>LWDU01036299.1_pt1 | contig 28062 bp, 27 predicted proteins | sample 727161 | NCBI WGS metagenome assembly LWDU01 (sample SAMN04566230, study PRJNA314399) | hydrothermal vent metagenome | isolation source: deep sea hydrothermal plume seawater | place: Mexico: Gulf of California, Guaymas Basin | collected 2004-07-11
TGTGCGTTGATGGTCAGGCGCGTTTTCGAGAGATTTGGAAAGGTGAATTTAGCATGTCGAACCGCGAATTAGTCCATCTATCCCCAACCAGGACTGCTCGACGATGTATTCAACCCGTGTTGTTGTTCATCACGATTCTGTTGACAGCGCCCGCCTCGTCCGTTCGCGGGCAGGTAATGTTTCTCAACGAGTTCGCTACTAATCAAAGCCCAGTTGACGTGGTCGTAAATGCAAGTGGTGAAGTGCTGGTTGCCACCATTTTCAGCCAGGGTGGCGTACAGAAGTTTACGAATACCGGGCATCTTATCAGCGAATTTGGCACGGGTATTAGTCCCTGGGGCGTGGCGGTCAGTCCGAGCGGCGAGATAGTCGTTGCTTCCTCGAATGGCAGTGTTCATCGCTTCACGAGCGCTGGTGCGGAAATTGGGTCGTTTGCCGCCTTGGGTCGGCCTGGCTTCGTCACTATCGATGCGACAGGCGGTATATTAGTTGTTAATAAGAACGACGACCGAATCGATCGGTACACAAGTACCGGGACGTTGGTCACGTCGTTTGGGACTGCTCAGTTCTCTAGCGGTCGCCCGTCCGGGATCGGGGTAGACAGCAACGGTGACATATTTGTCGCAAACAGCTTGAGAAATCGCATTGAAAAGTTCACCAGTTCCGGAACATATATTCCGCCAATTAGCGGGTTTCCTGTTGGTGGTCAGACGGCGGGGTTAGAGATTAACGGCGATATACTTTACGTCGTCGAGCAGAGCAACAACCGCATTCAAAAGTTCACCACTGACGGGAATTTCATTGAGCAGTTTGGTAGTGCCGGGAGTGCCCCGGGGCAGTTGACCGTCCCTAGCGGAGTAGCCGTATCGTCGACTGGTGAAGTCTACGTCGTTGACATTGTGCGAGCGAAAATACTCCGCTATTTTGACAAGGATGCGTGGCGGGACGGAGTCTATCCTGTCACAGAAAACCTTACCGTGGGCTCAGGTGGGCCGATCGGTGATTCCCTGTCTGTCGATTCCGGATACAACCTGATCGTGTCTGGAGTAACGACAGTTGCGTCCGGCGGTACATTGACCATCGGTGGTGGAAACTTCGCGTCCAGCGGCATTTTCGTTGAGCAAGGCGGTACCATCGATCTGGCGTCGCCTTATACCAGCACAAGCGAAATGCACCTAAACGGTGCCACCGCCCGTATCAGCGGAACGACGTTGAACAATCAAGCACTCCTGCATGGGGACGGTCGCATCAGTACCGTGTTGAATAACACGTCGACCGGCCAGGTGCGTGCGTCAACCGGCGATCGACTTGCTTTCACGGGTACAGGCAACACCAATGCTGGATCCATCAACATCCTTGGCGGCACAGTCGAGTTCACCGACACTCTGACAAATACGTCAACCGGATTCATTTCCGGGCGAGGAACACTCATCGCCAGTGGTGGATTGGACAATCAAGGGATACTTGTATTCAGTGGCGGTCTTACTGACGTCCTGGGTGACGTCACCAATTCGTCAGGTGGCAGGATCATCACGTCAGGTGGCGGTACAACAACCTTCTTCGACGACGTGGTGCACAACGGTGCTGAAATTCGCACCAGTGCCGGCAGCAGCACCGTTTTTCTTGGGGACGTAAGTGGAGCCGGGGCATTCACGGGCACCGGGACAGTCTTTGTCGAAGGAGATCTTCGGCCCGGAAACAGTCCCACCCAACAGCTATTTGCGGGCGATCTCATTCTCGCTTCCACAACAACGACAACAATGGAACTCGGTGGGTTGTTGCGTGGAACTGAATACGACGCCATAAATATTGGCGGACTATTCTCTATGGCTGGGATCCTGGATGTCGTGCTGTACGATTTGGGCGGCGGCCTTTTCTTACCTCAGTCCGGCGACTCATTTAACCTGTTTGACTGGGGGACGGTCTCCGGCAGCTTCGGCACAATCAATCTGCCTGCACTGGGCGACGGTCTGACCTGGAACACTTCTTCATTCGGATCGCACGGCACTTTTAGTGTTCAGTCTGCCGCGGTACCCGAAGCGTCCAGCTTTGCCCTGCTCGGTCTCGCTAACACTTCCGTGTTTGTTTCCCTGTAACCTCAAACGCCGCACCGAAAGCAAAATTCAACCACTGATGACACGGATTTCACGAATAATGATCCCGAAAACACTTCACGCCTCACCGACAGCTTTCTGCGATTCATCCGTGCAATCCGCTCCATCCGTGGTTGTGTCACGCCGACGATGGTTGTCCTGCCGCGCAATGCGTTCGTACTCAAGCGATCCAGGGCAGGCTCCTTCCTTCGGCCCTGCTCAGTCAATCCGGTTCGCCATAGTTATTCGCCGTGATCGGAAACGTGGGAGCTGAGTGTTCGATGGGTGGCCCAGGTTGCTTGCAACCTGTCGTTACGCAGCAACAAGAGGCCTTTCTGCCTCAATCTCCACGTAACGCACGGTGGTCGTGCATTTGAAACAACTGTCACCGCGGGGTGGCCCAGGTTGCTTACAACCTGCGGTTGCGCAGCGACAAGAGGCTTTTCTGCAGCGTCGATTCTCGGAAGACCGTCCCACCTGCAGGCTCCTGTGCCTGCGGCACGCCCCATGAGCATCGCCCCCCCGGTTTGTCGAAGTTGCCGCCAGGTGACCAAATACTGAGAAGAAAGAAAAAAGCGAATCCGGAAACGGCGCTGGGAGCCACTTCCGTGGTGACCTGCCTTTGCCTTTGCCTTTGCCTTTGCCGATGGTGCCTGGTCCTGAGCCAGATCCGGCGTGAGCATATTGCCGACAGAGTTGCTTCCGGAGCTGGTGGATGGGGGCGACAGATGCGTTCTGCAATTGCGGAGGGTCAGTGCTGCCATGATCGTCGACCCTATCGCCGCAGGTCTCCACCCAGCCCGAACAGTAGAAAAACGTACATGACGGAAAACACGAGCATCGCGACCATGCAGGCGAACACCAGTATTCCAAACAGAAGAGCGACAACGCCTCCGCCTGCGCGAAGAGCGAGAAGCACTACGCCGCCACCAACAATCAGCAACGGGCAGGTCGGCATGCCGATCAGAACCGTCAACGCGCGGTTTCCCCGTTCCTGAAGACCGGCGTAATTGGCAATCGCACGCAGGAACAAGAGGAACAGGACAACTCGCCCCAGTCCTGCCAGGCCTCCCACCGCAGCGAGAGCAAGGTTTGGGCCACCGACACTGTTGGCAATGCTGGCGCAGATGTTGACTGCACTGCAGCATACTGTGGCAATAATCAGCCCTTTGGCACCCGAATCTACCGGGGCGGCCAGGCACATTACCTCTCCAATTAACATCGCCAGGCCGGCCACAATACTCCCCACGCCCAGCAGCATGACGCCACTTCCAATTCCGCCTCCGGGACCGGACGCCATCGCAGTCAGTACAAAAACTGCCACCATCAGAATTGTGCCGACAATGGCCCAACCCTGGACAAGCAGACCAGCGCCGACAGTTCCCAGCCCCTCCGATTTTCTGCCGCGTTTACCCTTCCGCTTTTTGCTGCCGCCTGTTGCCCTGGGAGCTGCGTAAGGGTTTTCCAGATCGTCGTAGTCTTCACCTTGTGACAGATCCCCGAAGTCATCCCCAAACAAATCATCCGCCGACCGCTTTCTCTTTTTCCGCTTTGGCGGCGATTGTCGTTTGTCAGCGGGCCGCTCTCTTCTGGAAGGAGCACCAGTACCGCGGCTGGCGGATGGTCTTTTCTTCCTGGCGGGGGCAGACTTCTTCGCACGACCCGCAGGCTCGGCGGTGCTACTCTGTGCTGGCTTAATCGAAATCACGCTTTCGCAGCCCGGGCATTTCACTTTCTTTCCGGCCGCAGAGTCAGGAGCTTTTAGTTTTTTTGAACACGTTTGGCATTGAATGATCATAAGTGTTTTCTCAGCAGAACTGCCCTAACATCATCACCTCGCCTTGTCCGTATCCGGGGGTGGAGTTTCTCCCGGCGAAGCGGTATCAGTGGACGGTGTCGGCTCCTCGATTGTGTCGGTCGCCGTATCTTCAGTGGTCGTTGCGGCGGCATCCGACGGAGATTGAGGTGGAGCGACTGAACGTCGCTCGCTGCATCCAGCCAACAGTAACGGTGCTGCAATGATGGCGCAGACACTCAGCCAGGATCTCATCCCCGCAGCAAAACAGTTGGATCGCGAAGTCTGACAGCTCATTTGGGTTCCGTTACGGTGTGGCAATGAATCGGATTAGGCTGCCGGCAAATGATCGGCGTTTTCGAGAGCGGAATCCATCATGTCGAAGTGACGACAAACAGAAAAGGGATCCTGCGGCGTTTGGCAGATCGAGTCTGGAAATTGGTGACGCTGGACGAGGATTGAGGCTGAGGACGGTGGGGGTTGCGGGGTGTGGGAGTCTGGGGTGCCTTCTGGATAAATACCGGATTTCACCGCAACTCGCAGGACAGCACCGACTTACGACGTAACCAGGCTCAGCGGTCTGGCGTTGGGTTAACCAAACGGCAGAATCTGTAGCGATTGTGCGGATTTTTCTGAAAATCCGGGCGCGTGATGTCGATAACGGATGATGTTGTGCGGTCTTTTGCCGCACATCGTCCGTTCTTTGACAACTTGATCTGAAGACATGATCCAGTGCGAACATTGGATGTGGCTGGGCCATTTTGGTTCGATAGCCGCATGTGCGTCGAACAAGGGTCTTGACAGTAAGTCTATTGCAACCATACAGTTGAGTCATTCTGGCGGTTGCATGAAGATACTCAAAAGGCCCTTTCTCGGGAGACTTTGGTCGTGACCAAGAAAGAGATTGTGAAAGCAATTTCGGAAGAGTTGGGGCTGACCCAGCTGAAGACGAAAGAAATCGTTCAAAAGACCTTTGATGCCATCGTGGAAACGCTCGTCACCGACCGCCGCATAGAGTTACGGAACTTTGGGGTGTTTGAGGTGAAGAAACGGGCTGCTCGTAAGGCCCGCAATCCCAGGACAGGCGGACAGGTGGAAGTCCCTGCCAAGTTTGTAGTTACGTTCAAACCCGGTAAGGAAATGGAAGAACGAGTGCTGCAACTGGAGGAAGCCGAGTTCGCTCGCGAACAGGCGGAACGGGCTGCTCAGGCAGCAGCGTCCAATCCGGCTCCACTGCCCTATTCGGGCGGTCTGCCGACTTCTCCTGTACAGCACGGGCCAGGATCGATTGATCCACCGCCCGTTTATAGACCGCCCGCAGGCCCTTCCCCAAACAGCAATAACGGCTGAACAGCCATCGCAGTCGCATGAGATCATGTTTTCAGGTTGAGTTGTCGGATACGTAACGGGACAACCGCTCGTTGAGCAATGGAAACACCGGGAACTGATCAATCGGCCTCAGGATTTGAAAGTGCGACAGCGCACAATGATCACGAGCCGGGTCCACGGAAGGACACGATGATGAAACTGCGAAAACGTCTTCTCTTGGGATTACTGCTGGGATGCATGTCCATCAATATTGGATGTGCCATGCCGATCTGGCACCCCTCACCGGACATTCGCGCCCGACAGCTGATTTACTCGTCTGAAAGTCTGCGTCATGTCCCGGAAATCTGGGAACGCATCTGGGGCCTTGAACTTCCCGACCTTGCCACACCATATCGTGTTCATGGCGGCGTGATTTAACACGCAGGGCCACAGATCACCGACAACACTGAAGACCGCCTCGCATGCTGCGCGAGGCGGTTTTTCTTCGTTCCAGGGGGGGGCATCGACGCTGACAAGCGAATTACGGCCTTTTCCCGCGTATCGCATATGGGATGAACAGCGACGTCAGCACGGTCATGCATCGAAAAAGAAGGTCTCTTCGGCCGTCGTTCGCAGCAGCTTGCGGCGTTCTTCGTCAGTGACAAAGTCAATGGCGTCGCGAATCAAAGCAATCGATGCGGCATAGTTGTTGTCGCCGTCAAGTTGATAGGGGCAATCGCTGGCCCACATCAGGCGATCGGCGCCAAAGACTTCGTACAGCCGTTTGATCATCGGAATCAATTCGTGATGCGGCGGCTGCTTATTACCAAGTGCATAGTACGCCGAAATCTTGATTTTGACGTTCCTGTGCTTTGACAGAGCACACAGTTGGCTCACATCGGCGTCTCGAATCTGTCCGTCGATTCCCACTCGACCGAAGTGATCGATCACTACCGGCGTGTCAGGATGTCGACCACAGGCTGCACCGACTTCCGGCAGGTTGAACGGATTCACCAGACAGCATATCGACTGCCTTGTCTGTGCCGCAGTTTTCCACATTTCCGTCATCCCGTCGGTCTGCAGCCAATCCGTGATGCCCTTCCGCGGCACGATACGGAACCCGGTAACGCCCTGCTGCAGAAGTTGCCGCATAGCTCTGCCCGCGTTGGGCCGCAGGTCATCGACCATGCCCACGACGCGAAACCGCTGCGGCTGCCGCCGCCAGGCATCTGTCAGGTACGACGTGTCATAGCCGTGGAATAAGGTGTGCTGAATCAATACGACTCGCCCGACGCCGGCTGGCTTGGCGACTGCCATCAGTTCGTCAGCCGTAAAACTTTTCGGCGCCAGATCTTCGACCGTCATGCCCGGCTGCAGTTTGAACTGACTGGTGTCCGGCGTCCAGATGTGCGAATGGGCGTCAATCCACGGAGCGTCGTCGAACGCTGCTGCTGCTGCGTTTTCTGCGCCCAGCACCGATGTGCCTACCGCAGCAACGCCACCAGCTAGCAGGGTTCGTCGCGAAACGGATGAATCTGATGACATATCGAGGGCTCCCGCGGAAGAGTAACGGCCAGGCTTTGTGTTGCGTCCGACTCGAACAACTCGACAAATCTAATCTGCGAGACCTGCTGTGTCGAGGGTTCGGCGTTTGAGTGATATCCCTCACGGCACCAGGGGAAACACTGCACCACGATGCGCGAACACCGCCGCGCGAAGCTTTGCGGGTTGTATTGATTACATCGGTCAGACGACATGATCCGATTTAGACGACATGGCTATCCAGAGTAATCAAGTCGATCTGCTGACGCGTTTGCTGGGCGCCGCCGAGCAGCGACAACAGGTGATCAGTAACAACATCGCCAATGTCAATACGCCAAACTATCGGACTCTGGAGCTGCAGTTCGAAGACGCGTTGGCGGCAGAAATCACAAAAAAAGGGAAGTCCATCGGGAGCCCTGCGGCGACCTCGGTAACACATACAGCGGGGCTGGCCTCTCGAGCTGACGGCAATAACGTTGATATCGATAAGGAACTTGGACTGTTGAACAAGAATGCCATGTTGCAGCAGCTGTATCTGCAGCTGATCGGCACGGATATGAATCAAATGAGACGAGCCATGGAAGGCGGACCGTAAGCGGCGGTTGGCCAGAAGTGAAAGGCTGAACAGGGGGGAGAGAAATGTCGTTGGAAAGAATCCTTTCCGGCATGCAGATCAGTGCATCCGGTCTGGCGGGGGAACGGCTCCGCATGGAGGTCGTGGCGCACAACATCGCCAACGCACATTCGACCAGTACGGCGGGCGGCGGTCCGTATCGACGTCAACGCGTGAGTTTCCAATCGGCTATGGATCAGTTCGCGCCAGGCGGGCAGCTGGGCAGTCCGGAACTCGGTGGTGTTCAGGTGCTCGGCATCACGACAGACAATTCGCCGTTACCGCTGGTCTATGACCCAGGCCATCCGGATGCTCGCGACGACGGCTATGTGGTGATGCCAAACGTGACGTTACCCCATGAAATGGTCGATCTGGTGACCGCCAGTCGGGCCTATGAAGCAAACCTGAAATCGATGGAATCATTCCGACAGATGGCCGAACAGGCACTGTCACTGTTACGTGGACTGGGATAGTCAGTGAGTCCGTATGACGCTGCAGCAGAATTGTGCAGCGGGTGATCTACGGGACACAACGGAAACTTGAGACAGCGAATCGTGCGACAGTCGAAATCATGGCACTGCCAATTTCAGCAATTACTTAGTCAGCGGGGGTGGGTAAAGGTGGTCACGATTTGCCGTTCGCGGATCTGATCAAGGACCTCATTCAGGACACTAACAATCAACAGGGACAAGTCGAGGAGAGCGTCAAACAACTGATAACGGGAGAAACCGACAGTATTCACGACGTGGTGCTGACGGCCTCCCAGGCAGACCTGGCATTTCGACTGGTGATGGAGATTCGAGATCGTCTGCTCGCGTCGTATCAGGAAGTTATGCGAATGCAGATGTAGGGTAGAAAACGATGGCATTGTTCGACACATTCAAACAACAGATCCGGACTCTATGGAGCCGCTGGACCAATGCGCAGCGCATTGCCATCAGTGCTGCTGCGGTCGCGTGCGTTGTCGGCGTGATCGGTACGTTTGTCTGGGCCACTCGCGCCGACTATGTGGTGTTGTTGAATCAGCTTTCTCCGCAGCGTGCGGCTGAGATTGCGGGCGTTCTGGATACCGAACAGATCGAATACGAACTCAACTTTTCCGGTTCAGCGGTCTCAGTCCCTCGCAGCGACGTCAGTCGGGCGCGACTGGCACTGAAAGATGTGTGGGAACCGGACAGTGAGTCGGACAGCGGCATGTCCGGAGCTTTTCCGGGTTCACCGAGTGATGAGGCGGATCGACGTCTTCGACAGCGGGAGTTCCGGGTCGCCAAGTCCATTTCGAAAATACGAGGCATTCGCTCAGCCACCGTGCATATCAGCAAGCCCGATCCTTCACCGTTCGTCGACGAAAAAACTCCGACGACAGCCAGCATTATTATCGATCCGGCGTCCTCCGGCATCACCGGGGCAACTGCAGAAAGCATTATCTCACTGGTGTCGCGTGCAGTGGAAGGTCTGTCTCCGGAGGACATTTCGCTGATGGACACCAACGGTCGACAGTTCAACGCGTCCAACGGCGTGGGATCAACGATGGATGGCCACTTCGAATTCAGGCGTCGCGTCGAATTGAATCTGGCTGCCAAAGCAGATTCCATGCTGGCGCTGCTGCTGGGCGAGGGGAAGTCCGTCGTCCGCGTTACAGCGGACATTGACTTCCGGGAATCTACCAGAACCGAGCAGGTTTTTGATCCGGACGGCAAGGTCAAAATAACGGAAGACATTGAAACCGTGACTCAGACGGGCGGTGTCCTGCCCGCGGGCGAAGTGGGGTTTGATGCCAACGCTGGCAGGCTGGGCGACCTCGGCGGAGCCGGCGGCTCCACCGAACCGGTTTATGAAAAGGAAATCCTGTCTACGACATACGACACCGGCAGCACGGAGGAAGTGATTCGGGAAAATCCCGGAAAGATCATACGACTGACGGTTGCTGCCATCGTTGATCTGACACCACCGGCACCGCCAGCCGCAGTTGATGGCGAAGCCGCAGCCCCGCCGGCACCGGTCGCCGTACCGATCGACGTGACGCAGATTGAATCGATTATCAAGCAGGCGGTCGGTTTCGACCTTGTTCGTGGAGATGAAATTCAGGTGGTGAATGCCGTGCTGGGGGGAGGCCTGCCCGTGGAAGAACCCCCTGGCATCATGAGCATGTATCAGCAGTACGAACCGATCGTTCAGACTGTTGTGCCGTCGCTGATTGCCGGCATCGCCTTTCTGCTGGGCTTTCTGTTACTGAAGAAAATGAAGCCCGTGATGGTCACGGATTCATCAGGCGAGCAGACGCTTTCGGTGGAGGAAATGCAGCGGCTGGCCGCGTTGTCTGACCAGGCGAAATCGAATCCGGAGGTCGCGGCAAAGATACTGGCCGCGTGGCTGGAGTCGGAGGAAGACCAAACGAACACATCTGATGCAACATTGTCCGCTGCTAAAGCGGCCTGATGGATCGCCGGATCCCAGGGATATCAACGGTGACAATCGCCGTTCAAACTTAACAACTGACAAACTGACGTGATTGACCGAAAACAACAATCTGTGGAATTGCTCAAGCTGCTCGGCGAAGACACCGCCGAAGCAGTTCTGTCGCATATGCCTGAGGAGTATGCGGCCAAAATTCGGTCACAGATTCAGGGTAATCCTGCGCAGGGCATGAGAACGAAACAAAAACGCGCTCTGCTGAACGACTTTGAATGGTTCTTTGAATTCGCGCTGAAGTCGTCACCTCACAACCTGAACGTCTTTGACGACGACGCGGCCGCTCAGGAGGAGCAAGAGGCGGAAGAAAACGAGAAAAAGATCCGGCTGACCGGCAACGCCATGAAGGATCTTCAACTGCTCAGCATTCATCAGTTGTCCGGCGCGCTGGAGACTGAACAGCCGCGTACGATCGCGATCCTGCTGAACAATGTTCCGCCTGAACTGGCCGCGAATGTGCTGAGTTTGTTTCCCGATGAGTTACGTGAGGACGTCGCCCGTCAGTTGTCCCGGGAACAGAACGCACCGCAGGTACTGGTAGAACGAATTTCCCGAGCGACAGTTCAGCGAGGCGCCACGTTGCCATCCGGTCCGCAGGACCGTCGCGACCATGCCGACCGATTGAGCGAAGTTTTGCGAGCTGTGCCGAAGTCTTATCGCCGGGCCATGATGGAAGCCATCGAAGAAGAAGACGCGGACCTCAGCGCAGCGCTGATGAAGAAGTTGTACCGTTTCGCGGACATCGTCAGTCTGGATCCGCAGGCTGTGCAGCAGGTTCTGGGAGAAATCGATGGTACGACGCTGACCACGGCGATGTTCGGGGCCGAACAGGAAATCGTCGACACGATCATGGGAAATCTGTCCCGCCGAGCCCGCTTGACGATCGAGGAAGAACTGCAGTTCATAACACGTGTTCCCGAGTCCAAGGTCACCAGTGCCCGCGAGACCGTGTCCGAACTGATCGCAAAAATCGATCAGGAAGGCGAATAGGAGGCCGGTCATGCAGCAGCCTTTTCGTATCACCCTGTCGCGATCGCCATTGTCCGTACGAATGGTGACCGTCACTTCGCAATCGGCCGCTGAACTGCGGGCGAAGGCACAGACGCCTGCAGCGCCTTCCAAAGAGGAACTGATTGCAGAGCAGTTGAACTATCTGCAGCAACTGTTGAACGATATTGGCGCAGCCATCGAAGAGCTGCAGCAGCAACATCGGGAGACACTGACGGAGATGCAACAGGCGACGGTTGAACTTTCGATTACTGCGGCGTCCTGGATTGTCGGAGCCGCCATTGACGCAGACGTCTTTGCCGTGGACGACCTTGTGGCGTCTATGGTGCGACACCTTCACAAAGAGCAGCCGGTGCGGATCTTCCTGAACCCGGAAGATGTGACGTTGCTGAATGACCTGATTGAAAACACAGAAGCGGGCCCACTGGTAGACAGTGAAGTCGAGCTTGCACCTGATGGCGAACTGACACGTGGAAACTGCCGAGTCGAATCGGCGCGCACAACCCTGGTTATGGACCTTGAAGACAGACTGGCGGATATTCGCCGGATCTGGATGGAGAACCTGAATGAAACTCAGACTGAACGTCGAGCAGATGACCCGGCTGGCCGGGGATTCCGCCGCTTTCCGGACCGTCGGCATACTGCGTAGCGCACGAGGATTGCTGCGCGCGTCGCTGCCGGCTTCGGTGGGCGAGGCGTGCTGTCTGCGTTTACCTGGTGGCCAGACGCTGACTGCGGAAGTGGTCGGCTTTGATGACCATGAATCTCAACTGATGTGCTTTGACAGCGCTGTTGGCCTGCGGCCAGGTCTGGAAGTCACTGCGCTTGGCCAGAAACGTCGTGTGCCCGTCGGAACGCAACTATTGGGCCGAGTGCTTGATGGGCTGGCGCGCCCCGTCGATGGTCTGGGGCCGATTCGGTGCCCACAATCACGGCCGGAGCAAGCGACGGTTCCTGCCGCTATGGACCGTATTCGCATCCAGGAACCACTCACCACAGGGCAGCGAGTGATCGACGGACTGATCAGTATTGGCCGAGGCCAGCGCGTAGGTCTGTTTGCCGGCAGTGGTGTGGGAAAAAGTACGCTGTTGGGCGAAATTGCCAAGGGCGCCAACGCAGATGTCAACGTCATCGTGCTGGTCGGCGAACGAGGCCGTGAAGTGCGACCGTTTATCGAAGATTGTCTGGGTGATGAGGGCCGGAAACAGTCGGTGGTAGTCGTCGCGACTTCCGATCAGACGCCGCTGATGCGAATCAAGTCTGTGATGACAGCAGTCACCATCGCAGAAAGCTTTCGCGACGAGGGTAAGGATGTGCTGTTCTTCCTGGACAGCGTCACACGTTTGGCGATGGCTCAGCGGGAATTGGGGCTGCTGCTGGACGAGCCGGCTGGCAGTCGAGGATATCCGCCCTCCGTACAGTCGCTGATGGCCAGCGTGCTGGAACGTTTAGGCGCCGGCGCGAAGGGCACAATCACGGGGCTGATCACAGTGCTGGTTGAAGGTGATGACATGGACGAACCCATCGCCGATGCGGCTCGATCGATACTGGACGGTCACATCGTGTTGTCTCGTAAACTGGCGACGGCCGGACATTTTCCCTCGGTTGATGCCCTGGAGAGTATCAGCCGTCTGTTTCGTGACGTCACCGGGCCGGACCATCAGGTCGCTGCTACGAAAGTCCGAAACATGATGGCGACCTATCGAGAGATGGAGGACCTCATCCAGATCGGCGCCTACCGAGTCGGGACATCACCGAAGGTTGATCGAGCTATTCAGCTAACACCTGCTATCGAAAAGTTTCTGCGGCAGGAGGTCAACGAACAATCATCATGGGAGCAGACACTCGAACAAGTCCAGAGCCTGGCCGATGCATGGCCATTTTGAACAATGAAACGTTTCCAATCACGAATTGAATCACTTCGGCGGGTAAGGCAGCAGGCGGAACAGCTTGCGAAGCTGGACGCTGCCGTACGTCAGGGCGAAAAAGCAAAAGCAGATCAGCAGGTGGAGTCCCTGCATCAGCAACTGGCGTCGCTGCATAACCGCAGTGTCCAGGCAATGATCGGCAACACTTCAGCCACAATGCTGCAGTCGTTGTCGAGTGCTTCGCTATTTGCAGAGACGGAATTGAATCATGCTCGGGGAATACAACAACAGGCGACGGTGGCCGTCCGGCAGGCGGTGGCGGTCGTCGCCAATGCGAAGACGCAGCTGAACATCGTGGATGACTTTCGGGATCGAGAGTTCGAAAAGTACCAGAAAGAACAGCGAAATCAGGAAGAGAACACGCGACAGGAAACAAACAGTCGGCGACGACAGCGTTCAGGACGGCAGGACAGTAGTCGTGGAACGTCAGAGAATAACTAAGACTGAGAGATCATGCAGGGCCCCGGAAGGCTGTCGCTTCGCAGGGTTGCGGAGAGAGATTCTTCAGTCCGTTAAGACATGACCGAACAGATTCTGAAGCAAAAACAGTTGGTGGGAAGGTGACGTGATGAAAAAAATGTTGATGTTTGGACTCTACGGACTACTGATCCTCGGCGCTTCCGCGGGGGGTACGTGGTTTCTTCGTTCAAAGGATATCGCCGAAATCGAGGCCGCCAGCAAACCAACGGATCCGCTGACGCAATCAACCGCTGCGCTGGCGTCTCCGGTTGACGTCACGCGCCCGTTGCCTGACGAAGTGGAAGATGACCTGCCCGTGGCCGTACGACCGGGCGAAATGAGTGTCGAGGAAATTGTCCGCTACGGTCTGGGCCTGAAGGCTCGGGAAGCTGTCATCCGCCAGCGGGAAGAATCTCTGCAACGCACGGAAGCTCAGCATCGGTTGCTGTTGGCCGACATCGATGGCGAGCAACAGGAAATCGAAGGTCTGGTAGCTCAGGCCCGCGACCAGCGCATTGCCTCGGAGCAACTGTTGGCTCAGGCCCAGCAGGAGCGGATCAAAAGCGAAGATGTCCTTAAACAACTGGATGAGAAAAAACAGAAACTGGATCTGGACCGGGAGAAGGCCGCCCGGAATCCAGCGCCGACCGGAGGCGTTGGCGAAACGGAAGTCGACCGTGAAGCGAATATCAAGGAATTTTCAGCGATTGTGTCGGCGGTCAGTCCCGAAGTCGCGGCGGGCATGATGCGAGATTTCGCCAACGATGGAAAAATCGACCTCGTCGTCGAGATACTGGCTGAGCTGGAAGAACGCAACGCAGCCAAAATTGTGGATTCGATGAGCGGTGACAGCAGTGACAAACTAGTGAGTGAGATCGCCAAAAAATACGTCCTGAAGAAAAGCCCCATCAAAGTGGCAAACAAGAGGCGGTGACGAATCATGGGTGTACTTGAAGTCGTGGAAATTGGGCGGGACCTGCTGGTCACCGCCATGTGGCTGGCCGGTCCGCCCGTGTTCATCAGTCTGATCGTGGGTCTGATCGTCAGTGTTTTTCAAACGATCACCAGTGTACAGGAACAAACGCTGTCGTTTGCACCGCGTATTGTGGCGGTGGGCGTGGTTCTGATGGTAGCTCTGCCGTGGATGCTGACGTTGACGTCGTCATTCACCATGCGGATGGTGGAACGAATGGTTCTGGTCACACAGTAGCAAAGGAAGCGTGGACGTTGATTGAAGCTCTTGTCATTTCCTGCACGCTGGTGCTGTTTCGCAATGCGGCGTTCGTGGCATTTCTGCCACCCGTCGCGGGGAAAAGCATACCGAAAACAGTGAAGGTCGGCCTGGCGGTCGCGCTGACGCTTGTGTTCGCGCCGCGCTTTGCGGGAGTGACGGCCATGCAACTGCATCTCAGTTCGACAGGAGCAGGTCTCTGGCTGCAGATTGGGTGGCTGGCGGCCCGCGAGACTGCAGTCGGTGCTTCACTGGCGTGGCTGTTTGGACTGTGTCTGGTACCCGGAAGAATCGCCGGTGCGTATATCGCTCAGGAAATGGGATTGACGATGGCTCAACTGACTTCAGCCACGGACGATCAGCAGTCCAACGTTGTGTCGCAGGGATTTGAAGCTCTGGGTGTGCTGTTGTTCTTTGGACTGAATCTTCACCATGCCATGTTCATGATGCTCGGCAGTTCGTTTGCCACACGTCCGATCGTCGGAGGTTGGTCGCTGCCTACCTGGGACACCGTGATGTATTCGATCTCCAAAGTGGAACACCAGGGCTTCCTGATGATTGCGCCCATCGGAATTATGATGTTCGTGATTTCGATCACGATGCTGATCACAATGAGAACGGCTCCACAATTTAATTTCATGACGTACGGCATGACGCTTCGTCTGATCGTCGGACTCGCCGGCCTGTTTCTGTTCTTACCTGATGTGTTCACTGCGATGGAGCATTTTCTGAACCAAATCACGTCGGAAAGCTGGGTTCATGGCTGAACAGGCAAACGAAGGCACAGAAGAACCAACACAGCGTCGCCGTGAAGAGTCTCGCAAAGACGGGCAGGTTGTTGCCAGTCCGGACATCTCAGCGTCGGCCGCCATACTGGCGGGATGTCTGTTCATGCTGTGGTCGGGCGGAGCACTCGGGCAGCGATTTCTTGCCAGTTTCAAAGTCTGGCTGCTGGCTGCGCCAGTCCCGGAATGGACCGTGCTGCATACTCAACTGGGGGCTCGATGGCTGTCGCTGGAAATCGCGGGCGCCTGCGGAGGCCTGATGCTGATCCTGGTTTGCGTGAGCCTGTTCGTGGGATTTTCGCAATCAGGCTTCATGATTTCGTGGAAACCCATGGAACTGGATTTCGAAAAAATCTCGCCCATGAAAGGGTGGCAAAGGCTGTTTTCCATGGAGTCCGCCATCAAAGGCGTTCTGGGGATCAGCAAAGTCGTGTTGCTGCTGACTGTCAGCTGTTGCATTCTGTGGTTTCGTCGAGCAGAACTGTTGCCGGAGAATTTTGTCAGCGTGAACGGTTTGTTCAGCTTTGGCTGGAATCTCGGGCTGACAATCTGTCTGACGTTGGCTTTTCTGTCTTTCACGCTGGCGGCCGTTGACTACATCACCCGGTGGTTGCAGCACGAAAAGAAGCTGAAGATGAGTCACCAGGAAATCAAACAGGAACAGAAAGACGAACTGGGGGATCCAACGATTCGAGCGGCCGTGCGGCGGAAGCAGCGCGAGGCTCTTAAGAACCAGTCTGTGGCGGCAGTGCCGGACGCGACGGTGATTTTGACCAACCCAACTCATTTTGCCGTGGCGTTGCAGTATGTCCCCGGAAAAATGAAAGCACCGAAACTGGTCGCCAAGGGAGCCGGGTCATTTGCGGCGAACATCAAGAAAATCGCCAGAGCGAATCGGATCCCCGTGATTCAAAGACCGCCACTCACTCGAGCGATCTTTCGCAGTGTGAACGTGGGGCAGGAAATACCAACAGAGTTCTTTCGCGCGGTTGCGGAGATTCTGGGACAGATTTACCGAGCGAAGGGACAGCGAATTCGTTCGTGAGAAAGCTGATTGCAGGGAGGCGTTTTGATGGATATTTCGACAATCACAGGACTGGTTCTGGCCATTGGCCTGGTACTCGGGTCAATCATACTCGGTGGAGGACTTGGTCCTTTCATCGACGGACCGTCGTTGATGATCACGGTCGGTGGTTCGATCGCCGCCGTCCTGATCAATTTTCAACTGAAGGTTGCACTCGGCACGTTCGGCGTGCTGAAAAAGTGCTTCCTGGTGAAGATCGTCTCGCCGGAGGAAGTCATAGCGCAGTTTCGTGAGTTCGCGACGACCGCTCGACGAGACGGACTGCTGGCACTGGAAGACGCCGTCGACAACGTCGATGATAAATTCCTTAAACGCGGCATGGAACAGCTTGTCGGCGGTTCCTCAAAAGAGGACTTGACGCTTGCGCTGGAAACAGAACTGGCGGCCATTGATACGCGTCATGCCAACGGCAAGAAAATCCTCGATTCCGTGGCTGCCGCTGCACCGGCGTTCGGGATGATTGGAACGCTCATCGGACTGGTGCAGATGCTTAAAACCCTGGACGACCCGAGCAAGATCGGGGGCGGTATGGCGGTCGCTCTGCTGACAACGCTGTACGGAGCGGTGATCGCCAACATGTTCTGCATTCCTCTGGCCGGCAAGCTGGAAGTGCGTGCACAGGAAGAAACGTTGATTCGTGAATTGATGATTGCCGGATTAGTTTCTCTGGTGGAAGGGCAGCCACCGCGGGCCCTGGAAGAACGGTTGCTGACGTATCTGTCACCGAAGATCCGAGAAGCCTCACAGAAGGAGGCAGCGTAAATGGCGGAGGTACGAATCGATGGCTAAGAAATGCAAATGCCCTGAACCTGAAGGCCAGATTCCTGCATGGTTCATGACGTACAGCGACGTGATTACGCTGATGATGACATTCTTTATTCTGTTGCTGACGTTTGCGAGCAATGAACCGGAGTTCTTTGCCAAGGTGCAAATGGTGTCATTTGGCGGAGGTGGATCGACCGGTGCAGCCAGTGAGGCCGAAGATTTGCTGGATAATGATTCCGTCGTCGTGCGGCAACGCCCCAACAGCGCGGCGATCAGTATTCGAGGTTCAGAAACGCCGACGGTACATACTGAGCCGGTGCTGGAGTCGGTATCACGTGGGCTGAAATCTTTAGATCACCCGGACCTGTTGGCGAACGCAAACCGTGTGGTCATCGAAACGAACATGTCCATGATGCGGGATGAAGACGGAGAGATTACAGAGCAGGCAGTGACTCAATTAAGAATGCTTGCGCAGCAGTTGAAGGCGCAACCCCTGACTCTGCAGATCCTTGTGTCTGACGTGGATCAGGCCGACTTTTGTGTGCAGATGGCGACCATCCTCACGGATGCTGACGGCCTGGGCGTTGTGCCAGGGCAGGCGCTGGGACGAGTGGCCGTGGGTATCGCCGATCCGTCACAGGTTCGCGGTGGCCGAATTCAGTACCTGTTAAGTCATAGTCAGTCCGCGAGGTAGTGACGCAGCGGCCGAACCGTCAGAGCAGTTTTCAAAAAGATGTGTTCGTGGGGTTCGTGGGGTTCGTGGGAAAGCGACTCTCGCACGGGGAAAGACTTTCATCACGGCCACAAGTCAGCGTCATACGCTGTAGTTTCGACAGACCTATACCTGGAGGCCGTGATGGCCAAGTGCGAAAAAGCAAAGAATTGCTCGTCCGGCCCAAACCAGTCGTATCTGATTTCGTTTGGCGACACGATGACCGCGCTACTGGCGTTCTTTATCATCCTGAACACACTGGCCGAGGAACAGACGGGGGCTAATCTTCACGCCGGGACGGGATCATTCATGGAAGCCGTCGACAAGTTTGGACTGGCTGGGAAGGTATCAGGTGAATTGTCGGCGCTGGCATTTCAGCAGAATGCGGTGGGTCCCAAGTACATCGTCCCGGACCCGGAGGGGCGTCCATCGGAAGCAGACGCCCTGGGGCCCGACGACGATTCAGACAACATTCGCATCGTCGACCGCACCAAGGACGACTACCAGCGATTTCTGCAACAACTCCGTCAGGTCAATAACCTGAAGCAGGATCGGGACGTGAAAGGTGAAGTGACGTTTGATATTCTGGCAAAACTGCCGCCAAGGTCTGCTGGCACACTGATCAACGACGAGTTAAAGGCGGCCTTAACAGGCGTGGGACCGATGCTGCGCCGCGACGATTATGTGGTTGAAATTACGGTCTGGACCACCACACCGTCGCAAAGTGCGTGGAGCCGAGCTTTGTCTCAGTCCAAACGAATTCACGACGAGGCGGTCAGGTTGCTGCGACTTGCTCCCAATCAACTCACACGACTTACTGCCGTGGCCCAGCCCTGGATCTCAAAGACAGTCAAACGACCGACGGCTTCTGTCACACTGCGTCGACTGAGTCCCTGACGTTCAACGGTCGTGCAGGAACCCGATTTGCCCACGCAGCGACGCGGCCGGCGATCTTCTGCTGGCCCACTTCATTTCGCACGACAGTCGCATGATGGGACGCTTGCCAATGACCGCGTCCCGGCCTCTGCGACCTCTTCACTAAGGTGACTTCGCAGTCCCGCTGGGCATCAACATCAGAACTCTCCGAGGGTATTCCCATCTGCAATATTCAGAAGATTCTGATACACGAAATCTCCGTTTGTCCCTGCCTGATCCCGCTCAATATTTTCGCTGATGAATCGGCAGGAACCGTCTCCCAGCAGAAACTGGGCACCCCCGACATGCCGACTTGAGAACGCTCGACCACATCGATCTATGACTGGCTGGAACATCAGGTCGTCCGACGTTTCGTTGATGCCAAAACGTCCATTGGCGAGTGTCATTCGCGGCATGTTTCCGTTCGCCATCTCTGCACTCATGCCGAACACCGTTGCGGCGCTGCACTCAGCTTTTCCGCCAGTCGGCAGGAACAGTTCCCATGCCCGCTCGCCCACGACTATGGTATTGCTTGATCCGTCGGTGATGTCTCTTAGGTTGACGCTGCTGTTCTGTCCAAATGATCCTGTCAGCTCGCCAGCTACCTTCCAGTCTGCTCCACCTGCGGCTGCGACAAGATTGGATGTCGCCACGCTCCTTTCCACCAGGCGGTCCGAAAGCAACGTGTGGCGGTCATTGACTTCGGGGGCCGTGTCAGACGGGCAGCGAAATGCTGTCATTGGAGTCTGCATGGCCTTAAGCTTCTGCGCGTCATCTAAAGCCTGATTGTTCAGATTTGCCTGCTCGATTTGAGGAAGCAGATAGACAGCCCATCCCCAGTTGGCCGAAACTCCACTGGTCTGATCCACCCATCCAGGCGGGAATGTTTTGTGCAGATCGTGGTAGTTGTGTAAGGCCAGCCCAATCTGTTTCAGGTTGTTCTGACACTGAGTTCGCCGTGCGGCTTCGCGAGCCTGCTGAACCGCTGGCAACAGTAAAGCGATGAGAATTGCGATGATCGCAATGACCACCAGTAACTCAATCAAAGTGAATCCGTTGCGACGAAACAGTCTGTGGCGATGACGCATAACACTTTCCCCTGACTCGTGAGTACTAATATAATATGTCGTTGTGCTTTCTGTTGCGGCGGCTTGTTGGCTGGCAGAATATGTGTTTACCGCAAGATAGCCAGTGTGCGTCTGGTCGACCTGTCAGATTCACATTGGTGTCGGAATGAGCGATTCCACCAGGCCCTTTGCCTGGTGAAGCGATCCGCAAGCGTGTGAATATCGAGGAATATTACCGGGGCGAACGCGGGTTCAGATTATTGATCAAGTGCACGTCACTTTTCAAACAGGCAGAGCTGCGTCTCCACTGAAGCGTAGGCAGTGCAGTCACATTATCCCCCCGGGCTTCCTGATTCGGCAACTCCAACTTGAGAAAAACCGGATTCTCGCTGGAAATCAAGCCCTTCGGCTCTCAGCAACGTTGGAACTCGGGCGAACGTCCAGTAGCCACGCACGGAAGGCTGGTGGGCAGTGGGCAAACCGTTGCGGATCAACCTGTGTTTGTTCCAGGAGCACTCGGAGTTGCTGCGACCAGAAACTGTCCGGCCCACGTACTCGAGAACGACGCCTGATGTTACAGCATTTTACGCTGGCGTGCGGCCACGAATGTTGCATTCCGGCCTGAGAAAACGGCCTGCCCACGAGCCAGAACGGTCCACGAGAAGAAGCAAGCTGCTCTAAAACGGCGGATCTTCATCAGAGCTGAAAGTCTCGCCATACGGGACATCAGGGGCGTCCGGTGCGTCGCCGGCAGGGCTGTCGCCAGCGTTGAGGATTTTGAAGCCAGTGGCTTCTGCGCTCAGGAAGTACTTCACTTCGCTCTGTTCATCACGTTGCCACTTTCGGCCGCTCAGCCGAAAGGAGATTTCCACTTCGGCACCGAGCGTCAGTTGGTCGGCGTCGTCACAGGCGTCCTGGATAAATTCCATGGGAAGGTAATTCGTAAAACGACCGTTATCCTGCTCAAGAACGACCAATCGTTTTCGAAATCCCTTCTGCCCGTACGTCTTCGTTTCCTCAATAACGTGGACTTTGCCTTCGACTTTGCCGGTACTCATGGTTCGTTGCCGCTGTGTTGCTTCCGAAATGGTGATAAACTGCTGCGGATCGTAGGCACATTCTCATCGGTTCTCAAGTTGCAACGGGGTTCCCGTGTGAGTTGGGTTGGAAGTCTCGGGCAATACGTAAGGCATTCGTCGACAACCGAAGTTCCACTATCGGCCCACCAGCATCGCCAGATATTCTTTGGCGACCGTAGTAATAGTGGTGAAGCAACCGGCCTGTGGAATCAGATTTCGAATGATTTCACCGGGCGTCGATTCTGTGGACTCGGGACGGTTCATGAAGTCTGCCGGCAGAGGCTGAGGTGCAAAGTCGTAACGATTTGCCAGCCGCATGGCTCGCGGCAAGTGCCATGCCGATGTCAACAACCCGACTCGTTGTCCAGAGTCAAGGAAACGCTCTCCCAGCGATTCCATTTCTTCAGCCGTGTTGCGCCCGCCACAGAGCTCAATTGTCGACACCGGGACTCCCAGTCGCGTCAGTACATCCCGGGATTGTTCGGATGCATCCATCGACGACGCGTTCATCGAAACGATTCGTTGGCCCGTGCAGATGAGCTTCCGAGCCACACCGGCATGATAAAGCTGAGCGGCCAGGATCAGTCGGTCTCCCGAGCCATTGCCCTGTTGCCGATCATTGGCCCCTTGTGACGCACCACCGCCCAGGACGATGACATAATCAAACGGCTGCTGATCCAACGGCCTGATTTCCACATATGGGGCTTCCAGACTGCGGCTCAGCCATGATGTGATAAAACTGTTGCCGAGTCCTGTGAACACCAGCCACACAACAACCAGTGTCCACGTGAGTTTCGGAACACCTGCCGAACGCGCGGCAAGGATGCTGCATGACAGCAGGTACCAGATGATTCCGCAGGGCATCGCCAGCGAAGTGGCAATCTTCTGGGCGGCCATTTTGTCGTAAAACAGCCAGAGTCCAGCCAGCAGAATCAGAGTCACGACGCTCATGCGAAACAGGAGTCGGACAATTCGGACGTCGTGTGTGGCGTTGTTGTTGGTCAATGCAGCTGATCTTTGCTGTAACCTGTCCTGCAATGTGAAGGGCCACCAGACTTGACGCCTGCAGCACGCATCACCGAAGTGTAGCGACTTTCGCCATCGTTCAGCTACGAAATTCCTCGCCATACCCGCTACAGGCCCGTGCCTCACGCATTGGCTGCAACGGCGAACGATCGGAACAGCGTATTGTGGACGGTCGCAACAGGGTGTCACACTGATGCCAGCACGCGGCATTGCTTGCGTTGAGCATCCCGTGCTACGCCAGCAGGCTGCTACTCTGTCAGCAAGCTGATCGGCGTGGGCGGAGGGACCAAAACGCCGTGCACGTCATCGTCCGGACCAGCGGTCGACGATTCACGCACCATGTTTTTCTGTAACAGGTGTTCGTACGTCCTCTTCATCCATGGTTTTCGCCAGCCGCTGTAATTGATGCCGAAGTTCAGGATGATCCGTCCGTGGCGATGGACCACTGATTGTCGCTGCTCTCGCTTATTCATCAGTGTCCGGGCGACCAAAACGGTCGCGACATTCTGCCCCTCATCCGGACAGACTGCGCCTTCTGTGCGTCACGTGCCGTCGTGCCAGTGCTTTGAGCCGCGGCCGGCAAACACTGCAATGTCGTTGCTACGAATACGGCGAAGAGTGTGAATTGCGGTTTCATGCCGTCGTAGTCCTGGGGCCGTCAAGCACTGTGAAGAACGTGGGGTATGGTATTCTTCAATATCTCACTTTGCCGCACGTCAAATGGATGAAAACCACTGCTCACGAGCCCACTGAAGGAACATTGCGCCAGATAGACTCTGTTTGGCGGTCGGACAGACCAGGCAAGCATTCCCGGCTGAGAAGAACTGACCGATCAGACAAGTTCGCCGCCGTCCCGGATTGACGAGCACAATTACTTCGGCACCAGGAAATCAATTTTTCGTTTGCTACTTTAGCATATGGGCCGGAAGCCGCGGCGACACGTCACTCTGAGCCACTCTACTCCGGTTCACCGGCTGCGACGAATTCGCGATCAGTCTCTACGGTGGCGTCCGGATTGGCATACCTGTAAGCTGGAATTTTCGGGCCACGCAGGGCCTCCTCGGTCACCTGCTCGATTCTCATCAGCTGTTCACCAAGCACGTTGATTCGCTGCGAAACATCGTCGTTCGTCTGCTCGATGCCGCCTGAAACCAGGTTGATGACGCCCAGGAACAGCATCATCTGGGCGACGGTCGTGACCAGCCAGCCGGTCGGCGTATAATCGGAGTATCCGCCAAAGTGGCCGTAGATCACCATGGCTGTGCCGATGGTCAAACCAAGCACGCCGGCATAGGCCAGAAACTGCCCCGTGATCGTCGTGATATTGGATCGTCTGGGAGCCGTGACTTGAAAATGCGGGCCACGAATGGCCGAATCATGCGGCTCGTCAATGTATCGGCGGCGTGACCGCCCCTGCGTGCGGGTCCGTGTGTCGCCAGTTCCGACGGTCTCTGCCACCGGTTCCGCGGTATCGATGCGGTACCGTCCACCACCAGTGCCCGAGTTACTCTTGATCGTGCCATTGTCGGCATCGGTTGTCGCACCTGCGCTTACGTTCCCGGCATCTTCTCCGGGGGTGTCAATTCGATATTTCCTGGTCACAGCACTCGATCCTTTGCTGGAAACTTCCGCTCGTCGTTTGCGGTTTTGATGTTGTCTTTGCTGTACCGGACGCCGCTGACGGCGTCGTTGCTTAGACTTCGGTTTGGGCTGTTCGTTGTGTTCGTGTGTGGCGGACGAAGTCGGCGTTACGCCTGCGTGCAGGTCGGCGACGGATTCTTCCTGTGTCTCGTGTTCTTCATTAGGTTGCTCATCCTGATGCACAGTCGAGACCGGAAATTCCTGTACAACGGATGACGCGTCTTCGTCTCCGGGCGGAACGGCTGCCGTCTGAGAGTCGTTGGAGTCCGTGCAGTCTGCGGTGGAAGTGTCACTCGCACGTTCAGATTCGACGGGCAACGACGGCTCTATTTTCGACGCCACTTCCGAAGCCATTTGTGACTCTGACTCTGACTCTGACTCTGACTCTGACTCTGACTCAACGGCGGACCTGGCTTCGTCCGGTTGGTCCACTGAGATCTCGTGTGAATCTGATTCCTGATTCGCCGATATCATGACGTCGACGCCTGAGTCGGACTCTGATTCATTGACGGATTGAGGATCGTGCGATTCCTTCTCATCTGCGGGGTCCTCAACGTCTGCCGTCACGCCTGAAAAATGGGGTGACGGAATGGCAGGGATTTCCGGCAGCGACGAGATCCTGTCCAGCAGGTCATTGGAGGACCACTTGGCAAGAATGTCTCGTGCCTGTTGAATGGAATGTTCGTCCACCAATGCCCGACCGATTGACTTTCCGCAGTTCCTGCAGCGCAAGCCATTCACCGAGGACTGGCCGGAACCTCTGGTTTCAGATTTGCAGTGAGGGCACAACATGCCGCACTTTCAGAACTCAGCTGGTGACGTCGCCGATTCAAAGACCGCCGTTTGAAATACACGAATCACCATGACGCGGCGCGCGAAATCGTTCGGTCCTCATGTTCTACCGGTGAACGGATAGGAGCAACAAGGTCAGATATGCCAGCCAGCAGTTGACGGCAACATCACAGGCATCCGGTGCGAGTCAAACCGGCAGGTTCTGCAGGTTTCTGTTCGTACAAAGCAGCGTTTCGACACATGGCCGGGCGGCACAGCAGGCATTCCGCTGCCGCCGAACTGTGGCTACGAGGCCTGCAGCTTTTCACGAATGTGGGTCGCGCGGGCTTCATTGCGTTCCGGAGTCTTCAGTGGGCCACCGCAAAGTTTCTGCAGATGCGCTGGTTGAGTATGCAGAAACAACTCGTTGGCGGTCGCAATGCTCAGGTCGCTGATCATGCCCAGATTGATGCCCAGCCGAACAAGCGACAGCAGGCGCATGGTTTCCGTAGAGCTGATGGTACGAGCACTCGTCAGAATTCCCATCGCCCGCGAAATCTGGTCATCCAGGTTCGCACGGTTGTCGCGACACAACAGATCACGAACGCGGCGTTCGTAACCCAGAATGTTGGGGACCACTTCTGCAAGGTTGTCCAGCAGGCCCTGTTCGCTGCAGCCGAGGGTCACCTGATTCGAGATCTGATAAAAGTCGCCCATTGCCTGGCTGCCTTCACCGTACAGGCCGCGTACCGCCAGATTGATCTTCTGAGCGGCCTGATGCACCTTCTGAATTTCGCCCGTAATCCTGAGGCCTGGCAGGTGCAGCATGACACTTATTCGGATACCCGTGCCGACGTTCGTCGGGCACGCTGTGAGATACCCCAGAGATTCATCAAAGGCGAAGGAGGCGTGGTCCTCAAGCGCATCATCCAGAGCATTAACCTGCTCCCAGCACTGTTGCAGCGAAAAACCGCTGTCCAGCAGTTGCATGCGAACGTGGTCCTCTTCGTTCAGCATGATGCTGACGCGTTCCCCGTTTCCGATGACGACTCCCCGCGGTCCTTCCGACTGCGAAAGTTCACGACTGATCAGCTGACGTTCGACCAATAGCTGAGCGTCCACTTCGTCCAGTGCGGCCACGTCGATGAACTGGAAGTTACGTCCCAACTCCGTCGATGTGATCATTTTTCTCAACGAATCCACCAGCTGCTGACGAATTTCGTCGTCCGCGCAGGACATGAACGGATAACCCACCAGGTTTCTGGCAAGGCGAATTCGTGTCGACACAACGATGTCAGATTCCGGACCCTCAGCGCACAACCAGCGGCCACCGGTGCGTGCCAGTTCTTCAAGGCAGAGTGAGTTGTTGTCGCCATCGGACATCGGTGTTTTGATCTCTCTCTCAGATTTTGCGCCATGGCCGGCGCAGTTCATTATAGTCAGCAGAATTCCACACAGAAAGCGAATCGTGACGCGACAGCCATCACGAAGGCCGTGATGTTTCAATCATCAGTGTTTCCAGGGCCGGAACTACGCAGCAGCGTCGCTTCGATGTTTGCAATCGCATCGCGGAGTTCTGCCGCAGCTTCGTAGTCTTCGCGACCTATGGCGTCGCGTTGTTCCGTTCTGAGATGAATCAATCGGGCCTGATCCTCTGTCTGGCCCGGAGATCTGAGTGGCCGCTTGCCCTGATGAATGGCTTCTTCGTGGATGTTCTCCAGCAGCGGCATCAGATCCTGACGAAAGTCAACATAGCAGTTGGGACACCCCAGTCGTCCCTGGGCCCGAAACTCGGAAAACGAAATTCCACAGTTCGAACAGCACGTCTGTGACTCTTCATCGTCGTCAGAAACGAGGGCTTCCAGCTTGGCCGCAAGTTCGGCGGCGGGATTGCTGACTTCTTCCCCTCCTTCATTCTCCAGATACTCGTGCGCACAGGTCTCGCACAGATGAACGGCAACTGCGTGCCCATCGTGGATTTCGGTGATGTGCAATGTTGCTGGTTTTGAGCAACGGCGACACTTCTTCATTGGCTGCTCCGGAGAACTGCCCATCCAGACAACGCTGGGCCGAGTTCTCAACTTTGACGTGATGACACCGTGTGCCACGAGGCGGCACACGAGACAAGGACCGTAGTATCTTTGTTCCCCTTCATCATTGTAAAGGACGCCACCGGCGTTGATTTTCTTTTCCAACGCGGAAAGTCACAATCAGCTTCCCGCCACTGGGGAATTCACTCAAAAATGGAGAATGTCAGCAAAAACACGCAAATCGAAGCAATCCAATCGACGCTAAATTGCCCCATTTGCCGATATGTCCCCGTGGGTGGCTTCGGAGAATGAATTCCAGTGATAGTGCTGGCGGTGACGGCAGATGCTGTCTCGGCCTCGTTTTCGCTTCAGGAATCCCACATTCCCGTACTCTGTAAACTGTCTGAACCAGCAAGTTTCGGGCAGAAGAGTTTGCATGAACACCGGAATCCTGTATCCTTTCCGGCAAGCCGTGCACCTGAACTGTGGTCATCATCTGCAGCTGCCGGTGTCCTGAAACAACATAATTGCGGAGGTTCTTTGTGGTAAAGTTGCGTTTGCGTGACAACGAAAATGTGAGCGATGCGGTCAGACGATTCCGCAAGCTCGTGGAACATGCTGGCGTCAAACGCGAAATGCGCAAGCGCGAATTCTACGAAAAACCAAGTGACGAGAGGCGTCGTGAGCGACGCCGTGCCCAGATGCGTGCTCGCACTGCCTCAAAACAGCAGGCCATTGGCGGCTGATCGGCGTGGAAATCGGACACGGGTGCCTGCAGACAGCAAGCACTCGTTTTTTTATGCGCCTGATTCTCTTCACGTAGCACGAATCCTATGACTCGAAGCATCGTTTCTCAGTTCATTGTCGCCGCGATCATCGCATTTTCGATGTTCACAACTTGTGTTTTTGCGGCCGATCACGAACGTGTGCTACTCTGGCCGCAAGCCGTTCCCGGCGAAGATCGGCTTGATTCAGAATTTGTTGCGAAGGTTGTGGCAGCTGAGAAGAAGAATGTTCCGGACCGCGTATTCGGAGTGACAGCACCTTCCATGACGGTGTATCCGGCGCCCGCCGAACGGGCCGACGGCGCCGCTGTGCTGGTCTGCCCCGGAGGCGCCTATAATGTCCTGGCATGGGGACACGAAGGCAGCGAGGTCGCGGAGTGGCTGAATTCCATTGGTATTCATGCCTTCGTGCTGACCTATCGCGTTCCTCGTCGCAAACCGGATTTCACCCTGCCGCCACTGCAGGACGCTCAGCGCGCACTGCGGCTGATTCGTGCCCGTGCCCACCAAATGCGTATCGACAACAAACGAATCGGTGTCCTCGGTTTTTCGGCCGGCGGCAATCTGGCCGTAAATGTCGGCACCCGTTACGACGAACAGACATACAATCCTGTAGACGACGCTGACCTGCTGAGTTGTCGTCCTGACTTTATGGTGCCCGTGTATGCGGCCTATCTGGGAGCAGAAGGCGACGACCGAACGGAAACACTGAATCCCGCGCTGAAGATCGACAAGAGGACACCTCCCGCGTTCCTGGTGGTGACACAGGACGACAAAAATCGAGGACTGCACTCGGCTTTGCTGTTTGCTGAATTGACGAAAGCCCGAGTCCCGGCCGAAGTTCATGTCTATACGAAGGGCGGACATGGATACGGAATGCGTCCCAGTCACAACGCAGTTTCTGAATGGCCCGCTCGATGTGCCGACTGGCTGTCATCAATGGGCTTCCTGCA
>LWDU01031939.1_pt1 | contig 28051 bp, 17 predicted proteins | sample 727161 | NCBI WGS metagenome assembly LWDU01 (sample SAMN04566230, study PRJNA314399) | hydrothermal vent metagenome | isolation source: deep sea hydrothermal plume seawater | place: Mexico: Gulf of California, Guaymas Basin | collected 2004-07-11
TCTGTTGCAGCTTGTTTCCAAGCAGCATTTGTTTTCGTCCGACGCATCTTTGCAAGATAAAGGATGTAGAAAATGCTCAATCCACTTAATACTATAACTCCAACAATTGTTGCATACCAAACATCGTCTCCCATCTAATTCACCTGATTATTAACAACTCATTCCAACCTATCACTGTTTGCACCAAAGGGGAGCCCTTCCGAATGACGGGTTTCGATAGGCTACCCTTGCATTCAGAAAGATTCACCTGTTAATCTCTCATACATTGATGCATATAGTGCAGCAGTCTGGTCAATTATTTCTTGGGGTAAAGCAGGTATTGGTGGCTCTTCGCTTCCAGCAGCACGCGCATCATACAAATCTTGATGGTGGCCTGTGGCAATGTAGTGCTCTCTTACGAACTCCTTAGACAATGATACAATTTCTCCTGTTGCGTAGGTTTCAGCATCCCACCATCGGTCTTCGTCAAGAGTACCAAACGAATCGACTAGGACTGGTTGGCGGCCTTTTCCAAGAGCAAACTCCTTCTTTCCATCAACATGGATTAGGCCACGTGCTCCTGCTTCTTTCTCAATAATAGCATCAATTTTTAGAACACAGTCAAGAATCGCATCAAATTCTTCTTCTGTGAGATTTGATATTTCCAATGCTTCTTTACGGTCAAGGAGTCGGTCAAACGCTTCAAACTTGGTTGAAACTTCAAGATAAGGCGCAGGTAATTTCACACCATCTTGCAATACTGTTCCCGGTTCAAATCCGAACTCTGAAGATTCTACCTTTCCATCTGCGTAACGCTTGAAAGCTGAGCCAGTGAGGTGGTGGCGGCAAATCACCTCCAACGGTACGAATACATTTTCCATATCGCGCGGGATAGCGCCTGGCTCTTTGATGACGGTGTATTTCTTCCCAAGACAGCGGTCTGGAGCATTCATGTCAATCATATGGGTTTCACAAATGCCAGCGTCCTCCACTAATTTGAACCAATGACAAGTTGTTCTGTTGAGGCTCTCACCCTTGCGTGGAATAAGTGAAGGGATAATTTGGTCGAAAACAGAAATTTGGTTTGTGTAACGGAACTCGAGAATATTCTCGTTGTCCGTTGACCACACTTGTTTGACCTTGCCGGAGTATTGTAACTCACCCATAGCATCCTCGCCATCGCGAGCCGTCCTTGAAGGTTGGCTTACTCTCTCAATGTGAAAAATGTAGCAAACCCATGCCTTGTCTTGCGGCACTTCTCACTACAATTTTCAGGTGTCTCATAATATCTGCAACACCTCCGTCAAGTGGTTCGTCTGCTCTGACTTTGAAATGTCCAGTGCTCAGTAATTTCTCAAGTAACACAGTTTCATTATGATCTAAGAATCCATGCAGTATGGCGAATGCTCCATTTTCAAATCTATCATGCCCTCTGGATGCCTCAAACAATCCTTCGTCAAGTTTGTCAATTAAAATCATCACATCTTGTTCTGAATCGGGAGGGTTTCCTGACCAAGTCCTCAGGTAAGAAAGTGGGTTTCCATCTCCCCATGGATAGCGTCCTAGCCTGTCACGAACTTTGCTATCACCAATGGTTCTCACTCTTTGTCCTGTGCGGTCCAAAGGAGTTAGTCCAACTAGCAGTAGTGACGAATCACTTTTCTCACAATGTTCTCTACCATCGTGTAGATTACACCCTTCATCTTCTAGAATCTGGGATAAATTACTGTCAGATTTGATGAGTGCTATCAAATCCGTATCATCACCATCAGCGGCTTGCTCAAGTGCTGAAATATAAGGCTCACAGATGTCACCTCGAATGAGTGTGAATGTGTGAAATGCTGGTGTTTCGTTATTATTTGGCATGATATTCACCTGATTATCTGCGGCGTTCTCTGAGTTGTTTGAGTCTTAATTCAAACTCGTCTAACTCTTCCTCAGGTGGCTCGGGCGCTGCTTCCTCTATTTCAATCAGACTTTCCTGGATTTCAGATACATCTGTATCTTCTTCAGCGGCAGTTGGTTGGACATCATTTTCTAGTTGAATCGAACTTTCTTTTTCAGTAACTTCTAGCTTTGGTTGTGGTTTATGGCGTGTTTGTTTCTTCACTTTCTTGGTTTGCTTTCTTGGGGCAGTTGCAAGTGGTTGAAGAGATGCAGGTCTAATGACGCCAAGTAACCAGAGAACTGCAATAATTAGCAAACCGGTAGCGATTGCATAAGTGGTATCGCTGTCAACAGGGAGTATATTTGGATTGGAAGAGAGAACTAAATCATGTGTGTTGTCTGATAGGTCATCATCAACATCCCACGGTGCTTGGCAGGAGAAGGTGGCATTTACTGGTACAGTTGAATCCCCAGTCGGCCTAGGTACCGACAGTTTTGGTGCAAGGGTTGCAGAAATATCTACTGCTACCTCCATTGACCAGTCTCCTTGTAAAAGTTCAACAACACAGATCGAGTCGGTCATTATCTGATAGTTTTCACGATGGATTAAGACATTTAGATCACCTGATTTAGTTTCTTCAAGTTCAATGCCAACATTCCAACCTGTGGCTCTAATAACATAATGTTGTGAAGTTGAACTCTGTAATCTCCCATCTGATGAGAACACAAGGACAGTCAATTCATGTACACCCGTAGTTGGATTCCACCCAGTCGCTGAGAGATTGACAGTATCCTCTTTGTTTGCTTCAACTACGCCGCTTCTGGAATTTACCAATGTTCCATCTTCAGCCCGAAGAAGAATGGACCAAGTAAAGGGTGAACTACCATTGTAGATATCACAAGATACCAATGGTTGAGTTGACATATTTGAATCCATAGTGCATGATACTTGGCGACTAGTGGCCATCTGCATATGTGCTGTGTAAAATAGACTAACATCTCCCTGAGAATTGCTGACAATTACAGAACCATCCCCACTTGGGGAAGTGAGAACCCAGCCACTTTGGGTTTGTTCAAGGGAGGTCCCACCAGTCGCCACAGAGTTGATTAAACTGCCATGGAAGTTTACTACCTTATCATCACCCATTGAACCCCACATTACGGGACTTGTAGCCCAAGCCACATCGGAGAATAGTACATCTGCATCTAAAGTAGCAACTTTTCCGCCTGAATCTGTAACTCTGATTTCAATAGTGAAATTCGAATGATCCCAGCCGGTATCTGGGATGAGGTCAATTGGAACTCCTTTCATCTCACCCCATGCGAGTGAGATGTTTGCCTCAGTTGGACTCCATCCCATAGGTAATCCGATGAGTTCAACATGAAGTTGGTTAGCCGCATTACCGAGGTTTGCAATAGTAATTCTTGGCATACCTCCTGAGTCACTTACTTGCCAACCTTCCCAATTACTAGGGGTTGTGGCTGTGAAATCATATGCTGGCTGAATCCTTAGTGGTAGAATTGTTTCACCAGTACCTCTCCCATCACCATTACGTGCAATGATTGTCATTTCAGCAGTAGGTCCTGATATCGCCCCTTGTGGAGGGACAATATACACTTGAACGGTCATTGTTTCACCAGGGTCTAGGGATGGCATGTCATCTGGTAACGCCAGATTCCATCCGACTGCATCAATAGAAGCAGAAAGGTAAGCTCGTGAAGGTGAATTACCCCTTTGGTCTAATTCTAATGTGATATTTGATCCACCAGGTGCAACATCTAGGTCACTCCCAGTTGCACGAATAATCCAAAGTGGCTGAGAAATTACTTCAACATCAACAGTAAAAGTTTGCAGTAGTAGGCCATCAGATGATAATTCTAATTCTATGGCTGCTATGGTGCCATTCCATGCCAAATCTGGGATTGTTAGCGCCAAGTCAATTGTACCACTTTGGTTGACGTCTAGAGTCTCACTATTTCCCTCTCCTACTATCCAGCCAATATTGGTGTCATTACCCGCGATTGTTAGTGTGAGGCTTGAAGAGACATCAAGGGCATCATCAAAGTTACCAATATTTTCTACTACTAGAGTAAGAGATGTTGAGGTCCCAGGTGTAGTGAATATACTTCCACCGGATTCAACGGTTCTGTCATTGTCTAGTAGGCTGACATTCCATCGGTGGTCTTGTCGTGCTTCAATTTCCATGACTACAGTGTCAACAACAGAGTCATCTCCTTGTGAGCGTAATGAAAACTCTACCAACATACCTTGGCGTGCAGGTGTGTCATGAGGTAGGGTGACTTGGATTGGCACTTGACTCAATCCAGCGGCATTGATTGAGAAACTTGAGGTTGGGATTGAGAAAATAATTCCGGGGTCTTCACTAAAGTTTTCGTTGGCAATCAATCTGCCAACCAAGTCAAAAGTGTCAGGTCCATTCCCTGGGTTTTCTAATTTTAACACTATCCATGTTGGCTCTGAGACATTCATTAAAACGGGTTCACCTGATGGGCTGATGACAATAATTTGTGAGCGGAATACTTGTAAAACTTGTAATGAGAAATCAAGATTATAACCACTGAAGTTAGACTCATTCACCGCGAATGGATGGAATTGTGGAGGTGCATTAACAGGTTGGTCTAATGTCAGTAAGCCATTGAAACTTGACCCCGCAATGCCGTGGCATGAAAGCAAATTACCAACTAATTGACAATCTCCGGTTGCTTGCCAATTCCAACTGCTAATTAGCATACCACTTGCTTGCAAATCCCAAGATAGATTGTTAGCAGATTGTGGCAGAATACCATTGATTCCCCAACTAATTCCGGTTGCTGGGATACTTCGGAAATTATCTGGGCTGACAGTTACTCCATTGGCAATGAATATGATGTCAATTTCTCGACACACTTCTTCAGCCCCAGTTCCGATACATATTGACAGGGTTGTTGTCACGCTTTCTTCGAGAGTTGCCGAATTTGGCACTAGTAGTTTTGCGTGAAGTTCTAGTTGTTCACCTGGTGCTAGTGTGATGAGTGATAATTCTCCTGATTGGTCGTGAAGTGTGAGGTTATTACCCCAAGAGGTTGGGTCGACATTAACTTTGGTAACGGTCTCTTGCGCATTCCCAAGATTCTCCACCAGTAACCATGCACTTCCAAGAGAGCCAGGTAATCCATATCCTGTAGTGGCTGCAGTACCAGTAGGCCCTCGGACAGACAAGCCACGAGTACGGTTTGCTTCAACTGGCAAGAGAGATGAAACAGTGATATTTGTATCATCATCTAATACCATAGTGATTGTCAGATGGCCACTGTCCGAGCCTAATGCTTCTTCAGGGGCTGAAATTCTAACAGTGGCAGTCCACGGCTGTTCGGGTTCTATTTGAATTGAAGTTGAACCTCCGTCAGATATATCCTGTACAGTCCAATTGTTTGGTAATGTAGAGTCATCAATTGACATTGTCCAAACCCCTGCTAGGCGGCCGGTTGATGAAATTGCAATGTCAACATCCATACTTGAACCGGGGTCAACCCTAGGTGGGTCAACCGGCATGGCGATTGAAACATCGTATGGTTCTACTATGGTTAGGTTTACAGTTTGTTCATCGTTATCAAACCGTGATTGTGTGAGATTTCCATGGGGGTCTACAACTATTCTTGCCGTGTGTGATCCTAGCACAGCAGTTAATTCAACAGAAAAAGAGGAGAATGTGCCATCTCCTGTGGGTGCGACAGGATTCATTTCTGTAAGTCGAACTGATTCAACAACTACACCGTCATAGTAGAGTACAGCATCAACCGCTTCGCCACTGGCAACGGTCCCAACATTTTCGATATAGGCGGTGGCAGTAAATGTATCACCAGGGTCAGGTTGGCTAGGTGTGAATTGTACACCTCTACCATCAATAAATGGCCTAATGTCTGGGGCTTCTCGTGAAATCAGAGTATCGCCAATCATGATGTCAATAGCGCCATCACCATCTAAATCAGCTAATGCTGGTGCAGCCCAAACCCTGTGTGGCAAGTCAAGTTCGTCAGTCCAACCCGACCCTATGCCTGCTTGAGTACCACTATCTCCATCCCATGCCCACAGTGTGCGGCCAAAACTGACAACGGTTTCAGGTGCACCTTGCCCATCTAAGTCAAGATGGAAAGGTGGTGAGACGGCAATCTCATCGTTAGGATTCCCTGAACTTCGGTCCATGATGTGTGAGAATTCTAATGCTGGGCCAAGAGATGCTGTGACATCGTGACACCCTGATACACCTTTTCGGTCGGTGTCAATACGATACCATGTCACCCAACAAACTCTGTCGTCAATACCATCTCCAGTTGTGTCAAAAACATCTGGGGGGGCTTCACCGAATCCATTTGTCGCTCTGAATGACCATAACTCTGAGGCGTCATTGACTTCTAACCCAATGTATTCTGCACCATCTCCAGAACTACCTCCATCGATATCAGTAGGGATGGTGACTACCATTTCAGCGCCCGGCGTACCATCAAGTTCAGCTACAACAGGTCCGGGAAGTCTAATGTGTGGGGAATCTGTATTTCCATCAAGATTGTTGAGGGAAACGCCACCCCAATGTGGTGCACCATTTGCTCCATTTAGTCTCCACACCCAGATATTCCCATCATTTGGATCAATAGTTGTCAATAACACTGCTGAGTTTGTGTCATCTATCTTTACCCATGCTGGGTCAGATGGAATCTCTCCGTGGTCAAGACTGACTTCCCATATCGGACTTGGCACGCCTCCGGCAATTAATGGCAATGCTAACACTACGACCTGACTGTCTGCTTCGTTGACTAAGGAGTAGACTGCTTCAGCATCCCCATCCATATCCAAATCACCAAGAAGAATTTGAGTACCAACCTGATGATTAGCTAGGACATATGGAGATGGGACCGTAATGCCGAGGTCAGGGTCCGTGTATGACCATAACAATTCGGCTGAGTGACTACCGCCTGTATTCCATCCAGCCTCACCACATTGTAAGATAGGTGACCATAATTCGGAATTGAAAGTTCCTTGTGCATCGTATGCGACTAGAATTTCTAGGGTTGAATCTCCGTTAACATCCAATATTACCGGCGACGCCTTCACGGAATCTGTAACTCCAAGGTCGACTTCCCAAGATTTTCTGCTAGTATCTCCCTCAATGATACTCAAGAATGAGTGAGTGGAGCCACCAGACTCCCGCTCAGAGATTAGCACAGTGAAGAGATGGCCGCTACCACAACGCTCGCTTGCATCACCGGTTACAACGATATTGGGGCCAAAATCTCCAACAACTGTCGCTAGACCTTGTGCGCCATAACTCCCAGTTGAAAAATGAGCCCAATTTACCTCGGGGTCGTCAATCGTTGCTAATTCAGAAACTGCAGATACCGGTCCGTTGCCTGGTCCGCCAGTTACACTGTGTATCGGTGCAGTGCCATTTCTTGAGCCATACCTGCCAAGTTGAGACCAAGCCTCACCTCCGTCACTCCATTCGGTAGGACTTTTTCCAACGAATGGATTAGAGTTTAGGTCATCCAAGTTTGGATTATGGTTTGTTGGTGGTATCATTTGCAGCAGCATTGAGAAGGTGACGAATAACGCTATGAAAGCAGTTTTCCCCCCCAAATCCCTCGCGGCAGGCCCAGTCACATACTGCTTTGCCCTTTGGTCGCTACTTCAACCTTCACCAAATCCGCTGAGGGTAAAACGCGTTTGTGATAGTACGTGACCCCTACGGGGGTCACGATGAAATCCGATGAAATCAAATTTTAGTTAAGGTTAATTGACGCCAATAATGAATTTGTCAAATTAAATCAAAAGGGAGATTCAGAAATCATTTTTACAGGTTAAAACCCGTATGTTTTCTATCATATACTGCTATGAAACCAATTCACTGAAACCGGTTTGCTGATAAAGGGGGAGTAGGTCGGCGAGCCACTGGAAACCTCTCTTCTGGAGGCGTCGCCTGTGAGGGACGGGAGGGTTGTGAACCCTTCCGTTCCACGGCGCACCTCTCGACGAGTGGTGAATGGAGGGAAAAAAGATGTACACACTTGAAGTCAGAGAGGATACTATCAGAATCCCCGCGGAGTATATTCGCGAGGGTCAATCATTAGAACAACACGTTGACCGGCTAGCGCATCAGGCGTTTGAAGGCAAGTTTGATGATGATGACAATTTTGTCATTGTCACCTATGATCACGAGATGATTGGTCGGGGTAGAATCATACATGGAGATGGTGCAATTTACCAAAATGTTCGTTTCAAGGCTGTGCTTTTCCGTCTTGATAGTAACGAGATTGTTGACGGTGCAGTATCAGAGATTCTTGAATTCGGTGCATTCGTTCAAATTGGTCCGCTAGAAGGCCTATTACACAAATCACAGATTCTTGAAGAGCCTGTTCAAATCAATCAAAATGAGGGCAAAATTATCGGTAGCCGTTCTGGCTCTCAACTCTCAATCGCAGACCCTCTACGCTCTCGTGTAGTCACTCTTTCATTGAACACACACGACCCTCGCTCATCAAAGATAGGACTTACTTGCAAGCAACCAGGTCTTGGTGCTCACGCATGGTTAGGAAATGGCGGCGAATAAGATGTCAAAGAAGATTGAACTTGCTTGTGCCGAGTGCCACCGAATCATCGAAGTTGCAACTGGTAATCTTGGATGGTGTCTTAAGTCCAACAATGATTTAATCGCTAAATCCAAGAAGGCTTTAGTTCAACTCGTATTTCTCAACAAGAATGGCTTAGATCCTTCTGATGACGAGTACAAGGCTTTGGCTAAAGAACTGAAGGACGATATGGAGCGAGTAAAACCGACCAACCCCGAGTGTCCATTTTGCCCGGGTGCTCATCTCAGTTCAGATTGGCAGGGATATGTTGTGGTGCTCGACCCAGAGCGCTCAGAAATTTCAGATATACTCAATATTGAGAGAGCAGGAAACTACGCACTAAAGGTAAACGTGCGCTGAAGGAGGGATTATTATGGAAATAGTAGACAGGAAAGAAAACTCATTATTGAGTCGTATTGAAATCAGATTTCAGTTGCGACATGAACAATCACCAACTCCAAGTCGGAGCAACTTGCGAAGTAAGGTCGCATCACTTGAACCTGGTTCATCAGCATCCAATGTAATCGTGAAAGATGTGAAAACCCGTTTTGGTCAACCTTTGACTACTGGGCTTGCTTTCATTTATGATTCACCAGAAGCAATGCAGATTGAACCTCAATACATCCTTGATAGGCATAGTGTCGCTACTGAAAAAGCACCTGCTGAAAAAGCACCTGCTAAGGTGCCAGATGCTGCACCACCAGTCGAAATTGAAACTGAAGAAGATGTTTCTGGGGGTGAGGAATAATGTCAAACCGTTCAAGCCTATACACTGTTGAAGATGGTAAATTAATTCGCAAGAATGAGTACTGCAAAATATGTGGTCCTGGTGTGTTTTTGGCAAATCATTCTAACCGCACAACCTGCGGTCGCTGCGGTTATGATGCTACTCCATCAGTTGCACCAGTTGCAACCGAACCTGCTGTAGAAGCACCAGCAGAAGCCTCAACTGAAGAAGAGTGAAACTCAGTTAGAATTACTAAATTTCACCCATTCACCTGAATTCTTCAAGACTAACAACCCGTTTGATTCGTGGTTGAAGAAACAGACGCCCAAATCTTTCCTTGCAGTTCGAGTTACTTGTTGTTCATGCCAAGTTATATCCTCGCGCCAAGCGATTATATCCCATCCACTTTTAGTGAATACCGCATCACAAAATGGCCCTCCTTCAATAATGTCTTCAGTATTATTTTTCGGATCCCACCTAATGATTTCACCACTTTCAAAACCGATTAACCAACCGCCTTTCCCATCGGTTCTTACTTGGTCAAGTATCCCCTTTTTCTCCAAATTACCTTGGGCAATTATTTCACCTGTAGCCCATTCTAATGCCACCCATCCTGAACCCTGTCCCCATAACCAAATGCATTGTTGTTTTTCGATAGTTGGATGGGGTGCAGTTGTTACCGCGTGAATGATAGATGCATCTGGGATGTGTGTTTGGCTTAACCATTCAATTTCTTTCACTCGCCAAATTTCTTTTGATTGTGAGTCAATACAATAGATTCCCCGATTATAATTTACAAAACAAATCAGCCCTTCATGAGATGTTATTCCGAGTGGTTCAGCATCTAATGAATGACTCCATTCAGCGCCTGCTACGGGGACATCTTGCCCCCTTTTATTCTGCTTAAGTCGTAACAGACTCATGTCAACCCCATTAGTAAATTCTTCATTTAATGGTAATGAAGCCATGCGGGCGAGTGATAATTCAGGCAGAACCCAAGTTGCAATCATTTTGTCATCAACAATAGTAGCAGCTTCTATTGAACTAGGAAAAGGCTTCACTGCTCCATTTTTTTGCTCTAATGTGTTGTTATCAATTCTTGTAATTTCACCATCTACGCCAATAATAATGAGTAAATCCTTGTATGGTAATATTTGACTTGGGGGAAAAGGAATTGGTGGGTAGTTAGGCATATCACATATCTCCAATAAATGGTATTGGTTACTTACTGAAGTCCGAGTAACTGTTTTGCCGCTTCAAGTGCATTATCTAGGCCATCAGGGTTTGACCCTCCACCTTGAGCAAAAGTTGGCTTACCACCGCCACCGCCCGAAATGTGAGTGGATATTGAATTGAGAATTTCCACAGCATTGTGTCTTTCAGATGCCACGCAAGATTCAGTTATGGCAACCAGGAGTTTCCCCCCTCCTTCTCTAGTTCCAAGGATTGCTACTGTTGGCTTTGCTTGGTCACGAGTCAATTCGCCAACCATTCCTAACAGTTGCCGCATATCTCCTGTGCCTTCCATAATAACATAGCGAACACCCTCTTTTTCGAAACTATCATCTCCCCCACCGCTGGTTCTCAGCCTGACGATTTCAGTCTCAAGATTTTCAATAGTTTTCTTTTGTGATTTCCATTCATCAAAGAAGCGTTGAACTGCTGTAGGTAGTTCATCTGCATTAACTCCGAGGACATCAGATGCTTCTGCTAAAATGGCCTCTTGTTTGCGAGCGTACTCGCGTCCAGTCTCCCCTGCCACAATTTGCAGACGCTCTACTCCGTCTTGAACCGCACTACTCCTAATTATCCTGATATCACCAATTTGGCCTACTTTATCGTGGTGCGTACCCCCGCAAGCCTGAACATCATGGTCACCTATTCTGATGACACGAATTTGCTGATGTTTTGGCGGTCCACCTTGATACAATTCAAACCCGAATTGGGCATCTGCATCTGCTCTATCTAAGACCAATTTTTCTACTGGTAAATCTTGGCTAATTATTTCGTTAGCATGGTCCTCAATTTCATCTAATTGTAAGCGAGTAAGGCGCTGATAATGAGTCACGTCTAGACGTGCATAGCGTTCCCCTTTGTTACTACCTGCTTGCCAGATATGTGGCCCCAGTATGGCTCTAGCAGATCCTCCGACAATGTGAACTGATGTGTGGTGGTCCATCAACTGTCGACGCCTGTCAATGTTTATTTCCCCACTTACTTCTCCCTCTAGAGGCCCATCAGTAAGGTGCAAGACAACCCCTTCATTGATACGTGAATCAAGAACGTTCACTGCTTTGTCATTAGTTAGTGTGCCAGAATCTCCTAACTGTCCACCACCTTCTGGATAGAACAAAGTTCGGTCAAGAACTATTCTGTGTGTTGGCACTCCAATAACTTCACTTGAGAGATTCAACTTCCCTACATCATCTGATGATAGTGGCTTGCAGTGTAGGACTTTTGCATTAAATTCTGATTTTGTTGTATCTTGATAATAATCTAAGGAAGTTACTGGTAAATCAATGCCATCAGATAGCATTCCATCTGTTTTTTTGCCACGTGCAGTATCCTTAGTTTGCTTGGCATGTCGTGCCGCCATATCTGCTGCCATCCCAAGTCTAACGGTTAGGTTGGGCCAACCTGCAGATTTCGCGATTTCAACAACCATGTCTGGTTGTAGCCCTCTGCTTTCTGCAAGGTTGAATAAGATATCATCTTCAATTTCTTCAGCACCTAAATCCACGTCTTTGAGTGCAGTGCGAACAGCAGCTTCACCTGCCCTCAGCATCTGTACGTAACGTTTCTCTTCTAATTCAAGGATAGTAAGAATTCCATCTCTAGTCTGAGTGAATTGTCGCCCAACTAAATTGACATCTAAGTGGTGCTCACCTAATTCTCTCAATGAAACATCAATCCCTAATTGGTCACGCATTTTCAGCGTCCTGCGGGCTAACATTCGTGCGAGATAACCCGCCTTCACATTAGATGGTACAAGGCCATCTCCAAGCATATTACAGAGGGCGTGCAGATGGTCAGGGATTGCATAGATTGCAGATAGTGGTTCGGTTATTGATTTCAAGTCATCTAGACTAATATCTACTCCGCGACTGGTTAACCTTTCTACCAATTTTTCGTAAAGGGCTGACACATCAGTGCCAACATCAATGTTGAGGATGCCTGCTAGCATTGATAACTCAGACAATAAAAGGTCAGCATCAATGCCTTTCATCATTCCTAATCTTGAATCAAACCCTGATGATTCCCTAAGCCAACTAACCGTTTCGGGGTAAATTGCTTCATAGATTGTAGGGGTTCCTGCAGCAGCCCAACAGAATCTCTCCAGTCCATAACCGGTGTCAATAATTTGTAAGTCCATCTCAGAGTATCTTTCTCCTTTGATTTCGTATTGTCCTTGTGGGTCCTCCTCTAGGCTCATGAACACAAGAGTGGCTAATTCTAAACCACCGACAATTACCTCTACTGCTGGCCCAGCGTTTCCACCTCCTGACCAAGGGTTTTCTACGTAAGTGATTAAACTTGAATCAATTCCTAATCTTTTAACAAATAATTCATCGCATAGACGCACACATTGGTCTATCCAGTAAACAACATCACCATCTTTAGGGCGATTAAAGCAGTGATGAGCCATCATTTCAAAAGTCGTCAAATGTCTGCCCGAACGTCCAACTGCTGCCACATCAGTCAATCGGATACAGGGTTGAGAAATGGTTAGTGGGTTTGCAGGCGGAGGTATTACGCCACCTGTGACATCAGGTTGGAAATCAGCGATTGATGCGATAGTAAGGTGGATGTCATCTCTCCAACGAGCAATTACTGGGTAAGGTTGAATCCTAGTATGTCCCTGTTCTTCAAAAAATGTGAGAAAGGTTTCTCTCATTTTGGTTAAAAGCGCATTTCCACGTTCTGGGAAACCAGCAATCAATGGCTTTCCGATGAAGGTATATTCGTCTTCAACTGTGTCACCACAAGTATCTCTATTTTCATCTCGTGTCCAAAACCACAAGTCCGATACGCGACACTTCTTGCGTACGAAACCGGTATCATGGAAAAAGGGGATATCAATTTCGCCAAATGCCATGCTAACCCCTCTTCTATTGCCGCGAAAACGAGACATCTCTTGAAGTCAACTAACCGGATTGGGCGAAAAACGCTTGAACAGGGGGCTTGTGGCAGTCTCTAGATACGAGGTTACTGCCATGACACTTGAATGGGAACAAAACATTGAGAAGGTCGATGAAGCGTTGTTTCGCATCAATCGCCATGGGTCAATGAGGACCGACGCAATGTTGGTTGCAGATGATGCACATTTTGCTGCAAGTGGAGACGACCGCTCTCCGGGTCAACTAGTCAATACAGCAACCTTGCCTGGGATTGTTGGCGATGCTTGGGCTATGGCTGATTGGCACTTTGGCTATGGTTTTCCAATTGGAGGGGTGGTGGCTACTGATCTAAATTGGGGCGAGCAAGGAGGGGTGATTTCACCAGGTGGTGTAGGTTTTGACATCAATTGTGGTGTGCGACTATGTTCAACAGATCTTGATATTAGCCAGATACCCGACCTTGCTAGATTAGCAAAACACCTTGCTAACAGAATTCCAGCTGGGGCTTCAGGTAAAGGTGGAGTCTTACTTGATAACCAAGAATTACAAGGTATCCTAGAAGGAGGTGCTGAAGCATCAGCAGACCTCGGTTGGGGTTTGCATGAAGATTTGAGCCACATTGAATCAAATGGCATTCTTGAAGGGGATGTCCACAGCCTTTCTCAAAGAGCAATGAAACGTGGCTCGAAATCACTGGGCACTCTTGGTTCGGGGAATCATTTCCTAGAGTTACAGGTTGTAGATAGGGTTGAGGATGAAGAAGCCGCCAAAGCCTTCGGACTTCGACTTGGACAAATATGTGCAATGATTCATACGGGGTCACGAGGATTAGGCCACCAAGTTTGTAGTGAGCATGTCGCTGCTCTAGAGTCAAAATATCGCAATCAAGGTGATAATTGGTACAGTGAACATTGGGACATCAGCCTCCCAGACCGCCAACTGGCGGCTGCGCCATTTCATTCTAAAGAAGGGCAGGATTACTTCTCAGCGATGCAGTCAGCAGGGAATTTTGCCTTCGCTAATCGTAGTGCCCTGACTAAAAGATTACGTGATAATCTTGCTCATCACCTTGGGAATGATGATGCGAATGTGCAGGTAGTATACGATGTATGTCATAATATTGCTAAAGTGGAAGAGCATGTGATTCACGGCTCTTCTTGCTCTTGCTGCGTACATCGTAAAGGTGCTACAAGAGCCTTAGGGGGTGATCACACTGAACTCGCAACCCGATTTTCAGGGATTGGTCAGCCAGTATTGATACCTGGAGACATGGGGACTGCTTCTTGGGTTCTAGCAGGACCGAAGTCTGGCTCAAACGATGCATTTGCATCTTCGTGCCATGGGGCAGGGCGTCAACTTTCTAGAGCAGCAGCAAGAAAAAGTGTTGACAGTGAGGAATTATTGAAATCGCTAAAGGAGAAAGGAATTCATGTTCATACAAGGACTCCTAATATTTTAGCAGAAGAAGCACCTCAAGCGTACAAGAATGTGGATGATGTAATCCGATTAACTGCTCAAGCAGGTCTTGCTAGACCTGTTGTAAGATTACGTCCGTTAGCAGTCATCAAAGGCTAACCAAAATTTGGTTAGGTGTTCTCACATACAATAGCCGCGCTTAGGCTGATTAGGAATGGTTGGGGCTGCTCCGGATTGGACGCCATCAGATTCTTCCATAATTATTGTAAGTAGTGTATTTACGAGTTTACGATGCTCATCTAAGTCTGCTTGCAACTTTTCAACATGCTCCTGGAGTAGTACCATTTCGCCTGTGATTTCCGTCCGCCGCAGAGTCAGGCTCGTTTCCTGGAGTAGTACCATTTCGCCCGTTAATTCCGTTTGCCGCTTAGCCAAGCTCGTTTGTGTCATGTGCATCCCTAAGGAATTTCTTCCTCAACGGCCATCCAATCGCGCAAGCATATAATGTTTGATGTTCTTGATTCGCGGGCGCGCGTGTTTCTCAATAAATGCGATATCGCGAAATCTGAAAACGTTGTCGCGCTGCCCAACTTCTAATTTTTTTCTAATTTTGCTAACCCTGAATGATTACAAATCAACATAATCTGCAGATTTTTCATTTCCCGCGCGATTTAATTAAATTTACCAACTTACACAAGTCAATATATTCGGTTGAGAATTAGAATTATTGGTTGTTGTTTTTCCATTCAATTAATTGTTCAACACTCCAACCATTTTCCTTGTAAGACAAAAGTGCATCGTCAGGCCAGTCTGGTAACTCCTGTTTTGCATCCACTAACCACTCTTCATCACTCAAACTAGGTGGTGGTGCTTGTTCAGGTAGTGGAGCATCTTCAGGCACGATAGTAGGTTGTGCAGTCACCCCGCCAATTTCCTCTTTGCCGAGCATCTTCTCTGCGTATTCCTCTGCGTCCTCCCATTCTTCATCTTCTTCCCAATCATTTCGGTTGCGCATCATCATTGCTACGATAGCAATCACGACACCAGTTACAATAATTGCTAGTAAGCCTAGAATCATCCCAACATCTGCACCTGCGCCGAATATGCCACTTTGGCTTTCTTCTTCCTGGACATCAATTTGAGGTTGTAGTAATGTAAGGTCAGAATCATCGCCATTCCACATGATGTATAAATCAGGCATACCACTATCCCATGCTTCCCAATAGAATGCGACTACTTGCTTTTGTTGTGGCCCAAGGTCAGTAATATTGTGTAATTCATAATATTGTAATGTCCCATCATCTAATTCTTCAACCAATGTCACATTGAGACTCCCCATAGTTGAACCATTATTCCTAATCGTTGTTTGGATGTACACATTCTTGTATAACATTGGAGTCAAATCATCGATTTCAACTTTGGAAATAACTGGTTCAAATACTCTGATAATTAATTGCGGAGCACGTGGTGAATCTGCTGTGCCTTCACCAAACAAATCATTTCCTGCTCGGTCTTCACCGACCAACCAAACCATCAACTGGTCTCCTTCCTGTAGTTTAATGTGAGATGCTGGTGTCATATCAATATTTGACGAGTAAGACCAAATATCTCCATTTACAGTATCATGCTGTAACAATGAATAATCTTGGCTACCGGGTAGATTTAGTCCACCACGTCGATACACCCAGTGAATGGATACACCATCTTCAGACATACCTCCAGATTCAACCACATTAATTCTGACATCAACTGTAGATATACGGTCCGTTTCGATGCTTGCAAGAATCGTGCTGTCAATCGTGAGAGAAATGTCAGTGTAGGATATTGATTCACCTTGCCCCGGGATGTTGAGTATATCCATTACGACCGGGAGGTCGTTGGTTGAAGGGAATCCTACAGGCACCGAAAGGGTGGTGTTGAAGTAGGATTCTGTCAAGTCAATAGTTGCATCTGATGAAACGCCACTCGCAATCATTATTGTGAACAATTGTAAGTTCTCTGGGATTTCAACAATAGGTGCCCCTGAACCAGCATAAACAACTTCACCTGTTATTGCAAAAATATCTCCTTTACCAAGGAAAAGTTTTGAATTATTAGATTCTGAAATTGGTTCAGATAAGTCGTGCAACATGTCAATGCTGACAGTTAGTTTGTTGTCTAACTTCCATCTCAAATCTCCGATGTTGTTGACATTAGCAACTGTTTGAGTATCGTCAATCACATGGATCCCAGGCATCATCCAGTTATCACCGAATGTTGATGGGAATTGCCAATCCAAAACGAAGTTAAGAGTGACTCTGCTGGATGTGTCATCCAATGCTTCCATTGTGACATCCCCTGTATTGATGAAACTACCAATCGGGGTTGATGCTGTGGATTCTCTTGGGTCAATGTGTATTTCTCCTGCAGGAGCTGAGGATTGCCCAGTCATATAGATGATAATTTCATCAATTGTGTTGATTCCATTTTCATCTTCTATAACCATTGAAATTTGGTGGTTTTGACCAACTAAAAGATGGTCATTATTAGTATTCAATGTGAATGAATTCTCCAATAAAATAGTATCTGCATCTGTGCCAATTACCATTGTCGCTTTGTCATTTTCTAGCCCAGCCATGCCATTATTTTCAATTGGAAGCCCAGCCCAATCGGTTCCAGAAATGTAGAGACTGAGCATATTATTTGCTGGCACTGAAGATAGATCGAAACCTATGAATTGGATTTGTTGTTCATTTGAATTACCAGGTATTGAGATTGGGCGAGTCATGGTCTGATACTCATTCTCATCAGCAATCCCATCTCCGTTGCTGTCATCATTGGTTCCTTGCCTCCAGTAGTGAAGGGTAATATCATCACCAAGTGCTTGTGCATCAGTGACAGTGAGATGAAGTGTAAGCGAATCATATGGGTCCCAGACATGGCCATTTGCATCAAGAAGTCCATTCGTTGTTAATACTTGGAATATTTCGCTTGTTGGATTTTCAACATCTGTGAATAATTCAATAGTTCCCATGGGGTTTGACTTATCCTCGCCACCAAATGCTCCACTCGCAGGACCAATACGCACAATTCTTGAGGTGAGTGTAGTGGTTGTTTCATTTGTAGGTAATGTCAAGGTGAGTCTGAACGAACCATTGTCGTGGCTGTTAGCTGAGTATTCTGTCCCAGAGAAGTTGATTGCAACGGAGTATGCATTGGTTAGTGGCCGTAAGTTTGCATTGTCTTGGAAGCGCACTGCCCCAGTCACAAAAATGTCTGACCCACCAGCCGCGTAGAAGTCTTGGTTCGGGTTGATAGCGATGATTCTGTCAAACTGATCACGTACCTCAAGTTGGTCGATTTGCAAGTCATTCTCGATTGCATTTTTTCCAGGTCCTCCAGATATTGCAAAAGCCGGTGCTAATCCATCCCCAGTAAGGTTGAGAGCCCGAGCCATCCAATCAATTTGATCAACATCATCCCACAACCAACTAATTTCGAATCGCCATGTTACGACCCAATCATCACCACTCAATACAGCTGTTGAAGATGGTAGTAGGGTAGCCATAGTGCTACCATTACTGATGAAATGCCCCCCATTAGTGAGGTCATCTACATACCATGTGAGTAATTCTCCATCCGAGGCTGTTCCAATCAACATCACTTCGCCAATTTGGTTATTGTCATCAAGGTGGTGATGTCTTGTGGTAATTTCGTAAACTTGCCCATCGGGATACATTGTTTCAGGAGCCGTGAATGGGCGGTTAGTAATCATCAATTCATGGATAATTCCACCATCTAGGCCAACAGCGCCAGCATCTGAGATATAGGTGAGTGGTATGTCAATACTTGCGGGAATACTGCCTACAAGTTGCGCAGCGTGGTAGTCAAACATTTGCTGTCCAAGTCCTGTGACATTTTCAGTCAAGTCGTAGCCAATTGAAACGCTCAAGATATCAATAGATTGGGAGAGACTTGAGGTGAAATCAACATCTACGATTTTCCAAATCCTCCCAGTACCTGGGTCGGTGTATGTTGTTGTTAGACTGTTGATTGCAGCAACCATTGAGGTATCTAATGGTGCAAAATTAATGTCAGATAGACCGCTGTTGTATGGTACTGCTTGCACCCCTGCAACACTCATTGTGATGCTACTAGTTGTGGTTGAGTCAGGGTGGAAAGTAATCACCCCAGAGTTTACTGTCGCATCATCAGGGATTAGCACTTCAATCCCACTTCCTGTTGACGTAGATGTGACACTAGCGCTGGTTGTTCCGGTTGTAGTCTGCCCGACTGAATCAGTTAGATGGATGTAAGATTGCCACCCATAATGCCCGAAGTTCGGGGCTGTGGGGAAGGTCCAATCAATTGTCCCATCATCTGTGACATCAATTTCAGGATTCAGGGTTGGTTGTCCAAATGCCCCTTCAGCAATCGCATGTGATAGTGACCCAGAAGATGCGATACTAAACTGTACACCATACCCCGGCTCAGGGTTTGTGAATGAAATTAAGTTGCTTAGGCCGGTATTACCAATGATTGACCCCTTGCTGTCAATGAGTTGAACAGTTACACCATTACCCACGCCTGAGATGTTGACATTTTGAATTGGTGCTGTTGAGGTTACAAAATCTCCTCTTATGGTTAGAGGGATTCCAGTAGGATTTGTCCAGTTACCATTGACAAGCACAAGTCCGGCGTCAATATCCCACTCATTCTGTGCATCTAGTCCTGCAAAGTAACGTACCGCTCCATAATGGACATCTGTTACTAAGGGCGAAATGAATGGGTCATTAGTACCCATATTCAGTTGTATTTTAGCAGTAGGGTAGGTGTCCCTGTCAATTCCTGCAAGAGATATAGGGAAAGAGAGATTATCGTATCCATCAAAGGCATTCCCTGCCGAATCAGTTATTGTTCCTGTAACCCAAGTCCCATTTGGTGTTAATGCGGAGATGTCAACAAATCCATTTCCAAGTTCGTCAAGAGTGATGGTAGGACTTAACCAAGTTCCAGTATTCTCAAAGAAATCAACTTCTACTCCAATGTCATCAAGATACCATCCAGCATCATTGACGATTGAGTCAGATGCAAATGAAAATCTAAATTCAACATACGAGCCACTGTAGTTTGATAGGTCAGCGGTAGTAGTATCCCATGGGACAGTACCGGTGTATTGTCTTCCATCAAAGACATCCAAATTATTCAAGATGTGAGCGCCAAAAGTTATTGCCCCATCATACCATGATGAACCATTTGCAATTACGGGGTCAAAGTATTGCCAAGATCCATTATTGACTTTGATAAAGACTGCTCCACCATCCCAGCCTGCTTCTGAATGCCGCCATTGATCAAAACTCAATCTAGCACTTGCTCCAAGTGGAATCATGTATCCCGGTGAGTAAAGATGTGTGATGGAATTGCCATCATAATCATTGTCTAAATCAATAGCAAAGCCGTAATTTCCTGTAGGCCACGAGGTTGGGCCAACAGTTCCGCCAGTTGGCAATTGTCCATATTCCCAAATGTCTCCCGAACCAGCATCAACTACATTCCAGCCACCAGGTGGCATGGTGGGTGAATCTTCAAATCCATATGTTTCTAGTAACCCACCTGCTCCAATAATTACGTACGCCCAATCTTCAACAGTGGTACTAATTCCATAATGAAACATTGTTCCAGAATTCGTCATATGGTCATCAAAATAGACTGAAGAATTGTTTGAACTACCTGAACGAACTTGTATACGGTCAAGAGTTAGTCCTTCTTGACCGTCTAGGGTGCCACCATTTGTGACTGAAGAGTCTGTATCAAGACGATAACGAAGATATACATTTGATTGGTTGTGGAAAGCGGCAGGGATTGCCAAATCAAGGTCAAGCAAAGTATTTGTTTCATCACCATAAGTAGTAGTGCCAATTGTGTACCCATTACCAGGTATTGCCCCAGCCCTACTACGGCAAGCAGTGGTCGTGATATTTGATGTGCTGGAAATATCTACCCATGTGTTGTTGTTTAAAGAAAGTTCAACGCAGAAATTATCCCAACCTGATCCCTCCAAATCCCACTCTAGATGAGTTCTGAGAATTGGGTTTCCTGTGACACCAGAGAGATTCATTGGTTGATTAAGTTGAAGGGCACCAATTGCGTTGTTCGAGTAACCACAGGTTCCAGTTGAAACATAGCACCCGTGGTGCCAGAATCCCATTCCAGCCCCGATGTTTTGACTTGTGATGTTATCAATATACCATCCGGGTCTGACTGTACTGTTACTGTCAGTCCAGATGCGGTAGCGGAATTCAATCTGTGTTGCGTTACTGATTCCAGTCAAGTTATCTAATTCGAATACAGAGTGCTCCCATCCGCTGTAAGCGGTTTTAGCCCAAACAGGGAATCCATTGGTCCCATTTGTTGTTGTACCTGCTGGGACAGATGCATTTGGTGATATCGTGTTGCTGTATCCCGACACAGGTTCCATCCAAGTCCAATTACCAGCATCTAGGCGATATTCAACCCATACTCCATCCATGTTACCATTGATGTTACTCGGTGTGTGGATGTGGTACCAGTGGTCAAACTCAAAAGTGAAATTGACAATTGGTGCAGGCAAGGTGATTGGGTCACCCATGAGCCAAGAATTGCTTCCCGCTGGAACTCCTCCATTTGGATTGGTTCCGACTACTAAATTACCTTCTGTTGCACTTGCAGGGATGGTGCCGTTGGCTACTGTATTCCCTCCACCAGTTGAAGGAGTCCCTGAATAATTCAGGTTTGTAGGCAACCAAGTTACACCAGTACCGCCGGTATGAAGTCCCGCTGCTAAACTCAAAAGAGGTGCACTGTTGAACTCGTCAATATTACCGTATGACCCATTTGTGTCAAGTGACAATATATCGTTAAAGTGAGTTGATGTTGAATCAACGTAGGTACCTGAAGTAAAATTTGAATTTGTAGTTAAACCATCCCATCCACTGCCATTTCCTAAACTGGGGAAGTTACCAGACTCAATGTTCAACCAGCCGTCAAGGATGGTTGAGTTTCCCGGTACTGACCAACCGTCAACCGTCCTATTGTTTCCAGATGAGGCAACTACATTTGGTCCTGAATATTGAGTCAAATCTGCTGCGCTAAGTGGGGTCAGAATCATCAGGCCAAGGATGAGAATTACCTTTAATCGAGTTGTTCGTTGGGTTGACATAGGCTCCTCTCCACCTATGTGGCGGTTGTTAAAGCCCTTCAATGCTCCCATTTAATTTCTAACACGCCCCCTTAGGGGCGTATGAAAGTTTTACGTTATTTTTCAGAGTAATTAATCCAAGTTTGCTAAAAATCAAGCGTTTACAATATTTCCATAACTAAGGTCACTGGAATTTGAATGAGGAATGGGATTTGTGTGAGTGACTGTTCAATAATGTCACCCTACCAATTACCAAATAACCCATGCAATCTAACTCAAGTAGTGCTAACTGAATGCCTTTGTCTACCGGCCACATCATATATCAATGGGTTTCCCATTCATGGCATGAGTCATTTAAAAGATGTTCAGAAAGGATATTTTTCACATCTAATAGGTGCATGGAAATTTTCGCTAATATTTTTATTCGGAGCGATCCGCTGTATCATTCACGGAGTCATTCCAAACTTTGACCAAGAGTGTGCTCAGGATACAGCAAAAAAAGTCAAGATTGATTGATAATTCATTTCAATCATCTTCTCTATGCATTGATTCCTCACTTTGAGTGGGCAACAAAAAATCCCGTTTACTCACACGGAGTATAGGGATTAGTGGTCATTTAGATAATGACGCCGAGAGAGAGATTTGAACTCTCGCGGGACGAACCCACGTGATTTCCAGTCACGCGCGATACCAGGCTATGCGATCTCGGCTGCGAAGTGGGCGAGCCATGCCCCACCTTTCATGGTGGCGATGGTTGAGGGTATGATTGGTTTGAGAATGTGTGACATGGGCATCGTTAAATCAACCCCTTCGGTCGCCGCTTCACTGCCACTGTGGCTTAGCGGTATAGCACCTCATTGGTAATGAGGAGGTCGCGTGTTCAATTCACGCCAGTGGCTCTTTTTTTCTCATTGATTCCACCATGAATAATTTCGTTGAAAACACTAAATCTCAATTCAAATGAGGGTGTCCTCTTAATGGCTGATTAATCATCGGCCACCACATGGAGGGAGAGGAGCCTGAGTCAGAGCAGGCGATAGGTGAGCAAATGCACACCGGCATGCGACTATCTAGCATGCGGCTTGAACAGCATCTTTCAGTTAGCCAACCTTGGTTAGTTCCCTTCCATGACTTGAAAGTAGAGATTTCATTTCATTACCGAAAGGTGAGAGAAACATGGGGCCGTAGATCTCTCATTAGTCTGATAATTGGTGCACTTGCCTTCCTTACTGGTTCGTCAGACCTCTCGAGTGGAGAGTTCTCTGGTGGAGGAGATATTTGGAGGGTTGGGGTTGAGGGCCTCAATGCTGTTGAGTGGCAAGCTTTTGCAATGATGATTACTAGTTTCGTTCTTTGGGCCCTTTTCCTAATGCGTACCTTGTCTGAGTACCCCCTAATGCGTGAAAAAACAATCTATCTTTTTGTTGGTTGGATTTCGGTTCAGGCCGGTTTGGTAATTTCAATGTCCGGAGCACCAAAATTTCCATTTAATTCTACCATTATTGATTTTATGGGGATGGTTATTGGTGTGGCTGTCCTTGGATTTTTGAGTTTTAATACATGGCAGGCTGTGATGCAAACTCGTGATTTACATGTTGAAACTCAACATAGTCACCCTGACCCGCGAAAGATGCAAGATGCAATCCGAGACCATAGCCTACAGGCGTGGGTTTTGATACTCATTGTTTGGGGTTCTTTAGTAGTAATTAACGGATGGTTGGGGGCGCATTCGGTGGCATACCGAGATTCATCTGGGATGGGGATTTATCGTGTCTTATACTTCATCTCTGGAATCTTTTGTGTTTGGTCTCTAATCCACCTACTGTGGTATCCTCAAATGATGTTGGGTGCAACCGGTCAAGAGATTGAGAGTGACCGCGCCCGTGAAGTCAGTCGTAGTTTACGAGGCGAAGGGGAAACGGTGGCAGGACAGCGTGGTAATTGCCCATCTTGTGGCAGCAATACTCCTGTAACTCGTTTACCTACAGGTGTACTAGAGGTGGTTTGTGCAACTAAAGATTGTCATGGGGTGGGGGCGCCTAGTGAGCGATGTGAGGATTGTTCCTCAGTATTCCCAAATCGAATCACTTGTGAAGGATGTGGAAGTAGCGCCCCAATAAGCAACCATTTACCAGATCAAGAAGCGTGGTGATAATTTGTCTCCAAATAGGTTTAGGGAAGATTTTGCTCCTTTGAGGAAAGAGGACCCGGTTTGTTATCTTGACAATGCTTGCACTACATTGAGGCCAGATTCAGTGGTTGAGGCTGTTACATCTTACTACACAGAAACGCCTGGTTGTGGCGGGAGAAGTCCACATCGTTGGGGTTCTGCTGTGACTTTGATGATGGCGCAAACTCGCCAAGCAGTGGCAAATTTCATTTCAGCGCCTCGAGAAGAACTTGTATTTACTCTGAATTCCACCGCCGCAATAAATCAAGTTGCTCATGGTATTCGGTGGCAACCTGGTGATGTGGTTATCACAAGTGATAAAGAACATAATAGCAACCTTGTTCCTTGGTTACAATTAGAAAATGAAGGGGTTGTTGACCTCAAACAGGTTTCTTCTAATGAAGACAATACCTTTGATTTACAGGCTTTTGAGGCTGCCTGTGCCCTAGCAGGTGATAATTTACGACTTGTTGCAATCCCCTTCACAAGTAATCTAGATGGGGTCACAAACCCGGTCACTGAAATCACCAAAATCGCTCATGATTTTGGGGCCGAAGTCTTGATTGATTCAGCTCAAGCAATTCCTCACAACAAGGTCAATGTGAAAGATTTAGGTTGCGATTACCTTTCTTTCAGTTTGCATAAAATGCTCGGTCCAAGTGGGGTTGGTGCACTATTCGCAAAACAGGAATCAATGGCTAATCTTGAGACGATGAGTGGTGGTGGCACCACTATTATTTCAGCGTCAAAGGAGAACTTAGAGTTTCTACCAGGTCCAGCTCGCTTAGAAGGTGGTTCGTCTAATTATGCTGGGATAGCTGGTGCTAGAGCGGCAGTGGATTACTTGACAAATGTAGACTTCGGATGGCTTTCTGACCATGAAATCAGATTAAATCAAATCATAACTGATGGTGTCAAGGACTTAGATGAAGTCACCATTCTTGGACCACCTAAGGCTAGTGACCGTGGCGGGATGACGGCGATGTTAATCGACGGAATTGATGTACATGATTTGGCAATCATTCTTGATGAAGCCGGCTCCATCATGGTGCGTTCCGGTTTCCATTGTGTTAACCACTGGTTTGAATCTAAGGGGGTTACTGGAGGTTCATTGAGGACATCCGCCTATCTTTACAACACCGAAGAAGAGGCGCGGCAATTCGTTGATGTGTTCACTGAGGCTGTTTCAGCACTCGGATGATCTCAATGACTTTGGCAATTCTTATTCTAACCAAGTAACAATCGCCCCAATATTCCGACGGTTTGAAGTCAAACGACCATTCGCCATGATATTGAGTAAACATGGATGAAGGGGAGGGCGTTGATTGGGCAACCACCGAAATGCCCGAACTTGACATCACCCATAGAAAATCTATTTCATTAGATAAGCGACAAATTACTGCTATTATTTCATCGATTATTTCTGTACTTCTGTTACTTTCTTCAGGTTACATTTTATACAATTGGTATCAGAATTATGATGGTTCTAACAATGCCAATTTACCACCTCCTGATGAGTATATCACGTGGCAGAGTGACTTTAGAGCAATGACTGGAATTGATGGTGTTTCTGCCACAGGTTCAGGGGTTGGGATATGTGTTGTTGATACCGGTATTGACCTTTCACATCAGGACTTTGGTGGTCGCCAATTATCCGGCTGGAAGGATTTCATACAAGATCAGGAAACGCCCTATGATGACCAAGGTCATGGAACGGCAATGTCAGGATTAATTTGGGCTGATGGTTGGATGAAAGGAGTTTCCCCTAATGCTGATTTATATGTTGCAAAAGCAATGAACTCACAAGGAGAAGGTGTAGATGAGACAATTGCTGCAGCAGTTGATTGGTGTGTCGATTCAGGAGTTGATATCATTTCGATGAGTTTGGGTGGTGCTGGTGGATTTAATTTCATACTCAGTAGTACAGACGAATTAGAAAATTCAGTTAACAACGCTTTGTCACAGGGTGTATTCGTAGTCGCTGCTGCTGGTAATGATGGTGAAAATGACGATGGTGACGTTGCTAGTCCCGGTTCTGTTGAGGACGTGATTTGTGTTGGAGGTATAGACCGCACTGGGACGATTTGGGCAGGCTCTAGTAGTGGTGACAACAATGGCGAATTTTTCCCTAATCCAATGCTACCTAGGTCTAATCCTGACATGAAACCAGAAGTTACAGCCCCTGGGAAAGATGTACCAGTTCTGATTCCTCCTTCACAGCAAACGAAGGAACCAAGTCGATATGGGCCGTATGCTCATGCATCAGGGACATCAGCAGCAACTGCTTGGGTAGCAGGAGGTATTGCTCTATTATTAGAAGAAAAACCGGAATTATCACACAATGGTTCATCGGGTGGTAGTGGTGCGATTTCAGATGTTAAACAATGGCTTTCAGATAGCGCTACTGGGCAAGAGGGTCATGATGACCATTATGGATATGGGGTCTTCAATGTGGAAGCCTTGATTTCTTCTGCTAATTCTTGAATAAATGGACATCACTTAGTTTGTGGAACGCCGTTTGATTCCTATGAGAGTGCCAGCAAACATTGGTACAAATCCAACATCATGAGTTTCATTCAACATTTTGATTAACATTATCCATTCATTGAAGGCTGCAACTTTCTCTTCATCTACTTCACCCTCGGTAGGGACTTCTGGCTCAGAAGTCAAAAGCAAACCGCTTTCACCTAACAGTGGCACAGCATTCATCACACATTCATTCTGGTTTTTCCACCCTACATCTATGATACAGACATCAATAGATTCAGGCAACGGTGATTTTTCATTCGCTGCTAATGGATTGCTAGCATTCGCTGCTGTCCATGCTCTCTGACTTGATACAATATCACTCCAATCACCAACAATAATGTTGCTCCAACTACCTGCATCATATCTCTGCATTAACCGCTTTAATATGACTCCAAATTTACCACCTGCCTCAATCACTACATAACGATCAGGTTGTATTTTCTCATCCTCCCATAAATCATACAACCATGCGGATAAGTGACCTATTCCGGCACCTACTTCAACAACGTTTTGAGGATTAACACGTGCAACAACATCGCGAATTCTTCGCCTTACACTAAGCGGTAGTGATTGCAGTTCCATATGTTTCAATTGTTCTCCGATGTTAGCTGCTATCTGTGGCTCATCACGACTTAACTCATCACTCTTGGAAAGCAACTCGTCGAGTGGGTGTTCCATTTCCTCCATGGTACTTCGCAACATCAACCACTGTTCAAGGATTGCCTTGTGTGTGGTTTCATAGTGTGGGTCGGGTTCAAGAGGGATGGGATTGGCCGGTTGCCCATGGAAGAGACGGTTGAGGACGAGGTAGAACTCGAGAACTTCGTGTTTTGCCCGACTTGCAAAGAAGAAATCCCTCACCAAATTTTACGAACTTCTGAGAAAGGAAAAGGGGTTGACCACCTAGTGCAGTGTGGCACTTGTAACGGAGTACACAAGATTGAGTTACGCCCACCTAAGTGTACTGATGTGCGTTTCACTTTATCAGAACAGGGTGATTCTAAGCAACTAATTATGGATATTGATGTGGATGAAGTATTTTCCCTTGGTGACCAATTTGACCATGATGAATATGTTTGGGAAATCACTCGCCTTGAAATGCCTGATGCAACATCATCTAAGCGAGTTAGTGCCGAAGATGTCAGGATGGTATGGGCAACCCGAGTCGATGAGGTCATGGTAAGATTGACTTTTACCGATGGCGAAGAGTCATTTTCTGATTCAATGATGTGTGAACCTGATGAAGAATTTCACTGTGGTGCGATATTCGAACATTCCAGCGGATTATGGCGGATTCGGGCATTGCACAGCGGCAAGGGTCGTACTTTGAACGGTAAAATGAAAGCCTCAAATATTCGCCGAGTTTTTCTTCACTTACCTCCAACCTATGATGATGCTCAGGAAAAGAGGCGTCTCGAACGTGGCCGATGGAAGGGGCAACAATTCTC
>LWDU01032035.1_pt1 | contig 28046 bp, 22 predicted proteins | sample 727161 | NCBI WGS metagenome assembly LWDU01 (sample SAMN04566230, study PRJNA314399) | hydrothermal vent metagenome | isolation source: deep sea hydrothermal plume seawater | place: Mexico: Gulf of California, Guaymas Basin | collected 2004-07-11
TAACTAAGTCAGCATCAACCTCTTTGGTAATAAGGCCTGAATTTGATATTGTATTAGTAGACGCACGTTGGAATTTCACGGGCGACCAAGAGTCACCAGTCCTATGCACGGAGTTGGAAATGGTTGATGATGAGATACCATTCAACCTCAGTCTCATTTCAATGCCAGATTCTAAGATAGTAAATTTATGGAGTATTCAGGAAACTAGTGAAGAGATATTTTGCATCAGCGGTGAAGCGGGTGCGATGTTTGATTCTCTTGGTGATTTGAGGTTGAAAGTACAGATGGACGATGGAAGAAGCCAATTATGGACAATATCAGAACCATTATTGGAAAAGCAATTCATCATCCCAGAATCAGGCTGGGTTTTGAGAAATGAGGAAGGAAAAACAGTCAATTGGACCGATTCTGAAAATTGGTCTATTTCTGGAGCGATGGGCTGGAAAGAAAGCGACAGGCTACTTGTCTCAAGTGAACCAGAATGTCCAGACTCAGGAGTGTGGAGGCAACCAACTTCAAATGATACCGGCTGGAACTGGGATTCTGAATTCCAATCCAGAATAAGTTTACCAAACCTAAATTCCAGCAATCTATCTTGGAATGGTGAAGGCGGTGAATATCTACTTCGCTGCAACGATATTGAAGAAAGTTGGCGCCTAGTTCCTGGACATGCAGTTATCATGCACGACAATGCTATTCCACGCATGGATTGGCTTGGCAAAGGGTGGCTAATTTCAAGTGATTTAGCCGGAGAAATACAGTTGAACTTCTCAGACCTTGAAGGCGGTTTGATTTTCGATACCAGAAGCCATGGAAACGGTAGCGGATGGTTACCGATTGGCCTAGAGGTTAACGGTTCTGAAAACCAATTGACTATATCTTGGCAACAAAGCGATGACCACCTATTGATGTGGCTCGAGATGAATGAGAACACTATCGAAGTTCACCTAACAAGTTGGATATTGGGTGATTAATCTGCGAATCGGAATCTTCGGAATCGGAGCAATTGGTGGTTTGTTCGCTGCCCGACTTGTAGGGCATATGCCAACACTATTCGCTTCAGAGTCGACTTCTAAAGCCCTTCATGATGGTTTAATACTTCATGAAACGGATGGTGCAATCTCATATCTTGATCCGGATTCATTCATTATTGGAGATGAAAATTGTCAAGTGGACATTGCAATAATTTGTGGGAAATCAGCCGATACGACATCTTTGGCTAATTTATGTAAGACAGTTCTAACTTTCGATGGCATCGCTTTCAGTATTCAAAATGGACTTGGTCACGCTGAAACTCTTGCCCAAATATTGGGATGGGATAGAGTTCTTGCTGGTTCAACTATTCATGCTGCGATTAGAAAAGATATCAATGAGATTCAATGGACTGGAGTTGGTGAAATCAGCATTGGTTCATTGGATTCTTCATCTCCAAATGTTGATGACTTGAAAGTTGCTGAATTGATGAATATTCTTGATGGCGCCGGCCTCAATCTTAGGTGGGAAAATAAAATGAAAATCAAGTTGTGGAAAAAACTCCTCCTCAACGTCGCCATCAATCCTATAGCAGCAATCGCTGGAATTGAGAATGGTGAAATTCTCTTGAAAGAAGAATTGTGGGAGCAATCAATTGCCGTCATTGATGAAGCAATAATGGTTGCCAGAATAGAAGGAATAGAAATCTCCAATCATGAAATGCATGCCCTGCTTGCAGAGGTATTGCAGCAAACGGCAAGCAACCGCTGCTCAATGCTTCAAGATATTATGGCGGGAAAGGTCACCGAGATGCCTTCACTTTGCGGAGAAGTAGTTAGGATAGCCGAAAAACACGGGATTCCAACACCTCTCAACAATCAATTATTGACCTTGGTAGGTGCTCTTGAACGCTCTGCAAGAGTCAAATAAGGTCCTTATTCCAATGTAAACCAATATTCTGTATTCTACTGATGCTGGCTTTACAAATCTGTTCAGAAACCTGAGCCATGTTGCGCAATTCAACCAATTCTTTGCTCGGCCTGCATCTTATCCATACTCTTTCAACTTCAGCGCGTAGCAATTGAATTCTGCGAAGCGCCCGTTGCAGACGGTTGTTCGATTTTACCAATCCAACATCATCGGTCATAGTTGATTGAAGTGCGGATCGGTCATGGACTAAGGTAGAATGCTCTTCGAGGTCTGCCATTTCATCGCCTCTCCAAGTTGGCAATTCTTCAGAAGTTTTGGAGAATTTAGAAGCAATGAAATGATTTGAGGCACGGTGCGCATAAACCACTGCTTCCAGGAGAGAATTCGAAGCAAGACGGTTTGCACCATGCATTCCAGTACAAGCAACCTCTCCAATTGCATAGAGTCCTTTCATTGTTGAACCTGATTCTTGTTGGACCAAGCCATCGTCGTCTACTCGCAGACCGCCAACGAAATAATGGGCGGCAGGAGAGACTGGAATTGCATCCACTCCAAGACTAAGCCCATGCCTTTGAAGCCGTAAATTTATCATCGGGAATCGATTTGCGACTTCCGTCCCTAAATGTTCAGTCACTAATAGGACATGTTGTTCTCCACTCAATTTCAATTCTGAATCGCATGCACGGGCCACTACATCTCTCGTCGCAAGACTACCTGATTCACTATATCGAAGGGTAAAGGAAAGATTTACTGGATTCTCTTGCCCATCCCAGTTTTGATATTCTTCAACCGTCATCAGCACAGCACCATGGCCTCGAAGGGCTTCAGTCAACAAAAACGGCCGGTCACCCTCCATGGTTAGGGCTGTTGGATGAAATTGCACAAACTCCATGTCTCTAATTGCGGCTCCAGCACGAAGCGACATCGCAACACCGTCTGCTGTAGAAATTTCAGGGTTAGTCGTTTGTCTATAGAGCTGCCCAGCACCCCCAGTTGCAATCATCACTGCATCAGCAGCGATAGTGACCATTTTTGATTGACCATCAAGGCACCAAAGCCCCACTACTTGCTTATTTGATGCCTTAGTATCCTTCAATACCAAATCAACTGCAAGATGGTTAGAAAACATTTCAATATATTCAGATTCATCAACTGCCTGCATCAAGGCACGTTCAATTTCAGCACCTGTTGCATCCTTTGCATGAAGAATTCGAGAACTAGAATGACCCCCTTCACGCGCCATGTCGAATTCACCTAATGAGTCTCTTTCAAATCGAACTCCAATATTCAGTAAATCGGTTATTCGCTCTCCTGCCTCCTCGCAAACTAAGCGTACAACTCTAGGGTCGCAATGGCCTGCGCCGGCAGAAATCGTATCCTCAATATGTGCTTCGAGTCCAGAATCATCTGTTTTGTCCAAAATCCCTGCAATTCCCCCTTGCGCCCAATTGGTTGAAGAATCGGATGGGGCACTTTTTGTAATGATAATTACCTGATGTTTTGCCTCTGCACATCGCAGGGCGGCGAACAAGCCGGCAATTCCAGAACCGACCACTAATACATGCGCCATCTTAACCAGTGAATTGCCCTTGCGGCCATCTATGTTCAATATATCGCGAAGACTTCCACGGTGTGCTTGCCTGCGATAGCACTATGGAGGGGTGTAATCGTTCGGAGAGTGATGGCAGGCAGGGTTCCACGTATTCTGGCGGTAATTCTGGGCCTCTTCATTGTTGGAATTGCAGTTGTAAATGTGCAAATGGGGTTCGCTGACTTTGCTGGTGAAAAGGCAAAGATAAATTGGACTACAATAGCAACAAGCGGTTGTTCAAGTGCATTGGATGGAAGTTATGAAGAAGAATCTGAAATCGAGGACTGCGTTGGGGCAACTGGACTTTTTGAAACCCCAGACCTGATATTCCTAGCGTTTGGTCTACTTCCATTGATTGTCGGATTGGTTCCATCAAAGAAGAAAAGAGGCAAGCGGAATAGAGCTGCGGGTCAGTCAAAGAAATTGAAGGATATGGAAAGAAAATATTCGACGCGACTGGCAATAGGAGTGCTAATGTTTTCAATCGGAGTTCTAGTATTTGTAACTGGAGAAAGCCCATCACGTCAAGGAATCGGTGGCGATGATGGATCACTCCCATTCATTGAAGGTTCAATCTATCTAATCCTAGGATTGAGGGGAATCTCAAAAGGTTGGTCCTTAAGGAAGCAGACTATACATTTCAAGGAAAAATTCGATGAAGGCGGCGGAGAGGCCGCAGATGGACACAGCATGGCAATGCAAGAAAGAATGTTCAGAGATAACCAACTCGGTGACCCATTCAAGGGCAAGCATAAGGTCAAGGGCATTGGAAATTTCCGAACAGTTGGAGAAATGAGGCAATCGATGAATCTCGATAAATGGGATGATGCATTTGAGGCTGGAATGTACGATGATGACGATGGTGAAGGAGTCGGCTCTACTTGCCATTATTGCAGTGGACAAGGTTGTGGCCAGTGCAATATGACTGGTTCATTGTGATTCATTCGGCTTCAGAATTAGGGGCTCCAAACCACCATCGAATCCACTTTCACTGGCGTAGTCCTTATTACCCGTCAAGAGACGGTTGAGAGCCTGATGGTGACACATAGTCATTATCAGTGAGGGATTGGGATGCATCTAAAAGCGCTGGAAATGGAAAATTTCAAGTCCTTCAAGGGCGAAATTACAATCCCTTTGGACCGTGGATTCACCTCCATAACAGGACCAAATGGTTCTGGTAAATCGAATTGTGGAGATGCGATTCAGTTCGTTCTTGGGCCTCGTTCCAATAAAAGTTTGAGAGCAAATAATGCCAAGGATTTACTTTTCAATGGCGGAAGCAGGAATAAGCCAGCCAAACATTGCACAGTATCCCTAATTCTTGACAATCCTGCGGATAAAGAAGGACGCAGGAAGATGAGCGTTGATACTGCAGAGATACGCATGACCAGAAAAATCCGCTTAACTAAGTCTGGGAATATAGTTTCTACATATTTGCTAAATGATGAAGAAAGCAGCCAGAAATCATTCCGTCGCCTACTTGCTGAAACTAATGCCAGAGCAGATGGCTACAACATCGTCCTACAAGGAGATGTAACCAGCCTTGCAAAGATGAGCGCAATGAAAAGGCGCAAGGTCTTAGAAAATGTCGCAGGAGTTACTTCCTACGATGATGAAATCAAAAAAGCCGAACGGCAAAAGAAGCAGGTCGAAGAATACCTAGAACGTATTCAATTACTTGAAGAGGAATTATCATCTCGGATGAAGGACCTGAAAAAGGAACGCGAAACGGCATTGAAATATCGCGACTTGCAAAATGAACTTGAGGTCGCTAAGACAACATTACTACAAACTACTCACCGTTCACGACATGAAGAAATCGAATTCATTATCGCCGAACAATCACGCTACAGTGAAGATGCTAGGCAATTAAAGCAAACAATTACAGATGGTGAAAAGGAGTTATTGTCGATTGATGACCGACTAGCAGAAGTATCTCGACAAATGGTAGAAGTGCTGGGAGAAGACAGCCTTGAGATGATGGAACGCATCAATACGATGCGAATCTCCATCGACCGCAACAAAGATCGCATCAACGATGCCGAAGAATCCATAGAAGAGACTCTTGAAGAAATCGACCTTCTACAAGACGATGAAAAAGAAGCTGATACAGCCTACAAAGCACACCTAAGCGAGATTGAAGGTGCACGAAAAACTTCAGCAGATGCTGATTTGTCTCTAAAACAAGCCGAAAAGAATGAGGCTGGAGCACGCAAGGCATTACTCGAAGGAGACCGACAAACAATCGAATTGACTAGGGCCCAAGGCAAGTCTATCGAAAAGCATCAGCAGATGATGGAAGTGGTTGGCGAGGCAAAGTTGGCTCATCAAATGGAAATCCAAAAGGTCAAGTTGGCCGATGAACAATTAGCAGAAGTAGAAGAAAACTCCTCTGATCTAAAACTTGCAGTCGATGAATTACTAATCGAAGGAGAAGAACTATCGGAAGGAGATGCTGATCAAGATAGAACAGCAATGGCTGGTGAATTAACAACTCTACAAAGAGAGGAAAATAAACTTGCAGAAGAGGCGAGCGCAGTCGAAAATAGACTGCGCGACACCGAAAGGAAACTGGTAGTAGCAAGAACTGAACTTGAAAGCCGCTCTGGCAGCAGAGATGGAATGGCAAGAGCAGTTCAAGCATTACTTGGTAGAAGAGATAGTGGTGAGCAAAAAGGGATTCTTGGCACAATCAGTGAAATGTGTTCACCAAAAGATTCGAGCCATGAAGATGCATTAGCAACTGCAATCGGTGGCGGTATGAATAGCATCATCGTTGAGAATGACCAAGTTGCAGCTGAATGTATTGGCTGGCTGCGTCAAAACCGAGTCGGCAGAGCAACCTTCCTCCCACTCAATAAAATTCAGGTTGGCAGAGCAAGCGGACGAGCAATGATGTTGACAAGACAACCTGGCATCGTCGGTTTTGCATGGGAAATGCTAGACCATGACCCACGAATCGAAACTGCGGTTCGTTATGTATTGCGAGATACTCTCATCGTTCAAGATTTGAGTACCGCTCGAAAAAATATGGGCGGAGTCAGAATGGTTACCCTTCAGGGCGGAGTTACTGAAGCCGGAGGAGCAATGGTCGGTGGAAGCAAGGTTCGCCTAAAGGTCAGTTTTGGTGGCAGAATTCAAGGAATGAATGAGGTCGACAAACTCGATGCTGAAGTCATTAGATTACAGATACTGGCAGATAAAGTATGCGACCAATTAAGTTTATGCCGAAGAAAGCAACAAGAATTGAAACAGAGAATCGATAACACCTCAGAAGATGATAGAGGCATGAGGAGGCGCCAGTGGAAAGAAGACTTACGCCTAAGTGAGCAAAGACTTGCAAAAGCCACTGGAGCGGTTGTTGCGGTGAAAAAGAAATTAGAGGACATCGAGAAAAAGTGTTCTCAAAAGGAACAACAATTGGCGCGTGCTGAAGAAGCACTGAGAGTTTCTGCTCTAGCAAGAGAAGTTGCATCCGCAGCCTTGCAAGAAGTTAGCCCGCAGCACTTGCAACAAACTTTGAGAGAAGTTCAAGAAGTACGCGTCAAGGCATTCGAAGACCAAGCAATCTCCAAGGCTATTATCGATGGCGGGGCTGAAAAAGGCAAGATTCTGCTCGAAAGAGTTAGTGAATTGAATTCAAGATGCTCCCGCTTAGAGCAAGAAAACGCAGGCAAGTTGAAAAATATCAAACTCTGGCAAAGTGAAAACGAATCAGTAGTCGTTGAATTGGCAGATGCAGAAGCCAATCATAGCCAGATGGCTGAAGAGCACAAGGAACTCGAAGATGAAAGACTGCGCTTAACTGAAGAAAGAGCCACCATGCATGCTGGACTCACCCAAAAGGCAAATCATGCTGCAACTCTAATAAAGAGAGCCGAGGACTTCACCCTTCAATTAGTCCAGAAGAGAGAAGCACTCGATGATTTATTGGATGAAATGGGGACTATCGGATGCGAGGCGGCAGACGATAATATGTCTCTTCCATCACTCGCAGACGCAGAAGCAAATGTTAGAAAACTCGACCATCGATTGAATAAAATCGGCGATGTCAATATGTTGGCTATTGAGCAGTATGATATTACTGAAGCAAGATTGAGCGAATTAAAGCAAGATAACAAGACCTTGCAACAACGCCGTAAATCACTGATAGATTTGACAGATAGGTTGGAAAAACAGAGGAAGGCTCGCCTTCTTCACGTATTGAAGTGCGTAGATGAAAACTTCCGCAAGGTCTACGAAACCCTTTCGGGCGGCCGAGGCGAATTATTCCTCGAGAATCCAAAGGAGCCTTTCAAGGCTGGACTCTCAATGTGGTGCCAGCCCAGTGGTAAGAGTTCAAAGTGCAAGTTGAGTCTATTATCTGGAGGAGAACAATCGATGGCAGCACTCTCCTTGATATTTGCAATTCAGGATTATGATCCAAGTCCATTCTACTATTTCGATGAAGTCGACCAAAATCTGGATGCTTTCAATGCAGAAAGAATTGCAAAAATGTGCAGAAAGCGCAGCAAACAGGCTCAATTCATTATGGTCACTCTTCGCAAGGTTAGCCTACAACTGGCTGACCATCACATTGGAATCACCCATGCTGGTGATGGTTGTAGCCGCAGAATTGCAAACTTCGACAAGAATAGGGCTATAGAATTAGGGGCTGCTGCACTGAAGGAACTGGAGAACGAGAAGAGCCTTGCAAAGGTTAGAGAAGGTTCGCTTATCGATTCAAATGGTTTGCCCAATGTCGATAATATGCCAACAACACCCGAAGACCTCCCGTTGCCGTCTTCACTCGGAGGATTAGCCGAGAGGGCCGAAGAAATGACCGAAGATATCGAAGAACACCAAGAGGTTCGCCGGCAAGTCATCGAAGAGACCACAACAGTAGAAATTTCTGATCAACAAGAGGATGACCTCGACTTAGAAGGATTACTTGAGGATTGAAGGAAAGTGACAACATGCAGTCAACCCTATCCCCCTACTTCCTGAGGCAGGACATTATTGACAAATTACTAGCAGGTGGCGAAGATAATAATGGCGAAGCATCTCGCTATGCTAACCGTTTGATTGAAATTGCCCATGTTGATGATTCAGAGCATGCCGGACTCGACGACCCATTCGACCGTTCAGTTGCCATCGTCTTTGAGTTATTCAGAGATGAAGACCTCGATGCCTGGAACGTTGACCTCTCACAATTCATCGAATTATTTAGCGAACGAGTCAAAAAGGAAGGGGAAAATATCGACCTTCCAGCCTGTGGCCGTCTTATTCGCTTAGCCTGGGAAGTCCTCAACGGTCAAGCAGCAGATCTTCTCGACCGAGCAATGCAAGTTGAAGAAGAAGAATTCGATGACCAAAACATGCATTGGGGCTGGGAAATGGAATATGATGATGATGAGTTTTCCTTCACAACAAATGTCCTCACAGGTGATGCTCAACCACAATTACCCTCTCTTTTCAATGAAAGAATCCGCCGAGATGAAGGCAGACAAGTAACTCTTGGGGAATTGCTCTCAGCACTCAAGGATGCATGTGATGATGCTGAAGAATTGAAGTTAAGAGATGAATATAGAATAAAGCATGCCGAGGATGTCAAAGAAGCAATCCGTAATGTCGGAGCACGCATGCACGATGAAGATGTGGATGGAGACATCAAGCGTTGCTGGCAGGCAATGCGCACAGTTGCTACCAAAGATGGAAGAAAAGCCGGTGATGATATTCCAGTAACTGCGGTTATTTGCCAATTGCGAGCAGACCTATTGGAAGAATACGGTGGAGAAGTAGAGGGGCTAGATGGCGAGGCCAAAGTAACTACCTTCATTTCCAGTTTATTTCTAACCCACCGTGGCTTTGCTGAAGTTCACCAGAAAGTTGTGCCAAATGGGGAGGTCTTCCTTAGTGACCGCTGGCAAGGAATCGAAGATTTCAATGAAGTCGTACAACGAATCAATAGCGAAAGGACTGCTTTGAAGAAAGTCAATCATGCCAAAGCTGGCGGCCATGAGCAACATATCAAGCAAATCGCAACTCGTGCTGCAGAAGCAGAACGAAAAGCGAAAAAACTCATTGAAGCAGAGGCAAAAGAATTAGAACAACAAAAACCAGTTATTGAAATCACCTTCACACAACAGCAGGGGAATATTGAATGAGTATTGAATTAGAGACACTTTTGGAAGCGACATTATTTGGAGCGGGGCGCTCAATGAATATCGAGCAGTTAGCAGAGGACCTTGAACAACAGATGCTAGACATCAGAGTTGCTCTAATCTCCTTACAATCAACACTCAAGAGAAGAAAAGGCGGAGCCTTACAATTGGCCGAAATAAATGGTCGTTGGGCAATTGAGGTTAAACCAAAAGTAGCAGCCCAAATGCCATGCAATACAAAAACTGACATTCCTGCAAAACTACTCAAATCCGCCTCTCTAATTGCTTTCCACCAACCAATGCTGCAATCTAGATTGGTCGAGTTACTTGGACAAAAAACTTACGACCATGTCAAACAATTGGTATATTTAGGATTCGTTGAACGCCGTAAAACGGGTAATACCAAGCGCCTAACAACTACCCGTAGATTCTCAGAAATATTCGGATGCCCTCATACCGATAAGCGCAAGGTTAGAGCCTGGTTTAGAGACCAAGCCGCCGGATTAGGATTGACTGAAGGCGGAAGTGAACGCCCAATGGCTTTGCAAGAAGAACAAACTGAATTGCCATTAGATGGCGAAGAAGAGTCCTTCGAAGGGCTTTCAGAAAGAGCCTCTGAGCACCAAGAAACTTTGTTTGAAGCAGGTGCAGAGGAAGAATCATCCTCTCAAACTTCGCAGGATGCCATCAACCAGTGATTGGGTTATTCTTTGGCCACTTTCATTTGCAACCTTGGCAACTTGTTCAACTTCATTTTCCATTGCCCCTGCACTAACTGCCATATTTCTGACATGCAATTTCATATGTCCTGATTGGATTCCTGAAGTTGCTAATGCTCTCATGGCAGCAAGGTTTTGCGCTAACCCTGCTGAAGCCATAACTCCGGCAAGTTGAGATGCTGAATCAACTCCCAAAATCGAAAGGTTGGCTCGAGCCACTGGATGAACACTAGCCGCTCCTCCAACAATTCCAACCGCCAATGGAATTTCGATACTCCCCCGCAAGTTACCTTCCTCATCCTGTTTCCATTCGGTAATACTGCCGTATCTTCCTTGATTATAGGTTACCCAAGCGTGGCATGATGCTTCGATGGCCCTCCAATCTTGGCCACAAGCAAGAGCGATTGATGAAATTGCATTCATTGTACCTTTATTGTGAGTCGTTGCCCTGAATGGGTCGATTGAAGCAAATCTGTAGGCATCAAGAATCCCAGAAATAACTTCTAAACCTGATTCAATGCTCCCATCTATCGACATCTCTTCTGGGGTGAAGGTTGCTGTTGACCTAGCGAGTCTATGAATCGCTAAGTTTGATACAATCCTCACCCTTGCATCCCCCCCTGAAATCTCTTCGACCAAAGGAGTGCATAATTCAGCCATCGTATTAACTGCATTTGCGCCCATTGCATCCTTGCAATCAACAATAATATGGACGATTAACATATCCTCGATAATTCTACATTCAATTCGCTTGCATCCACCCCCCAAGCGTACCATCGTTGAGGGAAGGCTATTACAAAGTGCGATTATTTCTTGTGCTCTTGATTCTAAGGCCTCTGATGAAGACTTCAAGTCCTCAATTCCAAGCAATTGAATCTGCCCTATCATCATTGATTCATCAACATCGGTTGAGAAGCCACCATTGAGATGACATCTTTTTGCCATATTTGAGGCAGCAGCGATAACCGAAGATTCTTCTAAGCAAAAAGGAATAACGAAATCCTCGCCATCAATAATAAAATTTGTTGCAACTCCAACAGGAAGTGACATCGTAGTATAGACATTTTCGATCATAGTGTCTGCAGTAGTGGAATCCATTCCTCCTCCTGATTCTAAGGAAGCAATATCTTCAACACTCAAAGAAGCAATCTCTGCTAATATCGAACGGCGCTCTTCAACAGATAATTGGAAGAAGCCTTTGAGTCGACTATTGTCCACAGCCATGCAAATCCCGCTCCGCCCACAGGAAGCATCTCCCTCAAGGTTTCGTTATCAACATGTAGCAGTTTTTTTTCTATAGCGGCAAAAGGAAATCGCCGGAGTATATTTTTTTAACGCATTTAACGCGTCAACCAATGCGTTAATGAAGCGTTAACCACTCGTTATTTTGTAAATACCCAACCGCATTTCCTTTCAAATTGCCAATTCTAACATGCTTTGGTGCCACGATTGACGCGTTCAACTAGTGCCCTAACGCATACTATTCTCCTGAAGCCTTATGTGCCCACTTTGAATTGGCACCATTCATGCAACCTGTTGGACTTGAAGGACTACCCCCTCTACGGGAAAACCCGTTCAATGGGCGCCCACTTGAGAAGAGCGAGCATCACCTATTGGGTGGAAGGGATACCATCATCTCTTCCTTGACTTCACTGATTAGGCAACGCTCAGCAAGAATGGTTATTTTGAAAGGTGAAAGAGGAAGTGGCAGAACTTCTTTCATTCATTCTCTAGCTTCACAAACTGAAAAGCACCATTCATTTACTTTATTTCCAGAATCCAATCACGTTTCTCGCCTACTCGATGAAACATACTCAATGTTGGTTGGTTTCGAAAGACCCGCCCACACTACTGCGATGATAGACCAAATGGTCAATGCGGTGGCTGGGTTTCAAGGCCCTCTTCAATTATTGAGTTATGATTTCCCAAGTGCTTCCGGCCCACTATTATGCAATATCCTCCAAGGCATGAGTCCTGCATTGAAGCGACTAAAAGCCATGGTAATCATCAGTTTAACTCCCGAACAAGAACAGGCTTTTCCTGAAGACTTGTTAAACGAATTTGATTCAGTAATTGAACTGGAACCCATGCTAGAAGAAGGTGTTAGGGAAGTAATCGAAAAAAGAGTATCTTCAGTTTCTCGCAGGACTTGGACTCCTCAATCATCCTTCGTCGAATTGATTAGAGAACAAAGTGGAGGCCATGTTGGCCGCTTGATGAGAAAGATGCGAGACCTTGTCGATGAATCCCGAATGAATGGCAGCCAAGTTGATTCTGTAAGTGAGTGGCAAATTGAAGAAAAGCCAAGCAATCAAAATGCTCACAGTACTTTCACTGAGGTCGGAGTGGAAGGAACGGAAGGAACGGAAGAGGTACCAGAATTCGATGATGATTCCGCTATCGAGGAAAACTTTGAAGAGCAGTATTTCTCATTAGATGAACAAGAAGAACCTACCCTTCCTCCTGTTTCGACGGCTAGTATCGAAAGAAAACCAACTCTCCCTCAGACACAATTGCCAACTGGAATGTTCCGTTCTCTGGCAATAAGGAATAGAGATTCCATGTCTGATCCAGCATTAACAAACCCAGCAGAAAAAGATACATCGCCCGAACCCCCACTTCCAGTACACCAAGATGATGAAGCCGACCTATGGATTGAAGAATCCGCTCCCTTGATTGAAGAAGAAATTCACATCCCCCCTCCCCCTGCTCAAATTACTAACTTAGACTGGCAGCAATTACCTCAACCGCATAGCACTTCAAATCCATATTCGGGACTAGCCAAAAGACTAGCAGCGTTGACCCCTCAAAAACCTAGGTGGCAAAGCCAAAGCCTACCGTTAAAAGTGGAAAAACTACGGACTTTAAGTGACCATGAAAGAATTATTTTGGAAGTAGCAATACACCGTGAATTCTCTCCTTCTGATGACGAACTTCGGAAAACTCTGGTCGTAAAGCGTCCACGAATGTCTCAACTTTCTAATGGCCTCTACCGAGCCGGTATCCTTCAAACTCGTCAACAAGGAAGAAGTCGTTGGTTTAGTCTAACAAATGATGCCCGTGCTCAATTAGCGGCTTGGGGGCTATTGGAGGTGGAAGCATGAGCGTCGAAGATAGTGGATGGAATGTTGCTTGGTCATGGGAGTCAGCCAACAAAGTAGCAGACCTTTGCATGACAAACAAGGGAATCGCAGTAGCAACTGGCCTCGATATCATCCTCATAGATGATGACGGCTCAGCCCTGTGGAAAGCATCCCTTCCTTTCAGAACCTTTTCGATTGCAGTTGCAGAAGGTGTTTTGGGGGTCTTAGCAGGACACGGTTTCCATGTTCTCAGACTTGCAGATGGAACTCAATTACATGAAGGAAGAGCCACCAGTGGAGGTTTCTCCGACATCCTTCCACGACCAGGCGGAGGCTGGGTCTTAGCAGATAGAAAAGAGCACCTCCACCTCTTCAATGCCGAAGGGCGTGGTATGAGAAGACTGCAAACTGGCAATATTAGAAAACTCGTAGGTTGGTTCGACCGTGAACATTTACTCGTTCATGATGAAGACGGGCATATATGCTGCATCAGGATGGTAGGTGAAGATTCACAAAGACGAATTGAAGAACGCAAATGGAGTTGGTGCAGTAGACTTGAGGAAGGAAGAATGATTCTTCAGGCAGCAGATGGAAATATGTGGGAAGGAATACCTCACCCATTTGGCTGGGATGTTCTCGATAGAGTAGAAAATGTGGTCATGGAACCCCTTGATGGAACCAGAGCAATCGATGGCTGGTGGACATTGGGAATAGATGGCATATTATCACGCATCCCCCCTATAGAAGATGACCGTGTGCTAGATGGAGGTGATCTTCTCACCGGTGATGGTTCAACCACATTAGTTAGTTCAACTAGAGAAGGGTTGTTGCGATGGTGGGAAGCACCTAAAAGCGCATTAAAGAGAAAAAGAAGGGTTCAATCAGAGGTTGCTCAAGCAAGAGAGGACCTCGACTGGGATAATCGCAAGCAGGTATTCCTCGCTGCTAGAGATGCGGAAGATAATGGGCAACTATCCAAGGCAGCTGAACTTTACCAAAAACTTGGCCGCAGTGAAGATGTTCGAAGAATCCTATCATTGAAGAGAGAAGAGGTGTAATCATGGTCAATGAACTCGTTAGCATCGAATTAGTCGAGAAATACCTCGAATTAACTAGGCGAGCCAGAGAAAAAGCAACTCCATTAGTAGAGAAAAATAGCGATGAGGAATTAAGGCTGCAAAGCATGCTGAGAATGGCTGATGATTATGCCCATGATGCAAAGCACTTCATGCTCAAAGGAGATTTGGTTCGGGCATTTGGAGCAATAAACTATGCCCATGCATGGATCGACGCTGGAGTAAGAATCGGCTTGCTAGATGGTCACGGGGATGATGAACTGTTTACCTTGCCTTAGTTTGACAAGGCACTCATATGCTCACTCAATTCATTCAGTCGGCCCAATTGTTCATTCATCTCTTTGATTTGGCTTGCTGCCCTTTCTCTATACATCAATGTGGCTGAATAAAACCCTCCATTCAATGAATAGACATGCTTAGGGCGTCCACGATTAAAATTGGCTATTTTTTCAACCTCTATTATTCTATCACGTTTTAATTGAGTGATACCGATACTCACTTCAGGTTGCCTTAATTTGCATAACTTCTGTAATTCACTACTTGGACTCGGTCCATTGGTTGTCAAAGCAATCATGATTTTGGCGGCAAAGCCATGGACACCGATTTGTTTCAGCAAATCTACCATCTCTGCAACTTCTTCAGTAGACAATGATGAGCGCCCATTTGGAGGGGTTGGGGTATCGATATGAATTGACATCTAAACAGTTGCAACTTCATCTAGACTTAAACTTCGCACCGACATGAGCCGGAAAAAAGACAATTTAGCAATAATGAATTAATCCGTTGCTAGCCTGAGGCGTTTATTGGAAACCACTTCAATGACGCGACAAGAAGAATCTATCAAGCGCTTCTTTAATTCTCTATCAACTGTTAATACGGCACAATTTCGGTGGTTTGCCATATCCACTAACTGATCATCAGTGTGATTTGTAGATTCTTCAAGTGCTTTTATCAATTCAGCCTTTGAATAAATCAACGACAACAATAAATTTTTCTTTTCTTTTGCTAAGTCATCTAACTCATGCTTGACATTTTCCAATAATAATAACTGGAAAGGACCGACTAAACCATTGAGTGAAGTGTCGATGTTAATTCCTGAATCAACAATAGCGACCCATCCACAACTATCGATGAGGACCTCTTGCATGGTCTTAGCCCCCTCTCAGCAAATCGACCCATGGCCAATTAGGCGCCATCGTGAGCCTATTCGGCGAGAGAAACTAACTCTTGCTCCAGAATCTGCGCAGATTGGTAGGCGCAATTTCATGGTCGTTATCCCCTTGTCTGCTTTTGATACGACTCCGACGGTGGTTGCTGTTGCTACATTTACCATCAACATTTCATTTCCACGCAATGGGTGGATAATTTCTGGCTCTTCTCCTTCTGCAGCAACCATTTTCTTCATCAATTGTACTTTTACATCGATGCTATTGCGGATTTCAGGCAAATCACCTTTCTTTGCCACAACTTGACCTGAAAGACTGTCCCCTGTTGTTGTCATTGGGTCCAATGGAGTTGCCATCCCGCATAGTCCACCTGCATGCATCTCATCGAGTGAATTACCACCACCTTGCATGCTGATAACCTTGGTTTCTATAGGGTCCCAGCGAACTTTTCCATCGTTCTCAATCTTTCGACCTGGGCCAATGATAACCTCATCACCAACCTTGAAAACCCCTTCAACGATACTGCCACCAACTACCCCACCCTTCAACTTAGATGGGCGGGCGCCAGGCCGGTTAATGTCGAATGAACGAGCCACATGCATGATAGCACGCTCATCACCATCTCTTATTGGAGTTGGAATAAATGCTTCAATGGCAGCGATTAATATGTCTAAATTAACATCATGGTGGGCAGATACTGGAATAATGGGGGCATCTTCAGCGATTGTTCCTTTGAGGAATTCCTTAATCTCTGCATGTGATTGGAGCGCTCTTTCCTTCGTAGTCAAGTCGACTTTATTCTGCACCACTACAATATTACTGATTCCTGCAATTTCCAAAGCCATCAAATGTTCACGAGTCTGCGGCTGTGGGCAAGTTTCATTGGCTGCAACCATCAATAATGCGCCATCCATAATACTCGCACCTGTAATCATAATGGCCATCAAAGTCTCGTGGCCAGGTGCATCAACAAAAGAAACTACTCGAGACAATTCCTTCTCTGCATCCTTGTCTCCATCTGGGTGGCGGCCGGTTGCGTAGTATTGTCCGTCCGCGGTTTTGTAGAATGCCGTATCTGCATATCCAAGTTTGATACTGATTCCACGTTTGCGCTCTTCAGAATGGGTATCTGTCCAAACTCCACTGAGAGCTTGGGTTAAGGTGGTCTTGCCGTGGTCGACGTGACCTACTAATCCAATATTGACTTCAGGTTGCGTAGGAAGTTTACGACCCATGCATTCATTCCCCTTCAGTCCAAACTTACTCAATCTTCAGCGGATTCATCACTACCGCCGAAAATATCGGCGAGTGCTTTGTTTCCAGACTCGACGACCTTCAAGTTTAGCTGACGGGTATCAGTGGTAATCACATTACCACGGAAGTTTCGGCGCATGCGCATTCCATCTTCTTTGTAGCGGTAGCGGTTTCCTTTCTTGTGAACAATTTTATGACCTTTGAATCCTGTTCCAGCAGTGATTAGAACTGACTTTTTTGCGCCGCCTTCAAGATCACTTCGCATTGGCGTTCCGGTCTTATCGGAACCACCAGAAATGGATAATTTATAGCCTGCAAGGGTATTTTCACCCTCGCCGACGAAGATGCCGTCAACAACATCACCGATTTTCTTACCAAGGAATTGATTGTAGTTACTACCTGATATATTCAGGGCATAACTACGGCCATTATTTTCTGGAGCAGTATCGTTGATTACTGCTACGAATTCATTGTCTGCCATGTCAAGGACTCCTAGTGCAGCCGCCCGACTGTCGACCCCTATTTAGCCCCACCGCAACTGAAACGGAGGCATTCAAGTCCGCAGCCTCTTCTTGATGAGTGGTTGAAGGTGTTTTTCAAGGTCTGCTGGGAGCATGTGCGGCATCGAAAAATGTTGAGTTCTCCCTCGTCCTTCATTCAACCGGTCTATTCTAGCGACCAATAAATCACACTCCTCAAATTGCTTCAAGTATTTCCATAAAGTTGTATGGCCACGTGGCGCTTGTTCAAACTCCTCGCAAACTACTCGGTACAGAGTTTCAACATCGCCACTAGTGATTTCTGTACGACTTTTCAATCGTCTACAAACTGCAGTAAGCAATATCATCGCATGGGTTGCCAATTCATCTACGATGATTTCAACATGGTTTCCTGCTTTCACCATGCTTGAAATTTGTACATCTGATGATAGCACTTCTGACCGGCCATCTAATTCAGCAGATTTAGCAGCAGCATCTAACAAATCGATTACGACTCTGGCATCACCACTTGCGGCAGCAGCCTCGGCAATCAGTAAGATGATTGATTCATCGATACTTGAGGGGGTAAAGGCGAGGCTAACCCTCTGTTTGGCAATTCCGAACAAGCCCTCTTCATCATAACCCTGCATTCGCAAGTGGCGACTTCTTCCAAAGCGTGAGATAACCGCTCCCTCAAAGAGGTCGAGGATTTGCTCTTGGCTGATAAGAATAAGGGATAGGGAGCCCGTTGAATCTTGGTCTTCATCGATTCTTAAAAGCCTATAGACAAGGTCATCACCAGACTTTCTCAGAAGGTGGTCGGCTTCATCTAGAATGATTATAATATGCGAAGATGATTGCTTTAGCAAGCGCCTAACACTTGCTAAGATCTCGCCGACTCCAAGGCCTCTATCAGGGTGACCAGGGGACAAATACTGAATCACTCGTTGCATTACTTGAGTTGGCGAGGGGTTGTTTCTACAATTGATGTGCAACCAACGAATATTGCGCTTTTCGCCGTGGTGGCGGCTGATATCCTCCACGAAGCGCCTACTAAGGGCAGTTTTTCCAGAACCAACAGGGCCAGTAATCACCGCTCGACCACTTGAATTAGGGTTCTCCAATCCCGCAAACATCGATGCTAATTCGATTAGTTGTTGATCTCGACCAATCAGTTCGGAAGGCAGATAGTCATAACCTAGCATCTCGGGATGCTGCAGGACCAAACCTGCGCCTATACGGTCGAGCCAGGCTGACATGGCTTTGGGAGGTGACCGCCAACCGTTATTGAACATAGCCTCAGTCTGGCAGCCTTTCAGGGGTGTTTTCAAGTGGTTCTAAACATCACAATCTTAGTTATCTAGGCGCGGCAATTGGATTGTCCCTACCTGTCTAGGCGCCCGCTTCTTTCAGGATAACTAAGGAATCTCGTCAAACTGGTAGCCATGCTCCCATTTCTTCTCACCAAGCGCAACTTCCAATTCGTATGGAGTAATCAGAGGTTTTTCATATTTGACAGAATCATCGATTGCGATTCTTGGACAAGCAGTATTGACAAAGGCATCAACTGGATAGAAATTAATCAGTTCTGGGTCAACATGCTCTAGGGCAAGCAAATAGCCCTTTTTGCCATGACTTTCCAACAATCTCTTCATACGCAAAGCCAGAGAACGGCGCATCTGACCAGGCTTTTCACCGATGAGAATCCCGTATCTTTGTGCATCTTGGCACATCATGATGAGGCCAAAACGCTGCCTCAGAATCCTTTCTACAAATTCCAAAGATATCTCTCTGGCCTCAGTGGTGTATGGATCAAGCAGAGCCAATGGCTTTCCAGTATGCAATACCAGACCGATAGGATGGAAGTCTCCTGAACCGAGGAATAGGTAATGTCCGATATCGTCATCATCGCCCGAATAATTGCATCCAAGTACCTGACCTGGGAATGATAACCTCTCACCACCAGTTGGAATCTTGACATCAAAACCTGCATTCTCAAGTCTTTCTTTGAAAGTCTCTAGGAGGTGTAAGTGTTGAATTGAGCCTACCAGTCCAAGTTTTACATCAGATAATGGAGCCATTCTTCCAACCGCATCAAGGAACCTATCTTTAGCCTCTTCATCACTTAAGTCACTATGTGTGGACTCAACATCCTCTCCGGACAATCTTTGGCGAGCCATGTCTCGGTGCTTCTCAAGAAAAGGAATTACTGGCGCTAGTTCGGGGTCTCCCTCATAGGTGACTGGAATAAAGTGAGTTGGCATACCTGAATCGATGTTCATTTGGCTGTGCCCCATATGAGCAACCAGTTCAACTCCCATCATTTTCATCTTGTGGTGGACCAAGTCGCAGGCCCCATAACAAGGGTCTGCAGCAAGGATAACCTTGGCTGAACTTTCTGTCTCGATACGGTCCATCAATTCCAGAGCCTGAATTTTCAATCCTTCAGGCAGTTGGAGGGCAACTAAGCGGGTGTCTTCAGCCTTCAGTCTCTCGACTAAATCATCGACTTGGAAGTCATGCCTATCGAGGTCCATATTGGGGTCGCCCTATTGATTGCTGATGAACCCTACTCAAAGGATGCTGATACAATTCCCGTCCATTTCAACCTTCACGAGACTAGAAATCTGCACCGAGTGTTTGCTAGCGATGGATTGCATCTTCTCGCCCTTTTCGACTACAACTATGACTTCACTGACCTGAGCACCGGTTTTTTCGACTCCAGCAAGGATTGCATCCAAAGTACCTCCCGTTGATAGAACATCGTCGATTATCAAGATATTATCGCCTTTTGACAAATCATTGAGATACATCTTGCCTTGGCTATATCCGGTCTGCTGCTCGACCTCGATTTCTCCCTCGAGTCCATAGGCTCTCTTTCTCGCAATCACCATTGGTAATGATTGCATCAAACATATCGTCGATACCAAAGGAAGGCCCATCGCTTCAATTCCAAGAATTAGGTCAACCTTGCTCCAATCAACTCTTTCGATGATAAGATCGGCAACAGCCCGCAATAAATCAGCATCAACTCTCGGTACACCATCGGTTAGTGGATGAATGAAGTAGTAGTAATCATCCTTGTTGATGATTGGAACACCTTCAAACGAAGCGTGCAATAGGGCTAATCTCTCATCCATGGAATATTGCCTCAATATACGAGGAGGGGTGTTGACTGAACAATTTTACTCAAACAAGACCCTTGACAAACTCGTCACCACGCACCAACTTGGTACTACAGGGAGTTGGGAACTTCATCTTGGCTTTGCGCAATGCATCCTTGGCTTCCGCGAAGTTCTCAGGATGGAATTGTACTGAAACTAAACGCTGTCCGCGCTTTACACGAGCTGCGGTGCCGACGTTCTTCCCAAAAGCACAGCGCATACCTTGTGATACACGGTCTGCACCGGCACCAGTTGCCTGCTTGTTCTCACGAAGCACTTGATGGGGGTAGGTGTGAATACGTAGAGCGTAGCCATGGACACCGGCTGCATTTCTGATTGTTGCATTAGCGATAACACGGGCTGCTTCCAGTGCAGTGCTCTGGATTTGACAGGATTCTTCTGCGTACATATCCATTTGCATTTTGAATTGTCCGGTCTCCGCAGCAACGCGGTTTCCGGAGTGGAAAGAGAGAATTCGGTTATTTGGAACTCCGCCCATGTACTTGCGACGGGTGAATGCTGGTCCCTTGATGCGGCGGTACATCTTTGCTGGTTTACGTGCCATACTTATCACTCCGAGTGCCGGCGACCGCCCACCCTTATTTAATCAGAACGGAAAGGGCGGCGTCTGCTGTTTTCACAACTCTTGTTCTGTTCACCAGCCACCGAGATGCCAGTTATCGTAGAGTTTGAATGCCATTGTTAGGAGCATTGTTGAGCCAATGAAGAGGAAAATCATGTCAGACAGCACCGATAAAGATTGTATCGAATCTCGAACTGCAGGGTCTAATGTCGCCCTTTCTCCAGCGGATTTCCCATGGAAGTGAACCTCATCCCCTGCCTGAACTGCAAGCACTGAATCGAAGTTTGCGCCTTGAGGAACCTCAACAGTTTCACCTTCCGTCTCTCCGGCTTCGAGGATTCCAACTCGGTGGGTATCAAGGTTGCCAGCAAACCAGATGGTGCCATAGTCATCAGCCACAGCAGAGGTGGAGCCAGGGACTCCGTCAACAGTTGATACACTGACTAATGAATCAACTCGGACTGCGCCACTAGTTCCCGCTACTATAGCAATTCCCTCACCGCTTGAATCAGGTAAAACACTGTGGAACTTACCATTTTCACCGATGTGGACAATGATCATATCCATATTTGCAGACTGATTTTTCTGAACCATATCTACGGCCACAATTAATCCTCTGCTGGGAGGGGATGCTGGATTTTTATCTCCGTCCGACCAAGAAGGGAATGAAGTAGTCAAACTACCAACTGCGATAAATTCACCATCGGGTAGTTCCGTCAAAGAGTCCAGTTTCATCCCTATTTCCAAAGGAGTTGCCGCTTCAGAGATGGTATCTGCGCTATAATGGCGAACAGTTGCCAGACCACTATCATCGCTGATTAGTAGAATCCCAGATGTACCATCATCGCTAACAACGTCCATGATACTCTGGCCATCAGTTGAATCTCCCCATCCAGAAAAGGTCTTGGTGGCTAAGTCGGATGCTTGCGAGCATGGGTCATTACATGCAGCAATCCAGCCATCATCCCCAACTACAATCCATCCCGAATCTGTTCTTTCTACTGAATTAGCCAATTTATTGAGTATAATAGTCTCTTTATTCCCCTCCAATTTGATGATGGAATAGCCTGAAGCACCATCGACTATCGCCAATGCTTGAGTGCCGTCTTCATTCCAAGCGATGTCAATGAGGTTGTAATCATCTAAAATCGGATTCAACTTGTAGCCTGGAATAACTTGGGCTTGAGTAATCAATGCGGCTCCAAGGACGGCGATTCCTACGAAAATCGCTATACTGAGCCATTGTCCATCATGCTCTTGCCTAGTCCAATGTTTGACTTTATCCCAAAATTCCACAGGCTCTTCTTCTTCTGAAGCAAAATCTGCCTGCTCCTCCGCTGCGTCGTCACTCATGGGCCTCGCACCGCAACCGGTGATGCAAGGTTGAAGACTTTGCCCCAGCACATAGAGAAAAAGTGGAGTCGTAGAATGGGTCAATTAACTATCGAAGGGACTTATACTGCGATTTGTTCAAAAACCCCATGCTGCGTCTGATGTCGTAAGCGCGATGGGTTTGCTGGCGAGGTGAGAATAAATGGCTAAAGTTGGAATGATGGACCAGTACATGGAGATCAAGAAAGCGCACCCAGATACCACCTTGTTTTTCCGCATGGGGGATTTCTATGAAATGTTCCATGAGGACGCAGTTACCGCCTCAGAGGTACTCGGACTTTCACTAACTAGCAGAGATAAAAAAGCATCAGAACCAATTCCAATGGCAGGATTTCCTTGGCATGGTTTGGAAGCCCAGTTACGCAAGATGCTGCGGGCTGGACATAAGGTCACTTTGGTTGAGCAAAGCGAGCCGGACCCTGGAAGCAAATTGATGAATCGAGCCGTTACAAGGGTCTACACCCCTGGCTCTCTATACGAAGAAAGTCTCATTGGCAGCGAAGAAAGTGCAGTTCTTGCCAGCCTTATTTGCTCAAAAGATGCTCTTGGTTGTGCGATTATTGACAGTTCAACCGGAGATGTTCAAGCCTTCGAGTTTAGTGGTGATGACCGATGGACAAGGCTGCTCGATGAATTGCTCAGAGTTTCACCTCGTGAATTGGTATTAGGCAAGAAAGAAGCAGAAATGGCCATGGTCGGTCAAATCATTAGTCAACTTGATGAGATTCCAGTTAGCCAATTTGAATCTCCTGCTAAATCAAGACTTCAAGCCCTAAAGAACAGCATGAAAGCCTCTGACTTAGGCCATGTTGACCTTGACCGCAATCCTTTGGCAATGCAAGCAGCTGGTCTTGCAACAGACTACCTTTGCAGCCTTCATTTAAGCGAAGAAGTATCTATTCGAGACATTAACATCATGGAGGAAGATGATGGTTTAGTACTGGACCAAACAACTATTCGCAACCTCGAAGTTACTTCAACATTATCTGGTGAAAAGGAAGGTTCACTCTATCATGCGCTTGATTCAACCAAGACTTGGATGGGGAGGCGGAGGCTGAAGGCTTGGATGCTTAGGCCATCAACTGATTTAGACACTATAGAAAAGCGTCTTGATGCGATAACAGCAGTAAAGAGGTCAGCCCGAAGATTAGCCGAAATCCGTCAATCACTACAAGGTTTGAGAGATATGGAAAGACTCTCTACTCAATTGCAATATGGGCGCTCAAATGCTAGAGACTTGGTTGCCATCATGAATTGTCTCCTAAGGATGCCACCACTGCAAAAAGCGGTACTGGAAGCCGATGATGTGATGTTGAATGAATGCGCAGATGGCCTTGATTCATTGGCTGACCTATGTGCAGACATCAATTCAGCATTGAAAGATGAGCAAGGACTGACTATCAAAGAAGGTGGAATGTTTAGAGATGGATGGAATGAGGAACTAGACGGCCTCCGACAAAAAGCGAGCGGCGGCAAGGATTGGATTGCAGAGTTTGAACAAGAACAGCGCAAGCAATTGGCAATCCCATCCCTGAAAGTACGCTATAACCGGCAAATTGGTTGGTATATCGAAGTAACCAAAACCCATCTGGAAAAGGTGCCAGAGCATTACCACCGCAAACAAAGCATGCTAAATGCCCAACGCTTCACAACCGAGGAATTGAAGTCATGGGAAGATATTATCCTCAATGCCGATAGTAGGTGCAACGACCTCGAATTCCGCTTATTCAAAGAACTACGAAGCCAAGCCATGTCGAGAGCAAGGGAACTATCTGATATCGCAATAAAGGTTGCAACAGTCGATGTCTTGGCAAGTCTCGCCGACATCAGCCGGCGCCGAGGCTGGGTTAGACCAGAACTGAATGAAAGCCTTGGCTTGGATATTAGCGAAGGGCGGCATCCGGTCCTCGATATGCAGGATGGATTCGTTCCAAACGATATCAACTTCAATTCCAAACGCACATTTATTCTGATAACCGGCCCAAATATGGGCGGAAAATCAACCTATCTTCGCCAAACAGCGTTAATCACAATCCTCGCCCAAATGGGCTGTTTTGTCCCCGCAAAGAAAGCCCGTATCGGTATCGTCGACAGAATATTCACCCGAGTTGGTGCAAGTGATGACCTGAAGCGAGGTCGTTCAACATTCATGATGGAGATGATCGAAATGGCTCATATCCTGAAAAGAGCAACACCTCGCAGCCTTCTTCTCCTCGATGAAGTTGGCAGAGGCACCTCAACATTTGATGGATTATCACTTGCCTGGGCAATATGTGAAGACATAACAAACCGTCTCAAAAGCCGTTCATTATTCGCAACGCATTATCATCAACTTGTAGGACTTGAAGGTGAAGCAGAAGGCTTGGTCAACGTCCATGTCAAAGTAGCAGAAGTCGACGGAGGACTTAGATTCCTGCACAAAGTTGGCGATGGCCCATGTGATGATTCATTCGGAATTCATGTTGCAGCACTCGCCGGCATGCAAGCACATGTTGTTGAAAGGGCCAGAGACCTGTTAGTTTTCCTCGAGCAACAAGCAGCAGGGGCAAAGGCCGGAGAAGGAAGCCAACCTGGGAAAAGGGAAAGTGGTCAAAAATCCATCATGGGCTGGATGCTCCCCAAAGACAAAACAGTGGAGCCATTGGTACAAAACCCGGCTCCAGTTATCACAGAAGCAGAAAAACGCGCCTTGGAACACCTTGCACAAATCGAACCAGACCACCTTTCACCAAAAGAAGCACTAGATGCACTATACCGCTTACGAGACCTAATTCAAGGACGTCATGAATTGATGCAGGAGTGATTTGATGACACTTCATGCAACAAATGACCCTCCTCGAATCAAGCAACTAGATGACCGAACTATCGGTTTCATCGCAGCAGGAGAAGTAGTCGAGCGACCTGCTCAAGTTGTCAAAGAATTACTTGAAAATAGCATTGATGCAGGCTCAAAAAGCATTACAGTCGAACTTCTTCGTGGAGGTTTTGATTTTATTTCGGTGATTGATGATGGAAATGGAATTATCAAAGAGGATTTGCCATTAGCTTTAGTGCGTCACGCGACGAGTAAATTGCAAAATGAAGCAGACCTTAGCGCCATCAATACCCTTGGCTTTAGGGGGGAAGCACTTGCTTCTATAGGGATGGTTAGTGGATTAACCGTCGCTAGTAGAGCAAGAAAGAGCGGCGAAGATAATGGCTGGACAATATCAATGAAAGATGGTGAAATAAGCGATATTAGCAAATGCGGAATGCCGGAAGGATGCAAGGTTGAGGTCAAATCAATCTTCAAAAATCAGCCAGCGAGATTATCATTCCAGCGCCGACCATCAACCGAGAGCGTAAAAATCCTCGAAGTTGTTGTTAAACAAGCATTAGCGAACCCAGAGGTAAGAATTAGGATCATTAGCGATGGCAAAGTATTGCTTGAAGCACCACAAGCCGAAGACCCTCTTGACCGACTATACGATTTACTGGGAGCACAAACTTCACGATTGCTTGAGTTAAGGTCGCCACCAAGCGACACCGAAGCACCAGGTGAAGAAAATTGGAGCGGGTGGATATCACCTCCTGATATCAGTCGAAGCAAAGGCGATGAAGTACATCTGCTAATCAATGGAAGGCCAGTAGGGGCCCAACCATTCCAAGCGGCTATTCGAAGAGGATATCATACTCGATTGATGGTGGGCAGGCACCCAGTTTGTGTCATCAGCCTTGAAATCCCTCATAATGAAGTCGACGTCAACGTTCATCCAACCAAGCGTGAAGTCCGCTTGAAAAATTCATGGCGGGTACTCGAGCGGCTTGAAAGAGCGATTATACATACATTATCAACCACTCCAACCGATACTGAAGTCGATGATGCATCACCACTTTCTGGGCTGCCTAGGACAACTTCAAAACCACAAGTTAGTGATATAGAAACGGAGGATACTCCTTCATGGGTACAAAGTGCTGTTACTCCGGCTCTAGTTCAAATAGACCTTAAAGGCAGCAAATTAGAAGAACAATCCAAACCAATGCCAAAAGCAAGACCAATTTCAGAATCACCAGCAAAACAAGAAACATTAACAGGCATGGATGAAACACCAATCGCCCCCGCCCTTTCGTCGCAAGAAAGGGCACTGCATCGATATTCAGCAACTGGTGAAAGCGAGAGTCTACTGGATGAAACTGAATTGGACTCCGGATTTAGTGAACAAATACCTGAATTAGTACCACTCAGCCAATTCGCAGATTCATACATATTGGCCCAAGGCGAGGATTCACTCTATATCATCGACCAACATGCCCTCCACGAACGCATTCGCTATGAGCGACTGCGCCATGGTTTGGTCTCTTGGAATCCGCAGCCATTGATAGAAACTATCAACATTGACCTCAGCGTGGTTGAATCTGCTGCCGCAAGTCAATTTAGTGATAGATTGAATGAAATTGGCATCAAATTCCAGCAAATAGAGGGAGAATGGAGGCTTTCATGTGTGCCGATGATTTTGGCAGGAGATAAGAAACTGCCCTCCTTCGTACATGACCTCTTGTGTGAATTGGCTGAAGCAGGAAATGAAGGACGCCTTGATGCAGTGGAAAAATTGCAGGATCACATAGCTTTCATGAAGTCTTGTAGAGGAGCAGTAAAAGCAAACCAACGCCTCAATATTGCAGAAATGAGGAGGCTGCTCGATGATATGAGGAGGATTTCAAATCCGTGGGCTTGTGTTCATGGTAGACCTACTGTGCTAAAGTTAGAGGCTGATGCTTTGGACCATCATTTTGGTAGGCATGGATAACAACACAAAGCCTAGCGCGTGTTGCGCCCCGCAGTGTCCCATTAAGACTACGAAAAACGCCCTATTTAAGGCGTAATGATCTCACCGGAACAGTGAGTAAGAACGATAGAAACACAGGTTCGCCTAATTTTCCTCCAACAATTCAATCGCTCGTACCGACATCAACTTTGCACACTACATCATGAATGAAATGAGTTTGTCGGGATTCAAAATAGTAGACGCATCACTCATAATGTGTGAGGTACACCGAAGATGCATGGCGGATGGCGGAGCAACACATTCTGGTTCTCGATGCTTCGATGCTGAAATTGACTATTACAGGAGTTGGCCATCTTGACCGATTGGATTCGGGCGGATGACTATGTGATACGTGACACAGATCAAATGAGAGTCGTCACAACTCGATTTCAAAATGTGTTGGTTTACAGAGGATATCATGGTGATTCAAATGGTATTTCAAAGAAGTGAATCTAAGGCAAATAAATTGATGATTGATGCCGGTGCAGATATTGAAGTGATAAAATTTAATCTCGCCATACTTCCAATTTGGAAATCATTGTGAAAATCCCATTTCTTGAATCGGTTTATTACAAGTCAAACCGTATCCGCTTTGTTCCCCCACCTGCTCCTGCCATTCCCTTTTAGAAACCACACCTATGGATGATAGATTTAGGGGCTTAGTCAACAGTTTAATGAGATGCAGTGAG
>LWDU01040219.1_pt1 | contig 28040 bp, 27 predicted proteins | sample 727161 | NCBI WGS metagenome assembly LWDU01 (sample SAMN04566230, study PRJNA314399) | hydrothermal vent metagenome | isolation source: deep sea hydrothermal plume seawater | place: Mexico: Gulf of California, Guaymas Basin | collected 2004-07-11
CCGTCCAAATGTTTGAACAGGTCGGACGCGCTTGTCGGCAGCGGATCGTCGTTTCCCTTCGGGGCCGTCACGTTGGATTCAGTCATGTAAGAAGCTTTTTACCGTTATATTGTTATGTAACTAAACTAGCTATATTGCCCCAAAAATCAATCTTTTTAAAATGGTGCAAGAAAAGTGTTGCATTTATAAAAAAAATTCATATAGTGCGAGATCTGTTTACCTCTTCTGGAACGCGAGTGTAGCTCAGGGGTAGAGCATAACCTTGCCAAGGTTAGGGTCGAGAGTTCGAATCTCTTCACTCGCTCCATTAGGGTAAAACATCCAAAAAGCCTTCCTTCGGGAAGGCTTTTTTGTTTTCGCGCTTCCGTGCTACCCTTACCATTCAAATTATAAGGGGAATCAAATACATGAAATTGACCTGCCTGATCCACACCCTGATTACATCTTTCGCACTGATCATATTTACCGCTCCCGCACACGCGGCGCAGGATGCCGTGCTGGATTTTCGGGCGGGGGCCGGAAAGGATGCGCGGGCGTGGCTGTCGCAGTTCAATATTGTCTTTGAGCGCGGGGCGCGTGATCCTGAGCTGGATGCTGATAAAGGTTTGGTCGTGGAGCCGTTAACATCAGGGCAAGGCCTGATTGCCCTGCGTAAAGGGCATGTCACCAATTACGAGACTGTCGAGATCACGTGGGGCGTTAACGAGTTCCCCAAAGGCGCGTCTTATGCCAAGGGCAAACGTAACGAAGCCATTATGCTGCAGGTCTTTTTCGGGCAGGAGCACGTCTCCAGCGGCAGCTTTGTCGTGCCCGACGCCCCCTATTTCATCGCACTACATCTTTGTGAAAATGATGAAATCAATAAACCCGAAACGGGTCGTTTTTACCACAAGGGCGGCCGCTTTGTTTGTGTGGCGCGCCCCAAGCCCGGCGAGACGGTTACCACCAAATTCAATCTGAAACAGGCCTTTAAAGATTATTACGGGTTTGATGCGCCGCCGCTTTACGGTTTCATTATCGAGTATGACACCAAAGGCGCACCGAATGGCGGCAAGACGTCGGCTTTCGTCAAAAAAATCGAGTTTCCCGCATCCATTTATATGAATGACTAGATCATGAGCATTCAGCGTACCTTACTGATTGGTCTGGTCATTGCCTTACTAGCTTGTATCCCGACCTACAAGTGGATATTTCATTATAACTTTGATGTTCTGCCATTCGGGTGGATGGCCGCAGGTATGAGCTATATGGCCGTCTTCTTTCATGAAATAGGTCACACAGTTTTTGCCTGGTTTTACGGATATCCCACTATCCCCATGTTTGATTTCCAGCATGGCGGCGGGTTTGCTTATAGTTTTGGTGATGCGCAGTTAGCGATCTCTGTTTGCATATGGGCTGCCCTTGGGTATGGCGTATTTACACTGAAAGACCACAAGGTTTTAGCGGGCGGGCTAGCGGCCCTTTTACTATTTAACTTAGCGACATTTTACAGTCCCGATTTACGATTAAGCGTGATTGATTTTATGGGGCCGGGGCTTGAGCCTATAATCGCAGGCTTCTTTTTATATCGCGCTATTTTCGATCTTGCCCCACGCGGCAACGTCGAGCGTGCAATGAATGCCATCGTTGGCTTTGGCATGATCTTCCGTATTTTTCTGGATGCCGCTGGATTACTGCGTAACGAAGTCCACCGTTATATGTATTACAATCAGAAAGGTATGCACGGCTTTGGCGACTTCGACAAAATCGCAAGCCGCTTCCAAGGACTGAATTTCGAGATAATCGTATATGGCTGGGTTGGGCTTACCATACTGTGTCTTGTTATTCCGTTTACCTTATTGATTCTGTACCGCCGTTGACAGCTACTCGTGAGTCATTCTCTATGTTAGAGTAACAATCTAAACGCTTCCGTCCCCTATCATCTCAGGAAAACCCCATGCTTATCTTTAAAACCATCGGCTTTTTCTTTTTGGCGCTGATTGCGTCCGTACCGTTTAACGTTGTTCTGCATATTTTTTTGGGCAGCGGCCTTGGCGGTTCATTTCAGGGATATTTGAACCTTATATTTGTCGGCGGCATTACGCTCTATCCGCTCTACGAACATTTCTTTATCCGCAAACGCCGCGATAGCTATAACGAAAACGAACGCATCAAGGCGTATTACCAGTTTTTCAAAACCTATAAATACACGCAGTCTGTACGCGGTATCATTCTATTCTTTTTGTCTTTTATCCTCTCGATTATCGCGACCATAATTTTCGCGGTGCTCTCGCAAGGCGCGCCGCCGAACGAAATTCTCGGCATCTTTTTGGTGAGCCTGATCATCCTGAATTACTTGTTTCGCCAATATGTCTTTTTCGGACTACCTGAAGAGCTGAGCGCTACAGACGAGGACGACATCCTGATCAACGAAACTGACTATAACAAGATCGAAGATTTCATTATCGCCTTTAATCGCAAGCGCCGTTATTACCTATCGGCCTTGGTGATCGTGATGATTGCTGGCACTTGCTTGCTCGCCTTTACCGGCATGGACATGATAATCTACTTCTTGCTTTTCTTTTTTGCCCTTATTGGCGTCGCCCATTTGAATATGGCGTTAAAACAAGAAGCAGAGCGCAATATTTTCCCGCAGCTAACAGAAACACAGAGCCTTCAGCACCGTGAAAAATCCACGCTAACCGCGGCGATATTGCGCCAGCGCGACAAATATATGAACGAGCACACCGATCGCCCGTCTGTCATACACCCTGAACAGCTGGATTTTCATTTCAATGAACGCCAGATGGAGCAGATGTATTATGAAACCACCCTCAACCTAGATCTGGAAGGTGGCCGACAATGTAAAATCTGGGAGCTTAAAATACCGAAAACAGTGCTGCTGATTTCTATTGAGCTTAAGAAGAATTTCGACACACCCCTGTTTCTGACAACCAGGCGCCGCCGTGATATCGGATATCCTGAAATACCCAATAACACTTTCCAATTCGGTGACATATTTTACATCTACGGCGAAGACAGCGTGCTTGCCTACAGCGTTATGGACCCGCTATTACAGGAAAATTTTCTTAAGCTGATCGGCAATGTGAACGCCTTTGATCTGGTGGCACAGGTTCATAATAACGAAATGCTGATTACACTCACCTGCGGCTCTGACCTGTTTGCACTAGGGTCTTTATTCAGGCCGATCACCATGGGGACGCTAACCAAAATGATCTCGGAAATTCGCTTGATCCGTGGCTTGCACGAAATTGTATAATTAACCGCTCATGATAAAGACAACGGTATATACGGACGCAAGTAATGGGGGCACCAACATCAACGCGTAAAGCAGTTTACGAGCCTTCTGCCCCTTCTTAAATGTGGTCAATATGGCTGCTAGAATGCCGATATATAACGGCGCAGCCGCCGCAGCCAATATAGAAATCCAAAGCGCACAATACCCTTCGCCGATCTCGCATTTACCGGGAACGCCCATCGCCGCAATCAGGACGGCAGGCGTCGCCAGTAACAAGCCTACACAACCGATAATAAAAATAATCACATAGTCCTTGGCCAGCGCCAGAATCCTGTCTTTTATCTGTGAACTCATAAATGTCTCCTGCCGTATCAGAATATATCAGATTTTCAACCATATCGGGAATTTCTGCCGCGTTAAATCATTGATCAGTTGGAGCTGAAATGTGCCTGTGTCGGCGGCAATAGCAACGTACCGCTTGGTTTCATATCATTAACTGAAAACCTAATGATGGTAGGAATGGCCATCTGGATGATCATAAGATGGTCTAGGCCAAAAAGTCTGCAATAGAAGGCGTCCTGAGCGCCAATACGCTGGTCTGGATAATCTGGCGGGTTTGCAGGGCTAGCAGTTCCGCGCCGTCTTCGTTTTGGTCTGTCAGGGTCAGCTCGTCCTTGCCTTGCAGCAGCACATTGATCATGGTCTGGGTAAAGTCATTGCGGCTTTTGAGGATATTGAAGTCTTGAGAGAGCGATGAGGTATAAGCGCGCAAATCTTCACGCGCCTGCTTCACCTGTTCAATTTTTGCGCGCACGGCTTCGACGGTTGTGAAATCTTCATATTCAAGCCCCAACCCTGCGCTGCTGGCATAGATGCCTTCGGTTTCAAGGCTGGAGCTACGGAACTCATTAAAGAATGTGGTCAGATCATCACCATCCAGCAGATTCGTGCCGCGATAATTGGTATCAAGCGCCAGCTGGTCAATCTGGCTGAGCAGCGCCCTGTAACGCTCCTCATAGGTGTCTGCCACCGTCAGGTTTGTGCCGCCATAGACATATTCGCCCGTATGAACGACAACGTTGCGGAAGCTGGCATCCCCGTCATCTCCGCCGCCATCATCATCGGCAAAGAATGTCATATGCGAATAATTGCCTGTAAAGAAGGTTCCGATCGGTATCGTTACATGCACCCAGTCGCCTGAACCATCGTATTCATATGTTGGCGTTGGCGCAGAATATGGCACACCGCCTAGCTGTGTGCCATATAAGAAGAACTGGTCGTTGCTATTGCCAAAATTCGTATCGTTATCAAACCCTATGCCCGCAATTTCAGGGATATTGGTTGAGCGGAAATCGAATTCCAAAATCGTATCGGCGGTAATGGTTTCCCCGAAGGCAATGCGTTTCCACATATTGTCATCCAGCGTAAACCCGAAATTATCCGCCTGCAGCTGCACGGGCAAGCCACTATCCTGGCCTGCGCCGCCATAAGCAGTAAAGGCTGACGGATCGTCATAGATCTGGAAAAAACTGGTATCAACGACTTCTTCAACATCGACTTCGCCTGCGAGCAAGAGCTGCTCATATTCATTAAGGAAGGATTCGGAGGTATTCAAGACATCGATAATGGCTTCTACGCCGTGCTGGGCGGTTTTTATCTTTTGCAGGCTATTATCGATTCCATCGAGTAAGCGTTGCAAATCAGAAGCACGATGATTGAGGGTGCGGGCGGCAAAGAAGTTGTCCGGATCGTCTATAGCATTATTCACCTTAAGCCCCGTCGCCAAGCGTAGCTGGGCGCCGTCTGCCTCACGGGCAGTCGCTTTTAGGGCAGACAGCTGTCGCAGCTGTACCCCTGAGAGTATGTTTCCTACATTGGCAACCATCAGAATCCTTCTGTGGCATACAATTATGCTATTTAACCACAGTAACAGGAGAATCTTAAAAATTCAGAAAAGACTCAGGACAATCCCAAAAGAATTTTTGAAGGGAATTATTTCGCCGTATAATCGTTTGAAACGTTGGAAGCATATTGTGTTGGATTTTTAAATGGTTGATTTTGTTACAAAAGGCCTCAGTAGCCGCCTTGCCATGATCATCAGCCCGCTCTTCGTATTAGCGGTGCTGGGGGTTTTCTTATGGCAGGTTGATCTGCGCCCGCAAATTACCCCTGATTTCTTCTTTTCAACCGATAGCGAGATTTACAAGCAAGACAAACGTATTGCCGATGAATTTCCGTTCCAGCAGCAAATATTACTGAATGTAACCACAGCAGGCAGTATTGCCGACCCTAATTATCACGAAAAAATCGACACACTGACCCAGCGCATTTTAAGCGTTCAGGGCGTTAGCGATGTGAACAGCATCACCCGCGGCCCCGATGACCTGGAAGCGGCGCGTGAAAACCCGCTCTGGCGACGTATGCTGATCGGTAATAATGAAGAATCCAGCTTTGTTGTCGCTTTTGTAAATACTGACGATTTCGAGCCGCTGGTTAAAAAGATCGAGCATATTGCAGAGCAGGAAGACAATAAATGGTTTGATGTCCGCATTTCAGGGCTGCCCTATATCGTCGAGCAAATACGGCGCAACCTGACACAGGATATGAAGACCTTCACGCTTGGCGCCATTGTCCTGAGTGCCATTGTGCTGTTTGCCGTCTTCAGGTCTGTACCCGTTGTGATCGGCGCACTGATATCTTCAATCACGGCCGCGATGCTAACGCTTATCATCCAGAGTTTTATGGGCATACCGATTGGCATTCTGACCGCCAATCTGGGGACGATCGTCTTTGTGCTTACCCAGTCTCACGTGATCTTTTTGGTTGCCAACTGGGTAAATGCCGCACGCGCCAATAAAGACGCGAAGCTGCGCGAGACCTTAAAGCACACCCTGCCGGCCTCGTTCTGGGCGGGAATGACAACCTTGCTGGGCTTTAGCTCGCTGATCTTTGTCGAGGCCAAGCCGCTGAACCAGCTTGGCATTGGTGGTGCGATTGGTACGGCGGCAGCGCTTTTCTGTGCCTATACGGTGTTTCCGTCATTCTTGCGCCTAGCCAAAATAAACCCGCTGGAGTTCACCTACGCGCTAGCCAAAAACTTTCCGCTGCCACGCAAGATTGCCGTCACGTTGACGATTTTGACAATCTGGATTGCACTCGGCGTCGGCCTGACAGGTATGGCTAAGCTGGAAACAGACCCTAGCCTGCTCTCCTATTTCAAAGAAGACTCCAAGCTATATGACGGGCTGTACCATATTGATGAAAACGGCGGCAGTAATCCCCTGCTGCTTGTTATCAAGCGTGAAGACGGTGATACGCTGGACAACAGCCGCTCCTACGAACGTATGTGGGAACTACAGCAAAGGCTGGCGGCCCATGGAGAGGTCGGCTCTGTCATTTCCTTGCCTGTGATTATGGCGGAAGGTGATGAGCATTGGCTCGGGCAATTGCTGCCGTGGAATATCTTGCTGGATATTCTATCCAAACCGCAATTCGGGTCAGTAGCCAAAAGCTTCGTAAATGAGGACCGCACTAAAGCGCTATTTATGTTGCGTATGAAGGAAAGCGGACGGGAACGTGACCGCTTAGAAATCATTGACGAGATCGAAAAAATCCCTGCCCAGCACGGCTTTACGCTCAGCGCTGTCGGCGGCACCTATTACCTGCAAGGCGAGCTTGCCGCCGCCGTGGCCGCCAGCATGACCACAGGCATCATCACGCTGATTATCCTGTTCGGGGTCATTGCCTTTATCATTTCAGGGACAGTTTTTGTGACCGTTGCTGTAATGATTTGCGCCTCTTGTATCAGCGCCCTTGTGATTGGCACATTGGGGCTTGCCCGCATTCCGGTCGATATCATTTCCTCACCGTCCATGAATATCTGTCTGGGTTTGATTGTCGATGACATGATCCACTTAACCGTAACGGCCAAACGCCATTTAAAAGATAAAACCAAGAAAGGCCTGCGCGACTGGCAAGCCTGGGTGGATGCCTTGAACACACAGAGCTGGCCCGCCATCGTATCCACACTCTCCATCATGATCGGATTTTCTGTTTTTGCGTTGTCCGATTTCCCGCCTTCACAGCGTTTTGGTCTGGAAATTGTTTATGGCGCGTGTTTAGCCGTAATCATTGCCCTTGGCGTTTTCCCATTCCTTGCTACAATTACCGAGAAGGATAAAGCCAAAATCGAACGTAAGACCAAGAAAGCTGCTAAAATAAAAGAATAGGCTTTACCGAAGCATTTGCGAAAGGTATCTTAAAACCATGAAAAAAATATATAAAATCCTCTCTCTGGTTCTTCTCTCAACATTATTTACAGCCAGTCTTGCTCAGGCAAAGAGCGCAGACCCTGCCGAAGGCTTATGGCTGACCGAAAACAAGCGTTCGGTCATTGAATTAAAGCAATGCGAACAAGGGCTGTGCGGCTATATCTACTGGATTATTGATGGGGGCATGCTGTACGACACAAAAAATCCTGACAAAGCCAAGCGCGACGAGCCTATGTGCGGCCTGCCTATTTTATGGGGTTTCACAAATGACGGCCGCGGTGACTGGGAAGACGGTAAAATTTATAAGGCTGATGACGGCGATATGTATGATGCCGATGTCGAGCTCAATCAAGACGGTACACTTCATGTGCGCGGCTATATGGGTATTGCGTTACTTGGCAAGTCCCAAACATGGACACGCGTGCCGCCGGAAGACTACCCCATGTGCACTATTCCGCGCGTGAAGTAAGCTTTTACATCCACCAAATCTTGACATAACGCGCATCCTAGCGATAGGATGCGTTTTTATTTTATGAAAAAGGAACTCCCATGCCTGCACAAGATCAAATTTATGTTGTTTACCCTTACTCTGCTGACCGTTATATGGCGGTTAAAGTCCACAAGCGTATGGGCAACGCCACAATCCATGACGCGATTGCCAAATACGAAAATAATGAAGAGAAATCAGGCCGCCGCTGGGCAGAGCCAATTGTGGCAGGCAGCTTTAATATTGCCAAAATTGCGGATGCGCGTACAGCAGAAGAAGCCATAGAAAAAGCTAAAGCAAAAGGCCTTACCTACGAGCCAAAGCCGACTGTTCTGGCACGCTATAAGCAAAGCCAAGAAGGCCTGAAGCGCGAATTTGATACGATGCGCGCAGGCACTAAACCTTCCGGTGATTTCGGTAAAGCCTTTGATGATATCTTTGGTGATCTATTCGGCAAGAACGGCCCCCGCCGTTAAGGCGCGGGCAATTGCCTATTAAGGATTAATGACATTACCCTCGGTGTCGAACCATACGACACCGCTTCCTAACATAACGCCGTCATTGTTACAGAACAGACTGTGCGGAATGTCGTTAATCACAAGCTGGCGGTATTCATCGCTTAGCTCTTTCGCATAACCGAAATCTTTTTGTAGTGTTTCCGCATCGCCTGCAGCCATCGCTTTCTGGAAATCTATGATACGCTGCTCGACCTTGGCATATTCTTCACCGCTCATATGGCATCTGCCGCCATCTTCTTGGACTGTCAGGGAATGGGCAACACGCAAATAAACCGGCTGCGACGGGCTGACACCACCTTTACCGGGTGACCCATGCCATGTGCCGACCATCACGTCTTCACAAAGCGGCTCATCGGTTTTGTAGGAGTTTTTCGGATCTTTTTCTACGAACTCAACTTCGAGTCTTCCACTAAGAGCGCCGTCTTGCAGAACAGTTGCGAACACCGCTTTGCGGCCGTCGCGTTCTGTTACCGTCATCGGCACAAGCTCTGCCGTTTCTTTGTAATACAGATTGGCTTTGCTGATATTGCTGAAATCACAATCTTGCTCGTAGCCGCCATCATCTTTAGACATAGACAGGCTAATGACTTGCGTATCCTCGCCTTCTCCGATCGTACCGTGATAATCACTGAGCCAGATAGAAGCCGCATGTGCCGCCACAGTCCACGTTACCATTAAAAAAGCTACCAACACGAAATTTCGCATATTCACATCCCCGAAATATTAAATATAGATCAACGCACTCGCGTATCATACGCAAGTCTAAGGGCTAACCCTTCGCTTGAAAAGGATGTAAAATCAGGAAAGTGCTTGGGCGGTTTTCTGCGTTAACAGGATCTTGTAATAGTCGATCAACGCATCAGAACGCGGCAGCAGATTCTTTTTGAAGCTATCCGTTAAGTTCTGGAGATTTTCCAGCGTAAAGACCGTGCAATTGCTCAAATGGAAGCTGTCCATGTTCCAATCATTAAACCCGCGTTTTTCAACGGATGTATCAATCAGATATGAAATGTCGCTATGGCGGTCATCGGCCTCGATGTTGTGCATCAGCTCGCGCAAAGCAGACTCTTCACCCTCGATCACTTGCAGGAATTTGCCGTTTACGAAGAACAGAACGCCTGTCACATTGCGTTTACCGTTTTCAACCTTGGCAACTTTTTCAATATTGGCCAGCATCTCGTAAGCCTGTTCGGCAGGAAATGTAGCTGTGCTTATGTATGTTATTAAATGCATGTTATAACCCTAACGTACCGCCCTTACGGTAAGCTTACGCCCTAATAGATTGTTCTTGATTAGGTCGGTTTGTATATGGTTTGGTCGACAATAGCCAGAAAAAACTCAATTATTTCTGATATTTACAATCAATGCGCGCAAAACCATATAGAGCAGTAACGCATTCAGTGTATGCCAGAAATAATGTACGCCAATCGGCAATATATCGCAGACCGCCAGATCAATGCTGCGAAATGTGAGCGACACTATGAACGTGCCCGCCGCAGTCAGCAGCAAGTAAGGTGCAGCTTTCTTCGTACGAGCATGATAAATACCCAGTCCACCAAGCATAATTAGGGCCGGCGCGTAAGATAGCGAACCGTTGAGCCAGCTTGCGGGCAACTGCGCGAACCCTGCAACCAGCACAACGAAAATGCCGAGCAAGCCCGCCGCCTTGGCGCGGGATACCCGCATCACCCCCGTGCCGTAGCTGTAAATAAATACAATCTGGAAGATCAAAATCGGCAGCACATCGGCCATCTGCGCCCAGCCCGTGGCCAGCGTATGAAACAGAAAACTTCCGACCCCGATTGCCGTTAAGATCAGCACCAGCGCCAGCGCACGGATATCCGAAACGCCTTCTTTGCGCATCAACCGCCACGCCATAAAGGCTGCCACCAGAAAGAACGCATTACTGACCGCGTTTACAGGCTCACTCCAAAACGCCCCATCAACCCGCTCACAATAGATATCGATGTAATCTTTCATGTGCTTGTTCTCTCACTTCAGCCCTGTAGCGTTGACAATCGCCTTCACCTGCTCCGCAATTTCCTCTGCACCGAAGCGTGATAAATGCGAGCCATCATACCACAGATAAGGCTGCGTGCCGTCATTCAGGAAAACGGCACATTCGTCAGTATTTGAGCCGCATAAAACGCCGCGGGCATCGATCGCCAGGAAATCATTATCCTGCATGCCTTGCATCAGTAGAGTTGATGCGGCGTCTGCTGCCTGCGTAGGGATCGTAATATCAGCTTCACCGCGGCGCAGATCTTTTTCAAGATCACCATAGATCGGATACGGCATGATAATGATCGGCGTTAGCCCCAGCACCTGCAGCTGCTCTGCTGTTGCCCGCAAGTTTTGTGGTATGAGCTGCGCCGCTGTCAGATCGGGCTCGTCTTCGTCAATCAGGATCGGCGCGCCGTCCGTATTCCGGCCGTCGAGATACCAGAGATAGGCAGACAGCATCACAACGTATCGAGCTCTCCCCTCATGTGCGAGTGCCTCAATATCACTCAACTGCGCTTCGTTATGAGCTTTGCAATCGCCCGCAAAATGCACTCCTAGTCTTTTGGGTTCGTTACGCAGCGTTCCCAATATTGACGGGCATGAATGTTTAATCAGTGCCTTTAGCCCTATGCCCGCCTCATTCAACACTTCCCCCAGCGGATAGCTAATGGCATCGGCGTAGCTGTCACCCCAAAGAATAACGACGTCTTCTTGGCCGTTATAGAACTGGTCGGCGGATGTGACCGATTCAATCTGCGTAACATTGTAGTAATTCTTGCGGAAGGCTTCGAGGGCGTTGGCCGTATTCATGCTGACCAGCCCGCCGAACAACGCTAACGCCAATAATGCGGCAGCGGATGTTGTAAGAATGGCTTTGCGGGTCATAAAACTGCTGTTACGGAATGGCGCCTCGACATATTTCCAGGATAGATAGGCCAGTGCTGCACTGCCCAGTATAGCGGCTATGCCCGTTAGATTGTGCAGATCATCAACAAAGTGATATTTCAGCAGCGCGAAAAGCGGCTGATGCCAGAGATAAGCACTATATGAAATCAGGCCGATACCGACGACAGGGGCAAAAGACAAAATCCTGTGCGTCAGCGCACCTTCACGGGCAAACAGGATCACCAGCACCGCACCCAATGTCGGGATGAGTGTTATCAGGCTCGGTGTCGGCGTATATTCATCAAAGGCGCAGCACGCCAGCACGATCATGAATACACCGACGGTGCTGAGCACTTGATTGGTTAGCGCGCCGGTTTGTATTTCGCGATTCCGCAGATAGAGCGCACAAAAAGCGCCGAGCAGTAATTCCCAGCCGCGGGTCGGCAACAGGAAGAACGCCGCTGCAGGTTTGTGAATAGCGCCCCAATGCCCGATCGCCAGACTGCCGATGAAGATCAGCACCAGCAGCCCGATCAGCACCCTATGGCGCAGCGCGGCACCTAGTTTCCAACACAGCATCAAAAAGAGTGGAAAGAGAATGTAATACTGCTCCTCCACCGCGAGCGACCAAGTATGCAGCAGCGGTTTAAGCTCCGCCGCGCTCTCGAAATAGCCGCTTTCGCGCCAGAACAAAATGTCGGACGAGAATGTGCCGACGGCTAGCACACTCTGGGCGAAATCCTTCATATCCTTGGGCGTAAGCCACATCCACGCAAACGGTATGGTGACGAGTACGACAAGGCATAAGGCGGGCAGAATACGCCGCGCGCGCCGTTCATAAAAACCAAGCAGGCTAAAACGTCTATCTTCCAGTTCATTAACGATGATGGTGGTAATCAGATAGCCGCTGATGACAAAGAATACATCAACGCCGACATAGCCGCCGCTGAACAGATCAAACCCTGCATGGAATAGAATGACAGGCAAAACTGCCAAGGCGCGAAGCCCGTCTATTTCGGCACGATATTTCATGGCTGTTTTAATAATCCCATATCCAAACCGCGCCTATGCCCTGCTACTTTTTCAAATTGGCAACGATCATAAACGGGAACATTTTAACCAGAACCGTGCGCAGCACGTTCGGAATTTTGATGCGCAAGAAGCGGAACGGAAAGAAGAAGTAGCCGATCTCGATTTCCTGGAAACCTGCCGTTTTCAGCATCTCTTCAAATTCTTTACGCGTGTAGCTTTTACCGATCGGGTTATCCGCGCCATCATAAAGGCGCACAATGTCTTCTTTGGATGTCGCCTTATGGAAGGCGCGGCCGCGGCCTTTATCTTTCAGGAACAGACCCGATGCAAAATTAACGACAGGCAGCGCGAGTGACGCCATTTTCAGAAGCACGTTATCGTAATACACACTGACAGACGCTCGCCCGCCTGTTTTCAGAACGCGGTAAATCTCGTTCGCGCAGCTTTGCGTATCGGGGGTGTGGTGAATAACACCCTGACAGTTTACAAAATCAAATGTCTCGTCGGGGAAATCGATTTTCTCGGCATTGACCTTCACGGCATTGGTCGATGGTACGCGCAGCTTACAGATTTCCAGCGAGTTCGTGGACAGATCACCCGATGTTAAATCTTTCACCTGACACTGCGTGGCGAACATACTGCTCCAGAAGCCGATGCCGCAGCCCAGATCGAGCGCTTTGTCATCAATTCACGCCCGCAAAGACATCATCGTAGTAGGCCGCATCATGCTTCTCGAAAAACTGTTGTGAGCGTTCCTTGCTGAACTCTTCCTCACCTGTAAAAAGCGGGTTTTCGTTCCAGAATTTTTCAACATCTGTAATGCTATGAGCCATTGTTACTGCGCCATGTTTTGCTTAAACCGACACTCTTTATAGGGCAAAGCGCCCATGACAGCCATAGTAAAAAGTGATATTTCCCGCGATAGAATACCTATCGCCAGTTACACAGGCTGCCGATGCGGCGGTATTCTTCGGGAGTGTCGACGACTTTTTGGTATTTGCCGATTTCGGCCATGATTTCTTCGATGGAGATATCGACTGCTGTCTGGGTGTATTCACCTAACTCTTCTTCCAAACCAGCGGCAGTTTGGGCCAAACGGGCCGCCGCCAACTTCGCTCATAAAATAGGCGTAGGCACCTTCGATGTTCTTTTCGAAGCGCTCAATATTCTTCTTCATAATTTCAGAGCCGACGAAGATGTGCTTCATTTCATGTTCCATCGCAGCATCGAAGCGGCAATCATCGCCATAGGCGCTGCGGGCGATATAGACAATCTGATTGAGGGTGACATTAACGTTCACTTCGCCGGGGACGAAGCAGTATTTCCCCGTTAAGCTGGCGCGCTGTTTGGGACTGATGTAAGAGGCGCTGGCTTTGACTTCGGAGCGTGTGATAGCGGGCGCGAAATTATTGCTAGGCAAGGCGGCGTGGCCATGATGGCCTTTATACATGGCAGTGATCTGCTTGACCGTCTTATCCTTATCCAGCAGCGGTTCAGGGATATCCAACACAGCCGTCACGATGGGCTTCGGCGGGTTATCACAATCCACCACCCGCCACCATCAGAATAATCAGAATTGAAATAATGCGCATGAAACCCTGACTTAGCCTTCATCTCGATCATTTAATGTTGCTGTAGTATTTTTATAATTATGTAGCTTAGCAACCAAACCTAAACTAACCACTCCCGATAGACACGCAGCGGGGAACATAATTAACATCAGACCCGCAAGATACAAAAAATCTTCAATGTTAGATACAACATCACGCAACCAAATCGCAAAAGACCCAATGCATATCAAGATGCCATAAAGACTGCCCCATAAACGGCGTCTCACTGCGCTCCAAGCGTTGAAAATCCTAATGTTTTCTGTCAACAGGAGTATTTAAAGGCCACATATACAACGAATGGCGAAGCAAGTAACGTAACAAAAAGTCCACTTGCAGCGGAATTCAATCGTCCTTCACTACCTAAACCTATTAAAGCCATCGCCAACGAGAAGTTAAGCTGCGATATCAGTGCAATCATCAGACAACTAGGTAAAATAACGAGTAGTGTCGGAAAAATGGAAGCTAGAATAATGCGCATGAAACTCCTTTGCTAAGGAGGGATTATATGAGGTTTTATAAGGCACGCCAAGCGACGCGGTAAATTCCTATCCAAGCGCGTTATTTATGATCGTGGCCGCAACAAGAGCCGTCGTCTTTCATGAGAAGCATGATCGTGGGAATGATCGTGACCACAGCACCCGTCATGGTGATGATGGTGGCCGTGCCCGCTCATCGGTGAACCCGCGCCCATCCCCGTACCCATCGGCATCGTCGTCGAGCCTTTCAGCATCTTTTTAATGAAGTCCATGTTTTTGGTCATTTGGTTTGTTCCTTAAAATTACTATGCCTATTAACTCAATAATAGCTTGATAGATATCTTATTAAAATGATTTACTTCGGAAACAAAAATCATAAAGGTAATTAATAAAATGTCTGAAGATAAATCATATGAAGATATACCTGAAGAAACAGATTCAGAAGACACTTATTCAAACGACGATCTATATAATATTAGTTCCTGGGGAGCGGACTTATCTTTCCGAGAACTAATTACAATGTATGATGAGGATGAATTATTAAAACCAGAGCTGCAACGCCATTATGTATGGGACAAAGTTGAAGCTAGTAGGTTTATTGACTCAATTTTGTTAGGTCTTCCTGTTCCTAGTATCTTCTTAGCAAATACGCCTCAAGGCGATAAATTAATTATTGATGGATATCAGCGCATAATGACAATCTATGACTATGTAAATGGTATATGGTCTAAGGATAATAGGGTTTTCAAGCTATCAAATAGCGACAAAATAAACGAACGCTGGAGAGGACTAGCATTTAAAGAGCTTACTGAGAAAGAGCAGAAAAAAATTAGAAGTACTACTATTCACGCAATTGTTTTTGAGCAGACGCATCCTAGTGAAGACGACACAAGCTTATTCCAAATCTTTGAGAGAATTAATACTGGAGGACGGATTTTAACGGCACAAGAAATTAGAAATTGCGTCTATCAAGGTGAACTTAACAAATTACTTTTCAAACTTAATGATAATTCGGAATGGAGAGACCTATATGGTTTAAAATCCCCCGAACCTAGAATGAAAGATATGGAATTTATTTTAAGGTTTCTTGCTCTAAACAATATGCAGTTTCCAGATGATCTAAAAGGCAAGATATCACTTAAAAAACATCTAAACACTTTCATGGAATGCTCAAAAAATAATTCCCAAGCTGCAATTAAAAGATTTGAAGGTAACTTTCAAAATACAATAAATTTTATCACCGAGCATATCGGCGATAACGCATTTTATAATATATCAATTGCTGATGACACAACGTTCAGAATTAGGAAAAGATTTTATCCTACCGTTTTTGACTCTGTGTGCATTTCTACGAATTTCGCTCTTTCAAAATTAGGTGACAAAATCATCACCCAGGATTTAGAAGATCGTAGATTAGCGCTTTTACAAAACTCAGAATATAGAAAATATGTTTCTGAAGGAACAATGCGATGTGATCACATATTTGGTAGAATTAACCTTGCCTGTAATTACCTCTATGATATAAATTATGAAAAATAAAGACGTAGCAACTAATCTTACTAATTGCTATTTGGAAATTAGAGAGATTAAGGCAATAATTTATAAAAACAAAACTGCCAAATCCTCAGCATATTTAACAAAATATGCGCTCATGCGCATTTGTGGCTGCATTGAATATAATTTTAAAAATCTTATAATCGAAAGAATTACGCATAAACGTACTAACAAACAAATCAAAAATTTTTTAGATAAAAAATTTCAAACTCAAGCTCAAAGTATTGAATACTCAAGAATATGCTATACCTTAAGATCGTTTGATGCAGATTGGCAAAAAAGGCTGAAAAATGACTTAGATGGTAGTCCTCATAAAAACCAAATAATCTCTGCTTTAAATTCTCTATCTGACGTTAGAAATTCATTTGCACATGGTGGATCTTCAACAATCACGATCGACGATCTCTACGCTCACCTAATGTATAGCATAGCCCTATTAAAAAAAGTTGATGCCTGTTTAAAATAAAGCACTACTCCCATTCAATCGTCCCCGGGGGTTTGCTGGTGATATCATACACCACGCGGTTGATGCCGCGGACTTCGTTGATGATTCTTGTGCTGACGCGGGACAGGAATTCGTGGTCGAAGTGGTAGTAGTCTGCCGTCATGCCGTCGGTTGAAGTGACGGCGCGCAGAGCGCAGACATAGTCGTAGGAGCGGGAATCGCCCATGACGCCCACTGTTTTGACGGGGAGCAGGACGGCGAAGGCTTGCCAGATAGCATCGTACAGACCTGCGTTGCGGATTTCCTCAAGGTAAATTGTGTCGGCTTTGCGCAGGATTTCCAGTTTGTCTGCGGTGATTTCACCCGGCAGGCGGATGGCTAGGCCAGGGCCGGGAAACGGGTGGCGTTTTACAAAGTCAGGATGCATGCCCAGTTCCACGCCCAGTTCGCGGACTTCGTCTTTGAACAGTTCACGCAGCGGCTCAACGAGCTGCATATTCATGCGTTCGGGCAAGCCGCCGACATTATGGTGTGATTTGATGGTGACGCTCGGCCCGCCAGTGAAGGATACGGATTCGATCACATCGGGGTATAGCGTGCCTTGGGCGAGGAAGTCCGCGCCGCCGATTTTGTTATTGGCGCAGTCTTCGAACACCTCGATAAACAGGCGGCCAATGGTTTTACGCTTTTCTTCGGGGTCGGATACGCCGTCTAGTTGCCCCAAGAACAGTTCGCTTGCGTCTTCGTGGATCAGCGGGATGTTGTAGTGGTTGCGGAACAGGTCAACGACCTGCTCGCTTTCGCCTGCGCGCATCATGCCCGTATCCACGTAAATACAGTGCAGCTGGTCACCGATGGCTTCGTGCAGCAATACGGCTGTCACCGAGGAGTCAACGCCGCCTGAGAGGCCGCAAATGACTTTTTTGTTGCCGACTTGGGCGCGAATTTTCTCGATCGCTTCGGCGCGGAAGGCCGCCATGGTCCAGTCACCGTTACAGCCACAGACATTATGCGTGAAGTTTTTCAGAAGCGCCGCGCCATGCGGTGTATGCACCACTTCGGGGTGGAACTGTACGGCGTAGAATTTGCGATCATCATCGGCGATCATGGCGTATGGCGCACCTTCGGACGCGCCAACAACCTTGAAGCCTTCGGGCAGCGCCGTGACGCGATCACCGTGGGACATCCAGACTTGTTCATGCGCGCCTGCGTCCCAGACACCGTCGAGCAGGCTATTATGTTCTTTGACATCGACATAGGCGCGGCCGAATTCGCGGTCATGGCCTGCCTCGACTTTACCGCCAAGCTGCTCCACCATGGTTTGCTGGCCGTAGCAAATGCCGAAGATCGGCAAGCCCATGTCAAAGATACCTTCGGGGGCGCGGGGGGAGCCTTCGTCCGTGACGCTGCACGGGCCGCCTGAAAGGATTATGCCTTTGGGTGCGTATGATTTGATGGCTGTGATATCGGCGTTGTTAAAAGGCCAGATTTCGCAGTATGTTCCACTTTCGCGAACGCGGCGGGCAATAAGCTGCGTGACCTGAGAGCCGAAGTCCAGAATAAGGATACGGTCATGATGTTCGATCAGATCTGTGTGGAGGTCTTCGGCGGTATTGGTCACATTAGAATTCATGGCGTGTAACATCCTGATTTTGTGGATTTGCTGCTATATGTGTTTTAAACTACTGCCACGCAAAGCGAAACCAAAAATTAATGCTTGTGAGGTAGTATGAGCGCAGGAGTTAAAGCATTTATGACCAAAGTTCGTTGGCAATTCGCAGCAGGGTTACTGGCCGCCATGTTTACGACAGGCATGTCGAGTGCTACGGAGTCGCAATTAAACCCTGATGCCGTTGATGATATCAGAGGTTTGATCACCTATATGGCCACAGAATTGCCCGTCGTGCAGAACCAGCAAAGCACATCGGCGCAGCAGAATTCTATTGAACAAATCGCCCGCCCGCTTAGTGATGTGCTGGAAGGGTGTTACGGCACGCCGAACGTCGCTGATTACGCGATTGCGCTGCATATCGGTTTACAGAATGCCGTGCGCACGCATACAGATGCGCTATATATCAGTAAGGCCGAGACACAGTTTAACGAGCTGACCAGCCATATCGCACAAGCCGCGCAGTGGATTGATTACATTGACCAGAGCTTTGCCGCGCAATACCCGCAGGCAGATAAGTTTTTAGACCAGCTGGATCAAACAGGTATTGTCGAGGAAGAAGACCGCCGCATGACGCTGGAAGGTATCAAAAGTCATAATTTTCCAGAAACCGAGACTTACGAGATTGAAAACGTGAACATCGTGCCGTTTCAATATTACGGGCCGTATTCAACGCTGACATCCCTTGATACGTTTGCCGATCAAGTCGAAGCGATGAAAAAAGCTGCTGCGGCAGGCGATAACCAGTCCTTCTGGTCAAATGCGCCGACGCTTCCTGCGGACGATCTAACTTGCGGCAACTAAGCCCCTTTTTACGCTCTATTATATTAGTTGTGCAGCGCGCAAAATGATGCTGTAATGATGCCTCACAACAATTTGAATAGGGTTAAAAAACGTGTGCGCCGCAAAACCAACGATTAGTTTTGAGTATTTTCCACCTAAGAGTGAAAAGGGTCTATCCAATCTGCTGACCGAGGTTGGGGAGCTTGTGAAGCTGCGTCCGCGCTTTATGACTGTGACTTATGGTGCGGGCGGCTCAACGCGCGAAGGCACGATCAAGACGGTGAAAGAGATCTGGAACGCTCATAAAGTGCCGACGGGCTCACACCTGACCTATTTGAATACGACAAAAGAAGAGCTCGACCGTATCACTGATGATTTGTGGGATGCAGGCATTCGTCACATCGTGGCATTACGCGGGGATATGCCTGCCGATCTGTCATGGCCTTTGGATCCTGATGCCGATTACTACCAGTTCACCAGTGACTTTGTAGAAGGTATTCGCGAGCGTCATCCGTTCGAGATTTCCGTCGGTGCGTACCCTGAAAAACACCCTGACTCCCCTGATCTAAGCGCTGATATTCTGGCACTTAAGAAAAAGTTCGAGGCGGGCGCTGATCGCGGCATTACGCAGTTTTTCTTTGATAATGACGTGTATTACGAGTTTCTGGATGATGCCGCCAAGCATGGCTTGAACAAACCTATCGTACCGGGTCTTCTGCCGATTGCCGATTACGAGAAGATGCTGAGCTTTGCTGAGACCTGTCAGGCCACTGTTCCCCATTGGCTGCGCGAGAAATTCGAGAAGTTTGCAGGCAGTGATGAAGATAAAGCCAAGCTGGCCACCGATATTCTGGCGGCACAGGTTGATGATCTGGCGGCCAATGGTGTGCAGCATATTCATTTCTATACACTGAATAAGGCAGGCATTACCGAAAAAGCCTGCAAGAAATGTAAGCTGGGCTAAGCAATTGTCGGTGCAGGTTCGCTTGCTGATTTTACTGCTTTATCGTGATCTGATGGCGCTGCTTTGTCATCGCGGATAAAGTTTTCATAGAAAGAGCGTCCACCGAGATAATAGCTGCCGCCTGTGGCCGCTGCCGCGAATGTACCTGCCACAGCCAGAGCCATACCTGCTAGTGCTGCGCTAGCCGCATCCCCTGAAGGGCTATCACCGCCGATAATATCGATAGCGGCTAGTGGCAATACAATCTTACCGAGCGGTGCCATGCTCTCGCCCAGCGCGTTGAAAGTATGTTTAATCGGCTCGAACTCGCCATCCTCGCCTACGCCACCGCGGCTAACTCCTGCGGCAACAATTCCTGCTGTGCCAAATAGCGCGCCGGCCCCCAATGCGGCTACGCCCTCAAGGCCAGTGATATGCGTATCATCGACTTTAAATGCGGGCGTGTCGTCATAGCCGAAGTAAGATTCCTGAAAACTGTCGGGACTAATTAGCACGGCGCCATGTTCTGCGAGCGCTTCTTGCGGTGCCTTGTAGTCTTCGATCATTTGAACAATAGATGCCCCAATATCGCGATAGCTATCCGCATGGTAGCTACCGGGCACGATGCCAACGGCCTGCCCCAGACCTACAAGCGGCAAACATAGCGCTGCTACTGATGCGATAGAAAATGCCTTGCCGGCGACATTGGATAACCAGCCCTTTTCAGGGGTATCAGATGGGTGTTGTGACGTGCTCATTATAACCTCCGTTTTACTTATCTCCCGTTCCTTATGTGATTAGGAACTGCAAACAAATAAACAGATGTATCGAACACCATGATCATATCCTCAAAATAATAATTATGTCAAATATATTGTGAATTTGGACTCTTGAATGCCTTTGCCGCTTGGGTTTTAATAGTTTGTTCAATGCACAACCCATGGAGATATATATGGTTCTTGCTACTAATCTTGGATTCCCGCGTATCGGCGCTAAGCGCGAACTGAAAATGGCTGTTGAAGCCTACTGGAAGGGTAACTCTTCACGCGAGGACCTCATGCAAATGGGCAAGGATTTGCGCGCCCGTCACTGGGAACTGCAAAAAAATGCCGGGCTAGACCACATCCCATCAAATGACTTTTCATTCTACGACCAAATTCTGGACATGAGCTGCACGCTCGGCCTTGTGCCTTCCCGTTACAAATGGGAGGGCGGCAATGTTGATCTGGACACATATTTCGCGATGGCGCGCGGCGCCCAGAAAGACGGTCTGGATGTAACAGCCATGGAAATGACCAAGTGGTTTGATACGAATTACCACTTTCTGGTGCCTGAATTTGAAGAGGGTATGACCCCTGCCCTGTCATCAACGAAGATTTTTGACCAATACCAAGAAGCCAAAGATCTGGGCATCCAGACACGCCCTGTGATGGTGGGGCCGCTAACATATATCAATCTGGGTAAACCGCAATATGACGGTTTTGATGCTGCAGCCTTTGGCCGTGCCGTCATTGCCGTTTACAAGGACATCCTGACAAAGCTTGCCGATATGGGCGCGGAATGGGTTCAGATTGACGAGCCATGCTTTGCTGTCGATGTTGACCAAAGCTTCCGCGATGCTGCCAAGGAGATTTACGAACAGCTATCACAGGTTACAGGCGTAAAACTGCTTGTTACGACATATTTTGATTCACTACGTGATAACGCCGATGCGTTCTACAGCTTGCCTGTAGACGGTTTGCACATCGATCTGTGCCGCGGCGCGGGTCAGGCCAACACAGCGGCCAATGATGCCGACGTTTTGCTGGATGAAGCGCTGAACAAAATCGGCGATAAGGTATTGTCACTTGGCGTGATTGATGGCCGTAACATCTGGAAAAACGATTTATCTGCTTCACTGGATAAAATCGAGCGTGCCGTATCAAAGCTGGGCAGCGATAACGTCTTTGTGGCGCCGAGCTGTTCTCTGCTGCACACGCCTGTTGATCTGGATAGCGAAACCGCGCTGGATGAAAAAATCAAAAGCTGGCTTGCCTTTGCGACACAGAAGGTTAGCGAAATTGCCGTGCTTGCCAAAGGTGCCAATGAAGGCCGCGATGCGATTGCCGACGAGCTAACAGCCAGCGATAGCGTGGCCGAGGACCGCAAAAGCAGCAAGCGCATTCATAACAAAGACGTGCAGGATCGTCTGGCCTCTATCACGCCTGACATGAAAAAACGTAAATCACCTTTTGCCGAACGCCGCGAAGTACAGCGTGCTGCGCTTAACCTGCCGCTATACCCCACGACATCCATCGGGTCTTTCCCGCAAACACAGGACATTCGCAAGGCGCGTGCGGCCTTTAAAAAAGGCGAGTTGAACGAAGCGGATTACAAAGCTGCGATGCAGAAAGAAATCCAGACTGTTGTTGATTACCAGCATGACGTTGATATCGACGTTCTGGTTCACGGCGAGCCAGAGCGTAACGACATGGTCGAGTATTTCGGCGAGCAGCTGGAAGGCTTTACCTTCACGAAATTCGGCTGGGTACAGTCCTATGGTTCACGCTGCGTGAAGCCGCCGATCATTTTCGGTGACGTATCACGCCCGACACCGATGACAGTTGAGTGGTCTAAATACGCACAAAGCCTGACTGATAAAATCATGAAAGGCATGCTGACAGGGCCGATTACCATCCTGCAGTGGTCATTTGTCCGTGATGATCAGCCGCGCAGCGTGACAGCCACACAAATCGCGCTGGCTATTCGTGATGAGGTGTCTGACCTTGAAAAAGCAGGCATCAAGATGATCCAGATCGACGAAGCGGCATTCCGTGAAGGTCTGCCCCTGCGTAAAGCCGACTGGCAAGCCTATCTTGATAATGCGGTTGAAAACTTCCGCCTGTCATCTTGCTGTGTTGATAACGAAACACAGATCCACACGCATATGTGCTACTCCGAGTTCAATGACGTCATTGACTCTATCGGCGCGATGGATGCGGATGTGATTTCGATTGAAACAAGCCGTTCGCAGATGGAATTGCTGGATGCGTTTGTCGCCTATAAATACCCGAACGAAATCGGACCGGGCGTTTATGACATTCACTCCCCGCGTATTCCGACCACAGACGAGATGGTTGCGCTGCTGGATAAGGCGGAGAAAGTTATTCCTGCTGACCAGCTTTGGGTAAACCCTGATTGCGGCCTTAAAACACGCGGCTGGTCAGAGGTTGAACCAGCACTGAAAAACATGGTGACGGCTGCCAAGCAAATGCGTCAAAAACGCCAGAGTGCTGCGGCTTAATATTTAAGGAGAGAAGCGTAATGAAAAGATTTAAGCGTATATTTTTGATCCTGAACTGGAAGACGATGTTGATCGCCTTTCTATCAGTGGTGTCGACCTATTTCTGTATCAAAAGTGGCTTTACTGCTGACTTTCCGCTTACCCTGATTGCCACGGCGATTGTGTTTCCGATCGTTTTTTCGATCGGTAATGCCTATAAACGTCGCGAGTCTGCACTAGACGATTACGGCAATATGAAAGCGCACGGCCGCGCTATATATTTTGCAACACGTGACTGGATGGAAAAGCCCGATGAGAAGTCTTTGGCGCGCGCTAAAGAATTACTGGGTAATTTGTTTGAGTCATGCCGCATTTTATTCTCAGAACCTGTTTCAAAGATGCGCGAGAACGAAGATGCCGTGTATAAAGGCTTTTCCGATTTATCTATTTTCATCAGAGAAGAGCTGCGTCAGAAGGGTTTAGCATCGGGTGAAGTATCCCGCTGCAATCAATATTTGAGCAAAATGTTTGTGTCGTTCGAGGACATCAAGCACGTATATCAATACCGCACACCCCGCACTCTGCGCGCGTTTAGCGATTTCTTTATCACGGTTTTGCCGGTCCTTTACGGGCCTTATTTCGCGTTTTTGGCGCTGGAAGAAGTTGCAGGAGGTTTGGAATATATTATGCCTATCCTGTTCAGCTTTATTCTGGTTAGTCTGGACAACATTCAGGATCATCTGGAGAACCCGTTCGACCAAATCGGCGAAGATGATGTCAGCATCAATGTCGAAGAATTTCTGGATCGCTTGTACTAGCTCTACAGCGCCCAAATAATTGACATAATTAATATTATAAGGCTATAATGGCGTGTGCTGAATTGGTAATAGCTAGGGTCTTATGAGTACACGTATTATTCGCAGAACCATGATGCGGGTGTTGCCGCTTACAGGAATCAGTGTGGCTGGCGCAATTGCGTTGACCCCGATTTCAGGTGGTCTGGAAGCAGAAACTATGCCTGCGGATTCCACTCCCACCTTTACTAATGCTTATGGCCTCACTTACGAAGGCTATCTTACTTGTTCCAACAGTTTTGTGCGCGCGGCCCACATCGAAGACGGTGCCAGAAAATTTTTAGATGCGGATGAGGGGTTTACCCGACACGCCTTTTCAGCAGCACAAATCCTAAACGAGCGCAGTAACCTTGATACAGATGACTGCATTAGTGTTTCTTTGCTTGATATAAACCCCTATTCCCAAGGTATGCCTATATTTTACGGGCTGACTGAAAATGATGTTGTGACTGTATCGTCTTATTTGTCATGGCAATTACCGTCAGCCACAAGACCACCGCCACAAAGACCCCAGTTGCCGCCCTTAAGGTTTGAACAGCCTGCACCGGATCCTAATCCTGACGATCGCGGGCCGCAAATGGCACCGCCAATTCAAGAAGAAGCGCCTCTGAGCGAAATAGACGAATTAGTACAACGTTTAATAGAAGAAGAGCGAGCAGAACGTAGCTTGGCTGCAGAAGCACGCCACGACGACCTGCTGATGCGTCGCTTGGAATATGCTGGCCCTTACACAATTGATTCCGAATTTTGGGATTCCGTATCCCACGCCATTGTCGTCTTGCCCGCAACTAATCAGGGCAACAAAGAGTACGATGCGAAAACAGTGCGTATGACCTATATGGATCGTGCAGATAGTCTTATCACAGTAGGCGCATTGGAAGATGATAACAGCATAGCAAGCTACTCAACCAATCTAGGCCCCGATTTTGTTTGGTATACTGCATATGATCAAGGCTTCTGCTTCCCATACTATGGCACAAATACAGAAATTCAAGATATGGCAGAGCTGTTTAATCGTAGTGATATATATAACTCTGATACTGCTGATCTAGAGCATGCTATGGCAGGTATACCGTCTTGCATAATGCAAGGCACGTCCTTTGTCTCGCCCGATATCGGCGGCTTTATGACCCATGCTGTGCAGCAATATCCTGATTTGCACGAGATGGAAATCATTGTCGCCTCATATCTTGCGACCTCTCATAACATTACAGGTATGTCACCGACGGATTTCTACCCCAATAGCCGCGGACTTGGATTTAACGAGACAGCGGCAGGGCACGGCGCTTTTATGCCCAATGTCTTCTTCCACTTCCTGTCTCAGCTGCGCGAATTTCAGAATGATGAGAGCATTGTGCCGAGCGAATATTTCCGCATTACGGGGTTTGCTGAACCAGAAGTACCATCGACTACGTTAGCGGTTGATTTTGAAGAGAATGGCACCGCCATCAGAACCATAGGCGAGTTTACTTTTATATTGGATAGCGACTTCGATGCGTCACGTGGTCCTGATGCCTTTCCCGATAGCATTGCGATCTACAGCCCGTCAGGCACGCAATATGATTTACCGCTACGTTATTCAAACCTGAACACAACCAATCAAGAGATTACAGCCGGATTTTCGGTTTCATCCTTTTTAGGCGAAAATATTGATGGCACTTGGCACATTGAAGCCCCGCCGGGTTTCGAGATGGCGGCAGCCTCGCTCGAGCATGTCTATGCCGATATCTATTTTGAAAATACGATCAACCGCCTGATTGATTACGCCGTTGAATGGCATAATCAAAACCCTGATGCAACGGCGACAATACATGGTGATATTTGGACGCAGTCCCCTGCCATTGCCAGTGAGCCGCAGCCACGCCGCCGCCAGAATAACGGTCTTGATTTCGACCTTTAAGCCTCTTTTTTACGCAACACTGCCGCGAAGAAGCCATCCGTATTATGACGATGCGGGGCTAAACGCATGAAACCATTTTCAGAAGGGATGCCTTCCGGTACAGGAATTTGCTCAAACTCATCATTACGCGCCAAGAACGCTTCGATCTGTTTCTCATTTTCATCAGGCAGTAAAGAACATGTAGCATAAACAAGCTTGCCACCAGGCTTTACAGCCTTGGTTACACGATCCAGAATATCAGCCTGCACAACGACCAGCTCTTCCAAGGACGGTCCATAATTGCGCCAGCGCATATCGGGGTTACGGCGCCATGTGCCTGTGCCCGTGCACGGCACGTCCGTTAAGACAATATCAAATGTGCCTTTTTGGCGCTTGAGCCATTTCTTACCGCGGTCTTCGGATAGTGCGCGCAGTTCAACGATATCGTGAACCCCTGCCTTCTTGAGGCGCGGCTTCGCCTTTGACAGACGTGCTTCGTCAAGATCCATAGCCACGATACGGCCTTTATTCTGCATGGCAGACGCCAGACACAGCGTTTTACCGCCAGCGCCCGCACAGTAATCCAAAACCTGCATTCCCGGCTGCGCATCACACGCCTGACCAATCAGCTGCGAGCCTTCATCCTGAATTTCGACCCAGCCCTTCAAGAAGGCTTTAGTCTTGGCAAGATAGGCTTTGCCCCTCACGCGCAGACCATTAACCGCGTACTCACATTTATCCGTTCTGATGCCTGACTTATGCAGGCTCTCCTGTGCCTTTTCAACGTCGCTGGACCATGTGTTTACGCGCAAATCCAGTGTTGCGGATGGGATCATGGCCGCCATTTCAATGGCGAAGTCATCGCCAAAGTAACCGCGCAGCTTCTCTTCGTATTGCTGCGGGCATTCGACCTTTACGGTTTCAGGCATATCATCATGCGCGAGAACCTGACCTTCCAGCGCTTTCAATATTTTGTGCTCGTCTTTAGAGAGCTGCTCTGCCCCATATTTAGAACCGCTGAATATTCTGTCGACATCCGCGTTCTCGCCCAGTTTCAACCAGACAATCATGCGATTACGCGGAGTGTCTTTGATTTTGAGCTGTTCAAGCCACCAGCTTAAGCGTGCGTGATGACGTACAATTTCGTAAGCGGCGGTGGCGCATATAATCGCCAACCACGCCATCCATCGGGATGCGGCTGCTGGCAGCACATTTTTCCATTATTTCTAGATTCGCTTTTATACGGGCATCAGGTGTCATGGCAGTCCTTTGTTTGGCCTGCTTATAACGCGTTACCCCTTGTAAGCGCAATAAAAAACGCGGATGCGGCTGTCTTGACAGGCTCAGGCAATGCTAGTTTACTAGCGGCATAAATTAATTACGGGAGGTTCTTATGAGCGCAACAACACTATCAAACGAAAACAAAGCGACATATCGTGAAGGTTTGAAATTCCTTTTTAACCCTTCATCGCTGCTAACAGGTGCGACAATCTTTTTAGGCTCGCTGGCCTTGCTACCTGCTTGCGATACAACGACAGCAGCACAAACAACGCCTGATCCGATTGTCATCGCGCCGCCGGCAGCAACGCCGCTATAAATCAGGCTTCATCGATTGTTTTGAGTTTGCGCCAGCCGTAGCAAACTTCGCGCGCTTTAGTAGGGCCGAACTCGACATCTATTTTACCGCATCGTTCACCGCCAATGGCTTTATAGAAGGCATTGGCGTTTTTGTTTTTCTCCAGCACCCATAGGCAGACAGATTGGTGCTTATCGCCTTGCAGGGAATCGGATGCCGCCTTCATGAGCTGTTTCCCCAACCCTTTGCGCCAGTAATCCTGCAAAATATAGATGGCATAGATTTCTGCCGTATAGAGCGGACGGATCGGTGACATGCCGGGCGGCGCGGTGCGGATTTTACCAAAAGACACAAACCCTGCTGCCGTGCCGTTTTCGTCGCGGGCAAGCAGCGTGGTTGTTTCGTCTTTTTCAAAGATATCAGTCCAGAGCGCGGAGCGGTCCTCGATTGTTTTACTATCGATATAATCCTGATCGATAATACCGCCGTACGAGCTGCGCCACCCATCCACATGGATATGCGCAATATCGTTTATGTCCGCGGCTGTCGCTTTG
>LWDU01039745.1_pt1 | contig 28031 bp, 28 predicted proteins | sample 727161 | NCBI WGS metagenome assembly LWDU01 (sample SAMN04566230, study PRJNA314399) | hydrothermal vent metagenome | isolation source: deep sea hydrothermal plume seawater | place: Mexico: Gulf of California, Guaymas Basin | collected 2004-07-11
TCATTCACCTCTGCAAAAGCTCTTTTGATCCATAACAGGATCGCTGCGTTGACCACGAAAATCGCCGCGTAAAGCAGTTGGACGGTCTCGTTAGGGATAAGTGAGAAACCAATACCCGAGCCGGTAACGATCGTCAGCGCAACCATACCCGCACACAGGGCCGACAATACCAAACCGGGCAGCCAAGCCCAGGACGCGCGTCGGTGGAAGCCGTAACCGATGGCCACTGACGCCAGTGCGGCGACCAATTTTGACTCCCCGGCGAATACCACCCCTTCGCTCGTTGCGACCACACCGCTGACAAAGAAGAACAGGCCATTGGCCAAAAAGGAATAGACCAGCCAGGAGACAAAGCCAGCGGCATAAGTCTGGTAACCGCGTTTAAGCACCATGACCAGGCCCGAAAGCGCCACAGCGAAGGGCAGTATAAACACCGAGACCCAGAGAATGACACTGCCTTGGTTGCCAATTAAATTGATCGGATTGTGGGCTGGCTGCCGATCGGCAATTTTGAGACGGTCCTCGCCCTCAGTCAACCAGTTGACGCTATTGACGGCCAGTTCGCCATTGGCCTGTTGTGAAAAGTATTCGTTGGAGGCAAATCCCGCATCGCCGAAAACTACCAATCGAGAGCGCCCATCCGCGACCATACTCGTATCCGCATCGGCGGCGACCGCGACCCCGAGGGAAACAGGACCGCGAAGATCGACTTGCGGATCGAACTCGACCTTGCCACCTTCGCCTTTGATCGGCCCCAAGTCCATTTCGCCCCAACTACTCTTGTGCGTATAGACGAGAGCTTCGATCTCTGGATTCTTTTCGCGATGTGCGGCCGGACGCACCGAACGAACGAGTGGATAGAAACTCATCGTGCCAGCCGAGAGCTGTTCAGTTATCGGATGGTCGCCATAGTTGATGACTACCGGCACCGAAACATCAGCACCAAAAAGTTGGCCCATTCCACTCAAATCAACGACGAAGTCCTGCCCCAATTCGATGGAATACTCATATAGCAACCCTTCGAGCCCCGTAGCCGTACCCGGATCGAGCAATAACAGAGCACTGCCGCCACGACCAAGGTAACGACGCAAGATCTCGGCCTCGGCGGGAGCAAATGGCTCCTTCGGCCCCAAGACGACTAACAAAGTGGCATCATCGGGCACATCAGCCGTTAAAGGGATTCCGCTCTCAACGGCGAAATTCAGCTCTTTGAGCCGCCCTTTGAGAATCGAATACCCCTGGCCGTCCACTTGGTCGAGTTCGGCCTCGCCGTGCCCGCCGGTAAAATAGGCTTTCTGATCTTTTGCTTTAAGTGCCTTGAGAATCGCATTGCTCAAGGCTTCCTCGCTTCGCTCGGTTATTCGCTCGCTATGAACTTTCCCATCGACGATTACTTCAACAATCGAGGTACCGCGTTCGCGGATATTATTCTGTTCGACTTGTAATTGATTCTTCTGGGGGTCGATCAATTCATGAGTGAAATTTTTGGAAATATAACCGTATTCCTCCAACAGATCTTGAAAGCGTATACCCTCCATCTCCCCCATAAACGTTTTGACCTTGACATATTGGCCATTGGCTTGCAATTGCTCAATCAGTCGATGCGTATCATTCGAAAGGGTAAACAGCTGATCAGCCGTCATATCATGGCGAATATTGTAGCGATCCCCCATGAAATTGACGAGACCGGCAATACCCAACGAGATCACGACACCCAACCCCGCCGCGCTCAAATCCGCCAAACTCCAGCGCCCCTTGCTCGAAACAACCATCAAGCCGACGAGTGCGATCAGCGCCGGATAGAGTACCACGCTGAGCCAAAATATCCATTCACTATCGCTCTCGGTCAGCGCAATCGGATTGTAACCGGGTTCGCGGGGTCGAATGGATATCAATCCCTCGTCTTCTGCCAACCAACTCAAGGCGTTAAGCGCAAGGTCGCCGTTGCCCTGATGATCGAAATACTGATTCGTGGTGAAATCCGAATCACCGAAAACCACCAAGCGGCCTCCGGCCGCGGCATCGTGCACCGCCATAGCCAAGTTCACCGGACCGGGCCGATCGATGCCCTCATCAAGTTTGACCGTGTGGTCACCCTGGCTTTCCAGAACGCTCAGGTCGCTCTCGGCCCAACCTGCCTCAGACGTCATGACCAGCGGCGTCCCCTCAAGCCCCGCCTTTTCCGAGAATTGCACCGAGCGACTCAACTGGAAGAAGGTCATCATACCACGATGCTTGGCGGTGACGGGGTGTTCGCCATAAGAGACCGCAACCGGCGTCGTGAAATCCAAACCGAAAAGCGAACCGATACCGCTGGTATCAATAACAAAATCATCGCCCAAGCTCACCCCCCATTCACTGAGTAGCCGCTCCAATCCACTCTCGTAAAGAGGATCCAACAATAGGAGCACCGCTCCACCTTCGGCGAGATAGGTGCGAATCGCCTCGACCTCCAAGGAGAAAAAAGGCGTACGAGGCCCAGCCACGACCAGCACCGCGCAATCTTCGGGCACCGCCTGTTCGCGGACCAAAAATAGCGAATCGCCTACCGAATAATCGATATCCCTGAGTCGCGCCTGCAACAACCCCAGCGCTTGCGGCTCGTTACCTGGTCGGCGCTCGCCGTGTCCAACCGTCAAATACACCTTGTCCTGGCGGTCTCGCGTCAATTTGAGCAGGGCATTGACTATCTCCCGCTCTTTCAACTCGGTTATTTTTTGCTGTTTGTCGCCGCTTTCCAATACCAAGGTATTATAGCGGCGAATCCCGTAGTCCTCTGTGCGCACGGGGTCGCGGTCGGGATCTACGAACTCATAACTGAAACGGTCGCCGATCGTTTCGAGTTCGGCCAACAATAACTCAAGTTCAGGCTGTTCGCCCCCCTCCATAAAAGCAAGCGCCCTGACCTCGCGATCCAACCCCTTGAGTGTTTCGACCGCCAGATCCGAAACACTGTGCAGCTGCCCTTCGGTCAGGTCAATACGATCCGCATACCGGTTGCCGAGAAAGTTGACCATCGCCACAATCCCGAAGACCATGATCCCGCCCCAAAAAGCGTTGAGCCAACGGCCGTAAAGGCGAAACAGGCCCGGATTGAGGATGCCGGCTACCACCACCAATAACGCACCCAACCCGAGATTAATCAGCCCGACCGAACCGCTCTCCGGGTCAAGCAAATACGCTAGGCCGCCAGCGACAACCAGCGCCGCGCCAACGAGCCCCATCGATGTGGTATATCCCTTCATCCTAGCGCCTCCATCTCCGCGACTCAATGACCCGCGTGGTCAAGAATAGACAGAAGAAAGTGAAACTCAAATAGAAGATCACGTCCTTACTGTCGATCACTCCACGTTGGAAGTCTTCGAGGTGTTCAATAAAAGAGAGATAATGCAAAAGCTTGGCTGCGGTCGGACCGGCGAAACTGGCCGACCAGTCAATCAACCAGAATAGCAGCAACATACCAAAAGTCAGCAACACCGCGACAATCTGGTTTTCGGTCAGTGCCGAGGCGAGGATACCCACCGAAATAAAGGTCGCCCCCAGGAACAGATAGCCCATATAACCGGTAAAAATAGGCCCCCAGTCGGGCGATCCATAGGCTTCGAGGATGACAAAATAAACCAGTGTCAGCCCGACGATAATGCTATAAAGCGAAAAACAAGCGAAAAACTTGCCCAACATGACCTCGACAGTACGGATCGGCGAGGTCATCAGCAACTCAATGGTGCCGTTCTTTTTTTCTTCAGCGAAGAGCCGCATCGTCAACATCGGGATCACCAGCAGCCAAATGAAGTCCATGATCGCGAAAAATTGGGTGACGACCATTTCGTTGAGATTGAGCGCCGGCATCTGCCCGCCCATCTGTTGCGCCCGCTGGCCCAACTGCAGACACCAAAGGTTGAACTGCATCAGAATATTGCGGAATAGATAACCCGAGAGAAACAGAAACACCCCGGCAATCACATAGGCGACTGGCGATACGAAATAAGAACGCATCTCCTTGCAGTAAATGGCGGCAAAATTACGCATATTAGGCTGTAACCTCCTCACTGGTCAAGCTCAGGAAAATATCTTCTAAGGTCATATCCAAAGGCCGTAGCTCGCGCAGGCTAAACCCGTCCTCGACCACCTGGCGGGTCAGCGCGTCGCGCACGTCCTGTCCGGGCAGGCTGGTCACCAGGAATATCCCTTCTTCACTGCCCGGTTCCTGAGAGACATCGAGCACGCCGTCGATCTTAGCGATCATTTCGCGCACCACTGCAGCGGGACCATCAATGTGTGCACGCAGGACCTCGCCCTCCTTAAGCTGGGCCATCAAGCTCTCCGGTGTACCCTCGCCGGCGATGCGTCCATTATTGATAATCACCAATTGCCCACAGGTCATACTGACTTCAGGCAGGATATGGGTACTTAGAATGACTGTATGGTCTCCACCCAATTCCTTGATCACTTCGCGGATCTCGATAATTTGCTTGGGGTCGAGCCCTACCGTCGGCTCATCGAGAATCAGCACCTCCGGTTCGTGCACCAGCGCCTGCGCCAAGCCGACGCGCTGCCGATAGCCCTTTGAGAGATGGCCGATGACGGTATCCCGATGGTGAGCGATACCGGTTTTTTCCATCGTGTCGTCTAGTCGGCTGTTGAGCCTCGGCCCGGGCACGCCCTTGATCTTGGCGACAAAGCGCAGATAGGAACCAACTGTCATATCGTGGTAGACCGGCGGCTGTTCGGGCAGGTAACCAATGCGCTTGCGCACCTCCATCGATTCTTCGACGATATCGAAACCCGCAACCTTGGCCTCGCCGTGTGACGGGGGCAGGTAACAGGTGAGCATCCGCATCGTCGTGGTTTTGCCGGCGCCATTCGGCCCGAGAAATCCCAGGATTACGCCCTTTTCTGCTTTAAAGGATATATTCTCCACAGCGACCACATCGCCATAGTGTTTACTTAACTCGCTAACTTCAATCACCGTACTTCCTCCTTCAAGTCACGCGGCATTGCAACCGCGTCTCAGCGCCGCTTCATCCGCGCGCGGAAAAAGTGAATAAGTGGATCCACATAGGGCTTGGTGGCATCGATCGCGATTTCATCGACACCCGTCTTGCGAAACAAGACGCCGCGCCTGGCCGCCGCCACCTTCTGTTCGGCAGCATAGAACTTCCTCACGCCCCGATCACCGCTGTCTACGAGGACTTGCTCGCCGGTCTCGGCGTCCTGCAAGTTGATAAAACCGACGTCCGGCAACTGCCATTCGCGCGGATCGCTAAGCGATACGGCGATCAGATCATGGCGACGGCTCAGATGCCGCAATGCAGTTTCATATTCCTTGTCTTGAAAATCGGAAACGACGAATACCACACTGCGGCGGTGTAACACCCGACCCAAGTATTCCAAGGCCCCGGCAATCGAGGTCCTGCGCCCCTGGGGTTGAAAGTAGAGCAGTTCGCGGATGACCCGCAATACGTGCTTGCGCCCTTTCTTAGGGGGAACGAACACCTCGACCTCATCGGTAAAGATCAACAGCCCAACCCGATCGTTGTTTTGAATCGCGCTAAACGCCAACAACGCCGAGACCTCAACGCCGACCTCCCCCTTCATTTGCTGCTGCGAACCGAATGCGCCTGAGGCACTGGCATCGACCAGCAACATCACCGTCATTTCCCGCTCTTCGTCAAAGACCTTGATAAAGGGATCGCCAACCCTGGCCGTCACGTTCCAATCTATATGCCGGACGTCGTCGCCCGGCTGATATTCACGCGCCTCGGCAAATTCCATACCCCGTCCCTTAAATACGGAATGATATTCCCCGGCGAAGAGGTTGTTCACCATATTGCGGGTATGAATTTCGATCAGGCGAACTTTATCGAGAATCTCCTTGGGAATCACAGTAAGCTCCGAGCTTAGGGCACTTCGATATGGTCAAAAAGTTGTTGCACGATCTGCTCGGTGTCGATTTCCTCGGCTTCGGCTTCGTAGGAGGCGCGGATACGGTGCCTCAACACATCACCACCCACCGCCTTGACATCTTCTGGCGTGACATAGCCGCGGCGCTGGATGAAAGCGTGCGCGCGCGCCGCACGCGCCAGGAAGATCGTCGCCCGTGGCGAAGCCCCATACTCTATCAGCGGACCCATTTCATCAAGCCCATACCGGGCCGGGTCGCGGGTCGCCTGGACAAGGTCAACCACATAGTCTTTGATCTTGTCGTCGATATAGATCAACTCGACCACTTCGCGCAAACGCCGGATCTCTTCAATGCCCACAGTCCGCGCGAGTTCCGTCTCGCCCGCATCCGCCATGCGGTCAAGTATCAACCTTTCCTCGTCGCGCGTGGGATAGTCGACCTTTACCTTGAGCATAAAACGGTCGACCTGTGCTTCGGGCAGGGGATAAGTCCCCTCTTGCTCTATCGGGTTCTGTGTTGCCATCACCAGAAAAGGGTCTTCAAGGCGATAGGTCTCGTCGCCAATGGTCACCTGGCGCTCCTGCATGCATTCGAGCAACGCACTCTGCACTTTCGCCGGTGCCCGATTTATCTCGTCTGCGAGAATTAGATTGGCGAACACCGGTCCTTTCTTCGGGATAAAGACCCCTTGGTGCTGGTTGTAGATGGTGGTGCCCGTCAGGTCGGCCGGCAATAAATCGGGCGTAAATTGGATTCGCTTAAAACTGACGTCGATAATTTTGGCCAGGGTGGAAACCGTCAGGGTCTTAGCCAGACCGGGCACCCCTTCAAGCAAGATATGGCCGTTGCAAAAAAGCCCTATCAAGAGCCGTTCCACCATATAACGCTGGCCAACAATTACCCGGTCCATCTCCTGGAAGATGCGATCGACCACCAGATTTTCCTGTTGGACCCGCTCACTGATAGCGTGAATATCTATTGAACTTTGCGTCATCTAATATACCTATAAAAAACCACCTTGCTCGACGCTACTAGCGATCAAACGGTCCCCGAGGGCCTAGGCAATGGCGGAATATAAAACTGGCTTGTATAGGAAGGCCAGGATGCCTACAAAGCACAACCCGGGATTACTATGTGAGTATTTAAGCTAATACGCGGCAGTCTATTGATCTGGCGCGCGATCCTGAAACTCAACCCACTCCTCCGGATTGCGCCCGATATTCGGCAACAGATGCCGGGCGCTCACCGCGAGCTCCGAATTTGGGTAGAGGTCGATAACTCGCTGGTATGCCAAGCGGGCGCGTTCAACATCGCGGACGTATTCTTCGTAGATAAAGGCGATCATAAACTGAGCCTCATCTCCATGGCCACTATCCGGATAGTCGGCCAAGACGCGCTCGTAATAGGCGATCGCCTCTTGCATCTGCCCCTGCTGTTGGGCTAAAGCGGCTAGTTTATTCAGCGCCTCTGGGGCTTTTGGATCTTGGGGAAATTTCTCAAGAAAAGATTTAAACTGCCCAACCGCCTGATCTAACGATGCGGGATCGGCCGGCTTTGCTGACCACAGCCGCCAAAAGGCAATGCCGCGATAGCAAATAATAATATTATCTTCAACAACATCTAATTATTAACCATAAAAGATCGAAAAAGTCCCTCAGTGTATAACCACAGAAGATCGGAGAAGTTCCTCAATCGGATTTTCCGGTCTTTGACTTGCCGGTATCCGACTTGGATTCGCCACTGTCTGATTTAGTTTCACTACCCGACTTGGACTCACCGCCCGATTTCGAGCCGCTTTCTTTGTCGGCTTTGGCGGCTTGCTGATAGCCCTCGCTTCGATAGTCGGTGATATAAAAACCCGATCCCTTAAAAAGCAGGCCACCGCCCGTGCTGATAAGCCGTTTGACGCGCCCCTTAGCACCGCCCTTAGGACACTCTGCTTTAGGACAGGTCTTGCGCGGCGCGGCCGTGATGCTTTGAAACTCCTCAAAGCGAAAACTGCACTTCTGACATTCGTATTCGTATGTAGGCATAACTCATCTTTTATATCGCTGTAACTCTAAATACAAGCTGTTAAGTATAAATTTTCTTAGATATTAGCGCAACACGTTGCTCGTTCACTTATTCGCTCTCACCGATCGGCAAATCCAACTCGAACATCGGCAGGTCTTCTTCAACTATGCCCATTTCAGGTAAATCCGCCTCGGAGAACGGGCGAATTTTACCCTTGTCTATCTTGAGCAGGATCAATTGGCTATTGAGGCTGTCCCCTTGGGATAGGGAGATCATCCCCGATGCCCCCTCGTAAAAACTGGTAGCGGCCAGCCAGTCGGTCAATGTCCCTGGGTCGTGGTGCCCTGCCGCCCATCCATCAACAAGCAATCTCGCCGCGTCATACCCCGAAGCTGCGTAATTCGGGTCGCGGTGGAATCGCTTGCGAAAAGAGTCGACAAAGACTTTGGCCACCGCGGCCCCCTCTTGGCGTGCTGAAACAAAGGTCACTCCTTCGAAATCTTTGCGCTCACCAGGCCGCATCTGTCGAATAGCTTCCGGATCATACCAAAAGTCGTTGCCCAAGACCTGGGTTTCCAAACGGTGAAAATGCACCTGGGGAGCTATGGTTTGCGCGTCGGCGAAGCTCTCGACAACAACAACAACCCCATCAATCGTATCTAGGAATATCTCCGACGAATCGGGCGGCGCCTCCTCCACCACAGGTTCGGCTTCCTCTTCCAGACCTTGTAGCAATTCGGTGAGAAAGGACGGCTCTTCATTTGATCGCGCAGAATCCAATGTCGTCCATTCAAGTTGGTCCCCGACGGATAGCGTATCTTCAGGTGGCGGCATCAACTCAAAACCTGCCGCGCGGATCTCCTCGAAAACACGCCTGAAATCCTTGGTCAAATTCGGAATATACCAATCACTGTGGACGATCTCGGCCCCGTTGATTTTCGCAATCTTAGTAAACTCGCGTTCGAAACTCCAGCCGTAGTCGCTCAATGGGGAGAGAATCACCAGATGCTCGAGCCCCAGCACCAAGGTCGCGTATTCGCCCAAAAGTTGCGCTTGCGTCTCAGGGATGATCCTCAATTGAAATACATGGCGTCCGAGCGAATCGAGGCCGCTCTGTTGGGACAGCGGCACGAGAAGAGGCACCCCTGCGGCTTCGGCGATGACGGCTGCGACCACGCTAGAACTGCTGAAAACGGGGCCGACGATAGCGACGACCCCCTCTGCAAGCAACTGCTTCGCGCCATGCACCACGCGCAGCAATCCGCTACCCGGGTTCTCGCTGAAGCCCCCGCCGAGGTTCTCACCGATCGGCAAATCCCCGTAATCGACACCGGTATCTGCGACAATTAACTCGAATACGCCGCCGGCCTCCTCGTTGGCCAACTGTACCCCTTCGAGAAGCTCCTCACCGATTTGGCGATAGGGGCCCGTCATTGGCAATAACAAACCAATGCGCGGCAATTTGACTTGCTCCGTTAACATCGTTTCCGGCTCGGGCTCGGGCGAATATATTTCATTGGGGAGACCTACAGGAGCCGTCGCGACGATATCACCGCCGTTAGCCGCAAACTGGGCAAAAATTCCGCCATCAACGCTGTCGCGATACGCCTGCATCGCCTCGTCCGCCTCCGCGACCCACCCCAAGCGCTGAAACCAGCGTGCCCTACCGAAAAACAGGGCCTCGCGCAAACGCCCGGCTCCCACCGCGAGACGCAAACTCTCAATCCCCTGTTCATTTACTTGACCATTTTGCGCAATCGCCGCCAAGCGTTCTGCCGCCTGGACCTGTATATTTAAAGGGGCCGGAGTCGCCAGTAGACGACCGTACTGTGTCGCCGCCTCGTAGTAGCGTTTTAATTTATAAAAAGTATCCCCAGTAAGCAGCCGTACATCGGGCAAATAGCGGCTATCAGCGAATTTGCGCTGCAAACCCCGCGCCGCATCTAGGGCTTCGGCAAAACGCCCGAGGCGGTAGAGCGATTTTCCCAGCAGCAGTTGACCGGCACTAGATCGTTGATTGATGGGATATTCTAATAACCGCTGTAGCCGCTCAAGCGCAGTGTCGAAACGCTCAGCCCTGTAGGCTTCTAAACCAGCGGCAAACGTCTTTTCAGCCTCAGCTGAATATATCCACGTGCGCGACTGACCATCTCCTACTACGGGAACCAGTAAGACCGCCAGGGCGACATATAGGGACGGAATGATACGGCACGGCATCGGGGCAACCTATTCTATTTGGACTCGCACGTCATAGAGCGTGCGAAAATGTAGACCTCCTAGTTCGGAGTGTCAAGCCGGGTTGTCGAGGTCAGATAGTGCAAGTATATTCTCCTATCCACTGCTTTTTCCAACACTTTAGGTTAACCTATGCAACCACGTGCTGAAAAGATGGGGCTCGACCCCGAGAAATTGCGCGAACTGCTCGCGCAACAACTTGAAGAACAAAGGCAATCGCCCACGCAACCCGAGGCATCCTCGACACAAGGCGGGACCGCCACCACAACTGAGACCGAGGCTTTTCATTTCGATCTCAAACCCGAAGAGCTCGAAGCCTATCTCGACCAATACGTCATCAGGCAGCGAGAAGCCAAAGCCATTCTCTCCACCAAGATCTGCACGCACTTCAATCGGCTGAACCTGCCCCCGGAAGAAGAGGGCGAGATTGTCGGAAATATCAAGAACAATGTGTTAATGATCGGCCCTACCGGGGTCGGAAAAACCTATCTGATCCGCCTTATCGCCCGCAAACTCGGCGTGCCATTCGTCAAAGGCGACGCGACTAAATTTAGCGAAACCGGCTATGTCGGTGGCGATGTCGAAGATCTGGTACGGGAACTTGTCCGCGACGCCGACGGAGACATTGAGCGAGCCCAGCACGGCATCATCTATATCGACGAGATCGATAAGATCGCTTCCTCGCGCGGCGAGCACGGTCCGGATGTTTCGCGTTCAGGGGTCCAACGCAACTTGCTCAAGTTGATGGAAGAAACCGATGTCGACCTCAAAGCCCCGCACGATATCGCATCGCAGATGGAATCCGTCATGCAGATGCAGCAAACGGGGAAGGTCGAACGTCAAAAGGTCAACACCCGCGATATCCTCTATATCGTCAGCGGAGCCTTCTCCGGACTCGATGAAATCATCGGCCGCCGCCTCAACAAAAATTCCATGGGTTTCCAAGCCAACGCAGCCGCTACGAGCAACAACGAGCAAATCGAAGAAGAAGAATTACTCGCCCACGTCCGCGCCGCAGACCTCATCGAATACGGCTTCGAGTCCGAATTCATCGGCCGCCTGCCGGTTATCGCCGTGCTGCACGGGCTCTCTGTTGCGGACCTCTGCGAAATCCTGCAAAATCCTAAAAGCGATGTCATCCTATCGAAGAAACGCGACTTCCGCGCCTACGGCATCGGGGTCGATTTTACCGACGAAGCCCTCTCCCTCTTCGCCGAACGCGCCTACGAAGAACATATCGGCGCACGCGGCCTGGTCAGCGCGATCGAAAAAGTGCTGCTAAATTACGAGAAAAAACTCCCATCCATCGATATCGAGCATTTTACCGTCGACGCCGATACCGTGTTGAACCCCGCGGCGGGCTTGGCCCACCTACTGCAGGACACTTCGCTGCGTAATTTCCTCGAAGCGTTCAAACTCGAACACGACATCATCCTGCACGTAACCCCCGACGCCGTCGAACGCATCGAAGCCGTAGCAAGCGAACGCGACATCACACCCCGTGAGCTATGCGAAGAAATGTTCAGCGACTATGGACACGGCCTGAAGCTTGCCGGCTTGCACGAGTTCCGCATTGGCCCCGAAATCATCAACGATTCCCAGGAGGCACTCAATGCGCTGATCAAATCCTACTACAATCAGCGCGAATGAGGCGACCGGAGACCGTATTGTTTTTCTTTTCGGTAGAGTGTGCTAAGGCCGATCTGTAGGATCTCGGCCGCCCGGCGACGATCAAAGCCCACCGCTTTCAACGTTTCGGCAATCGCCATATGTTCAATCTCCTCCATACTCTGCCCGACGCGAAAGTCCAAACCGGCGAAAACCCGTTCTTGGCGGTTTATATAGCGCGGAATATCACCGACCTCCAACATGCCCTCACGCGGGCACATAACAACCATGCCCTCAATGCAATTCTTCAATTCGCGCACGTTGCCCGGCCATTCATAATCGCGCAACACATCTAAAGCCCTCGGGCTAATGCCCGCAATGCGCTTGCTATTGTCGGCGGCGAACTGACGGATAAACTCGTCGACTAGAATCGGGATATCTTCACGGCATTCGCGCAGCGGCGGGACTTCGACTTTGATCACGTTAAGCCGGTAAAAAAGATCCGCCCTGAAACCCCCATCCCGAACCATTGTCTCGAGATCGCGATGCGTCGCCGCAATCAGGCGCACATCCGCCCGATGGGTATGTGCCCCGCCAACCCGCTCGAAACGCCCATCTTGGATAACCCGAAGCAGCTTGACTTGCGTCGGCAGCGGTATATCTCCGATTTCATCGAGAAATAGGGTGCCTTGGTCCGCAAGTTCAAAACGCCCCTTGCGAGCGGCCGAAGCCCCGGTATAGGCGCCTTTATCGTGGCCGAAGAGTTCATTCTCGACCAAGCTCTCAGGTAGCGCGCCGCAATTGATTTCGACAAAGGCATTTTCCCGCCGCCGACTTCGTTGGTGAATGGCCTTGGCCACCTCGCCCTTACCCGTTCCTGTCTCACCCAATATCAGCACGCTAGTCCGCGACTCGGCGACCTGTTCGATCTGTCGGTAAATCCGCTGCCAGGCCGACGATCGCCTAGCTATGCCATCAAAGCGATAGCGTTCGTCGAGACGGCGCTGCAAGTCGGAGACTTCCCCCACCAACTCCTGATAGCGGATCCCCCTCTCCAGTACCGCCCTGATCTTAGCCAGGTTCAAGGGCTGTAACTGGAAGTCATAGGCGCCTTGTCGCATCGCCTCGACGCCCAATTCGATATCCTCCGGCCCGGCGATAGCAATCGTGCAAAGTGCTGCATTCCGCTTAAGCGCCAACTGCAGCACCCGCAAACCTTCGATGCGTTTTTCGCGCAGGGCACAGATCAATGCGTCGACTGGGTCAGCGTCGATTATATCGTACGCACTCTGAGCCTCATTCGCATAAAGCACTTCAAAGGCTTGCTGCTCGAGATAAAAAACCAGTTCTCTGACTTGCTGCGATTCGGGCAATACGAGCAAAACCCGCGGTCTTGTATTTCGTTTCTCACTCAATGGAGGGCTTTCAGCCTTTCGTTTTCAGGCCGCTTGGCGCACTGGCCGCTCCGCGATACTGGCCGCGAAGACCTCTACGAGATTCTCAACCAAGGTAAAAAGCATAGTGCGCCGTATTTGCGGTGGCAATTCATCCAAGTCCCGCTCGTTCCGCCGAGGTAATATAACCTGTGTAATACCGGCGCGATGAGCAGCGAGCACCTTTTCCTTAACACCACCAACCGCCAAAACCCGACCACGCAACGTAATCTCACCCGTCATCGCGATATCGTCGCGTACCGGCCTGCCGGTCAACAAAGACAGAAGGGCGGTCGCCACGGTAACACCAGCTGAAGGTCCATCTTTTGGTATCGCTCCAGCGGGCAAATGCACATGGATCTCCTCCGTATCAAAGAAATCGGGGGCGATATCCCATTCCCCGGCATGCGAACGCATGTAGGATAACGCAATCTGAGCCGATTCCCGCATGACATCACCCAACTGCCCTGTCAACGTCAACCCCCCTCGGCCTTTCATCCTCGTTGCTTCGACATACATCACCTCGCCACCGACCGGTGTCCAAGCCAAACCGGCCACGAGTCCGGGACCGGTAATTTCCTCACGATTGGTATGGAGCACCTTCACGCTGCCCAGATACCCTTCCAACTCCTCAACGCCTATTTGAAAAGGTCCCTTTTCCCCACCGACGACCTGACGGGCAACCTTTCGGCATACGCGACCGAATTCACGCTCTAATCCGCGCAGACCAGGCTCCTGTGTATACCCGCGAATCAACGCTCGCACGGCTTGTTTCACCATACTCACTCGTCGACGTTGCAACCCGTGTTCGGCGAGTTGTCGCGGCAATATATGGCTCTGTGCGATCTCGACTTTCTCTTCTTCTGTATAACCCGAAAGTTGAATGACCTCCAATCGATCGCACAACGCCGGCGGAATGGTATCTAGCTGGTTAGCAGTCGCGATGAACACAATTTTGGATAGGTCGAAAGGCATGTCCAAATAATGGTCCGCGAAGGTGTCATTCTGTTCGGGGTCCAACACCTCTAATAGCGCCGCCGCAGGGTCACCGCGAAAATCCGCCCCGAGTTTATCGATCTCATCGAGCATAAAGACCGGGTTGCTGGTCCCCGCCTTGCGCAGGCCTTGTATAATACGCCCGGGCAAGGCCCCAACATAAGTCCGGCGGTGGCCGCGGATCTCCGATTCGTCGTGGACACCGCCTAAAGAAATGCGCACGAATTTACGCCCCAAGGCGCGGGCAATTGACTGCCCCAGCGAAGTTTTGCCAACCCCAGGCGGACCGACAAAGCAAAAGATCGGACCCTTAGTGTCTTTTTTTAGCTTGCGCACGGACAGATATTCCAGTAGGCGTTCCTTGATCTTCTCGAGCCCTTTATGATCCGCATCTAGGATCTTGCGTGCGCGGCCAAGGGACTTCGTCCGCCATGGCAACTCGAAAATCCAGTCCAAATAGGTTCGACCTACGGTATATTCGGCCGCACCACTGGGCATCTGTGCCAATTTCTCCAGCTCGCGCGAAGCGATCTCATGCACTTCAGTCGGTAGTTTAGCCCCTGCTAAACGCTCGCGAAGCTCATCAATTTCCCCCGCCCCCTCCTCCCCGAGTTCCTTCTGAATCACCCGCATTTGTTCCCGCAGATAGTGGTCCCGCTGGACTTGCCCCATTTCCTGTTCAATTTGCGCCTGGATCTGATTGCCCATCTCGAGAATCGCCAACTCGCTATTGAGCGTTACCGTTAATAACTGCAAACGAGTTTTAATATTGCTCTCTTCGAGCAGTTTTTGTTTTTCTTGCAGGTCAATATCAAGTCCCGAAGCGACAAAGTCAGATAACTGTGTCGGCTGTTTCTCAAGGTTGATTGCGGTTACCTGTAACTCATCGCTTAGCGCAGGAACCAATGAGACTACTTTTTGGAAAAGCTGGGAAAGGTTTTGAGCCAATGCAAGCTCTTCCCGATCTTCACTCACTTCTTCTTCGATTATCTCAACACGAGCAATGAAGAAGGGTTTTTTCTTTATGTATTTGGTCAATTTTACCCGCTGAAGACCACGCAAGAGCACCTGTATATTTCCATCGGGCAAGTCAAACGTCCGATGAATCAACCCTACGATACCAACGCGGTTTAGATCACTTGGGGCAGGATTGTCAACTGTAATATCTCGCTGGGTAACCGCGGCGATAATTCGTCCTTGTTCCATCGCCGAACGAATCAATTCACGTGACCCATCTCTCCCCACGAGGAGTTGCGTCGGAACCCCGGGGAAAATCACCATATTACGCATTGGTAACACCGGCAGTTGATCTGGTATGTCTAATTTTTTCTTCTTAGCCATTCTCAGTCCTCACAGGACTTTGAGTAAGGTGGTCACGATAACCATGGCAATTTTCGTGCCGTTTACTTTTTGGCCGTTACATAAAGTAGTTGGCAGACAATAACTGCCAGTTTGACAGTTATCCAATTTAAAAGACATAGCTATTAGCAAATTAGATCTTTGAAGCTTCTAAACCGGCTTGCAAATTATCTTTTTTATATATATAATAGAATATAATGAAGTACCTAAATATAGGTGTTATCTATGTTTGACTTTTTAAAAGGCCGCAAAAAGCAATCCGGCTCTTTTAGTGTACGACAAGAAATTCAAAAGCTGACCGATTTAAGCCCACCCTCAGCTCTTGTCGCTATAATTAAGGATAAAAATGGCGAGCCGGAAGAAATGGGCAAAGCATTCTTTTTGCGCAGGGAAAAGAAACTCTATAGTGAGGGGGGCAGTCTCTACCTAACCACCCCTGACAATCTCAAAATAGCCAAAGACCAAAACCTGACCAATCATGATGTTGTTCTGCAGTTTATGAACCGGCGCATTCCCTACCAATTACAGTGCAAAATTGTTGGCCGATATCGCCTCTTGCCAGAAGTCGTCGAAACCCTCGATTTCAATGCCAAGGCAGCATATAAACTGGTGCCGATCAGCGTCTTGAAAAAACAAGACAAACGCCAGTTTTACCGCTATACGCTCAAAAATTACGGCGATTCCCGAATCCCGCTGACCACCCATATCGGCTTTGATCTATTTATCCGCAATACCAATCATGAATTCCCCGACGAGGGCGCCCCACCCGTTCTGCTTAAAGAAGTAGAGTTGGTTGATCTTGCGACGGATAGCCAACAGAAACCGTTCACGACCCGAGACGCGATCAACGAGTTTCGGGCGATTATGCTAAAGAAGCTACCACACGACCGCTCAGTCTATGTCTCCAAAATCGACAAAGATGAATCAACGACTCTGGTCAAACGCAAAGACGAAGAGCTCTTGTTAGGAGAAATACATATTCTCGGGCTCGAAATGGAATCGTTGCGCGATGTCCTCTACCTGAAGAAATCAGCGAAATCCGGGGTTAAAAAAGGCAAGGAAAACCCCTATAATCTGAATCCGGGTGAGAAGGTCATTAGTAATTTCATCCACGACCAGAAATATTACCAAATGCTGGTTGAGATTATGGAAGCAAGGACCCAGAACGAGGTAGTGCGCCCCATAGATTCCCCCCGAGAAGAGGAAGGGTTACACGTCGACCTCGTCGATTATAGCGTAGGGGGCACATTGATCGAGAGCAGCCCGGAACTGCTCCAGTTCCTGCTCGGGGAAAAATGCCCAGCCAATGCCGATGAAGAAATAGAATACGAGGGGGAATACTGGGAAAGTGCCTTTGAAGAGCTAAAGAAGAATATGATCCATCTGACCTTCTACCCCAAATTGCACTTCCCCGATGCGGTAAAGCGCTTCAAACCGGAGTTGCCTTTCAAGATCCATCTGATTGCTCAAGTAGTACGAACTCGTACGCACCAAGTAGGCGATCAGAAAGTCCTACTCCACGGTTTGCAATTCTGTTATGAACCTCAAGGCATCCCACTGCGTAAAGACGACCTGATCGAATGGCGCTACAGTCGACATATACGCGACAACGAATATTTCAAGCTCGCGCACAGCCAACTCAGCCAACTATATGGCTATTTGGAAAATCAGAGCATGACCAGCCCAAGTAGTAACGCCCGCCAGCGGCAAACGAAGGAGGAGGGCTCTTAGTCGTCTTCTCTCTTCTTCGCTGCCACCCTATTCTGGAAGGCGGATTTCATTTTTTCATCCGTGAACTTGTGCGACTGTTCAGATATCCGCTCTTGCACAGATACCTGCAATTTCTCGCTCTTCAATTTCTCCTCGTCCGGCTTCTCATCCTCGCGAAAACGCTGACTCAGAGCAATAAGTAATTTGCTGAAAATCACCTGGTTCTCCGAACCCGGATGCAATGTATTTGGCGGTTTAAAATGCAACCCCCTATCCATACTGTTTCGCGCGCGATTCTCAACTAGATCGCGCGGGAAAACCCGGAAAGTTACCCGATATTGTTCAACAGAATCAGCTACGTACTCGAGCATCAAGGGTAAGAAGACATCGTTTTCCTTACCGGCTTTGTCGGGTAGGGTGCGAATGGCGATATCCTTAATTTCATCCGTCATTTGAAAATGCAACAAGAAACCCACGATTGTATTAATTTCGCGAAGATGGTCATTGGGCTCTTTGAGCATGACCTTGCGGATCTTATCATGCTCAACCCCCGACAAGAGCATTCCCTCAACCATCATCGTCACATCGCCCATATTGCCGAATTCATCGAGAGTCACTTTTTCAATGAGTTTGACCCCGTCTTTTTCTAGATATTTATCAAGCGGTTCGCGAATATTGTTAAAAAAATGTCCTTGAGTGCTGCGCTGCGCCCATCCACCACCACCAGGAATGACATAGAGTTTTGCCTTACTTAAATAGCGCTCGAGAATATCTCGGGGTAAACGGCCGCGGCCATTGGGCATTGACGTTACGCTATCGACGCGAATCTCTATAATATCTTCGCCCCTAACAAAGACATCTTTAGGCAGTTTCTCCTTCGCTTCCTCACGCGGTCCGGTCCAAGGTTGCCCAGGATTCGTCGGATTATCCTCTACATAATAGCTCTTGCGCAAAAAATATGCCTTGCCGACGAAATAAATCGGCTTGTCGGCCCCATCCACTTCTACGGCATAACTGAGAGTAATGGGTTCACCTGGCTTGAGCAGCCGGTCGGTCGGTTCAAAACTTCCCCCAGCCACCCCTTTAGGCCAACTCATAAAGAAGACCGCCTTAGGTTGGTCTTTAAACTTCCGAAAAGTGAAGTTCCGGATAATCCCTCGGCCACGGCCATGCTCGGCCTATTCTGTCAACATCCGGGGACGTATAATATCACCAGCGACTTCGGCTTCCCTAAAGCCGGCAAAAAGCTGCTGCATAAGCCCGGGTTTGCTATAGACCTCAACCCCTGAAAAAGGCTTTTTCGTTACCTTCTTTTTCTCTCCATTAGCGGCTTTTGCTTCTTTTGCTTGGGCTTTTTTTTCTTCTTTAACGACTTTCTTTTTTACCTTGCCCATAGAAGACCTTCCATTCCATTTTCGCATTCGAGCAAAGAGTCTTTATTGGTCCTATGATACATAGAATCAGCTAGTTAGTCAAGCATTCAACCTTGCATAACTCTACTACAACTTCACAGTGAGGGGTCTGCGGAAACATATCTACCGGACGAACACTTGCTACGCTATAACCCGCGACAGCCAATCCAGATAAGTCAGCAGCCAAAGTATGTGGATTGCAAGAAACATAGATAATTCTTGGCACATCCAACATGCAAAGTCCTGCGAGTGCTTTTTTATGTAATCCAACCCGGGGTGGATCAACAACGATCAAATCAAACCGTCGCTCTTGTGCTACCAGTCCACCGAAAACATCTTCAGCAGCCCCAGCTATGAATTCGCAATTTTCAATTCCATTCCGCTTCGCATTAAGTTTTGCATCTTCAATAGCCTCAACTGCTAATTCAACTCCTAATACCGATTCCGCTTGTCGAGCGAGCAGCAAGCTAATACTGCCTGTCCCGCAATACATATCGAGCACTTTGCCGACACTGCCCGCCATGTCAATTACAACCTTATACAGGCGCTCGGCTTGTAAAGGGTTGGTCTGAAAAAATGATTGCGGAGATATATCAAATTTAAGCCCTGCACACTTCTCAACTATATGTCCTTCCCCTTTGATCACATACTCTTGTTCACCAATCGCGACTTGGGCTTTTCCAGTATGCAGAGTTACCAATAAAACATCTATCTCCGGTATGTCTTCCTGAACCTGTCTAAGCAGTAGGTCGACTTTTTCATTCGGATATGAAGCAACAACCAAATTTACCATGACCTGCTCGGTCTGTTTCCCATCGCGAACAACCAAAAAACGCAATATCCCTTCGTGTTTCTTCAAATCGTAGGCGCTAAGTCGCAATCCTCGGGCCGCACTGCGGACAGATTCGACGATACGATTAGAAACTTGCGACTGCAAATGACACTCCTCAAGATCGAAAATCCAGTTATAACGGCCTCTTACATGCATCCCCAATTGCAAGCCGTCATCACGATCCCGACCAAAAGAAAATTCCATCTTATTGCGATAAAAATATGGTGTAGGGCTGGCTATAATTGGCTCTAAAATAGGAATCTCAAGACCGCTTAGCGCCAACGCATCCGCGATCATTTGCTGCTTGACTTTTAGTTGGTCATCATAGGCCAATTCTTGCCAACGACACCCCCCACAATGACCAAAATGGGTACAAAGCGGTTCTTGTCTCTCATATCCCATTTCGCGATATTCCTCAATTACCGCCTCAAAACGACCTTTGCGCTTCTTTATTAATCGCACCGCTACCCGATCGCCAGGCACAGCCCCCCGCACTAGTATTTCTCGTTCACCAACCAAGGCCAACCCGTCTCCCTTGGAGTCAAGTGCGACTACCTCGACTTCGATGTGATTTCCAGGTTTCACCGGTTATTGTCTCCTACAATAAGAAAGGGGCAAGATGACTAGCATCTTGCCCCACAGCTGCAATCTATAATTTGAGCGCCTATTTCTCAGTTGACTCCTGAGCTTCTGCTGAAGCCGCTTGCTCTTCTGCCGGTTCGGCAGCCGCTACACCAGGGCGATCAACAAGTTCGATAATGCTCATAAAAGCCCCATCTCCGCGACGTGGACCCAATTTTACCACACGCGTATAACCGCCGTTTCGGCTTTTATATCGCGGTCCGAGTTCATCGAACAATTTGGAGACAATTTGCTTGTCGGCAATAACGCGTAATACTTGCCGCCGGGCGTGCAGGTCCCCTCTCTTCGCGAAAGTAATCACTTTTTCTGCCGTTCGCCTGAGCGCTTTGGCACGAATCTGCGTTGTCGTAATACGCTCATTTGCAAAGAGCGAAGTCATCATATTGGATAACATCGCCTTGCGATGCGAGGCTGTACGCCCCAATTTAGCTATTTTTTTACCGTGTCTCATTATCCGTTCCTAGAATTCTTCGGCCAAAGGATTAGCCGAGTCTTCACCGACTTCAATACCCTCATATGGAGTCAGGTCCATACCCCAGCTGAGATTGAGCGAAACGAGAATATCACCCAACTCATTGAGCGATTTGCGGCCAAAATTTCGATATTTGAGCATCTCGGCTTCAGACCGCGACGCCAACTCATGGAGATGGGTTATCCCGGCAGCGCGCAAGCAGTTAGCCGACCGCACCGAAAGCTCGAGCTCATCCACCGGCATAGCCAACAGCCGGGCAACCCTTTTCGTTTCCTCGTCGACTTCTTTTTCCTGCGTAACCTCAGGCTCATCCTCAAAGTTGATGAAGAGGTTGAGGTGCTCGGTTAAGATCTTGGCAGCCTGAGCCATCGCATCCTCAGGATGCACAGCTCCATCTGTCCAGACCTCCATAATCAGCTTGTCGTAATCCGTACGCCGACCTACACGTGAATTCTCGGTATCGTATTGGACCTTCATAATCGGCGAAAAACTGGTATCAAGAGGTATCGAGCCTATCGGCTGATCAGGAATCTTGTTTTCATCAGCGAACTGATATCCACGGCCCTGACCAACGGTCAACTCCATTTTCAGATTCGCACCCTTGTCCAATGTCGCGATGTGAAGGTCGGGATTCATCACCTCGACACTAGGATCAACTTCAAGATCCTTGGCCAAAAGATCACCTGGGGTGCTACATTCGATGTGAAGAACACGATCTTCATCACCGTGATAGCGTATAGCGACTTCTTTGAGGTTGAGGATGATCTCAGGAAGGTCTTCACGCACCCCCTTGACCGTAGAAAACTCGTGCTGCACACCCTCAATATTGAGCTGTTTTATAGCGGCACCCTGAATCGAGGAGAGCAAAACGCGACGTAGCGCATGCCCCATAGTAACCCCGAAACCGCGTTCAAGCGGTTGCACAACAAACTTGCCGTATCTATCGCTAAGGCTGTCTTTCTCAATCTCAGCCAGCCTCGGCATTTGCAAACTTTCTAATTTCATAGTAGCCCCTTGCTCCCTATAAAATGGAGGAGTAAAGACTCGTCTTGTTTGAACTTAGACGCGGGAATAAAACTCGATAACTAACTGTTCTTCAGCGATGGTGGGTATATCATCCCTACTCGGAACCTCAGACACGGTACCAGTGAGATTTACTTTGTCAACGACCAACCAAGGCACGATCTCCCGTGAGCGCCTGAGCGATTCATGGATAGCCTCAAGCTGACGGCTTCGCTCAGCGACCTGAACGACATCACCCATACGAGTCAGGTAAGAAGGGATATTAACCCGTTTTCCATTTACAATGATATGATTATGACGAACCAACTGCCTAGCGGCCTTGCGAGAAGCAGCGAAACCGACTCCAACAAACGCAGCAAGTTTTCACCACTGACGCCAGGTACGCGAGATGCTTCTTTGTAATAGCCCCTAAACTGGCCTTCGCGAATCCCGTAAAGCCGGGCGAGCTTCTGTTTTGCTCGAAGCTGCACACTATAATCGGACTGTTTACGACGCATCCCCTGACCATGCTGGCCTGGGGCATAACTCCGGCGTTCAAAGGAGCATTTCTCCAAATTACAACGCTCGCCCTTCAAAAAAAGCTTGGCGCCTTCTCTGCGGCAAAAGCGGCAGTTGGGACCAGTATGCCTACTCATCTATCGCTATCTCCTCTATACTCGGCGGCGCTTGGGCGGCCGACAACCATTATGCGGAATCGGGGTCACGTCTCGGATCGCGGAAATCTCAAGGCCGGCATTCTGTAGGGCGCGAATTGCTGATTCACGACCCACACCAGGCCCCTTGACCCACACCTCAACGCGGCGCAAACCCATGCTCATGGCCTCTTGCGCCGCCTTTTCAGCAGCGAGCTGCCCCGCAAAGGGTGTGGACTTGCGACTGCCCTTGATGCTCATTTTCCCTGGAGTAGCCCAAGAGATAACGTTTCCCTTGGTATCGGTCAGGGTTATGATCGTATTATTAAACGTAGCCAAAATATGGGCCACACCAACGGCCTCTACCTGCTTTGACTTTTTGCGTCTCCTGTGTCTTTCGGGCGGCAAAGATGAATCCTCTCCGTTTGAGATTTATTTCTCGGGGGTCTTTTTCTTGCCAGCGATAGCCCGCCGCGGTCCCTTACGAGTCCGGGCATTCGTCTTGGTACGCTGGCCATTAGCCGGCAACCCGCGGCGATGCCGCAGACCCCGATAGCAACCGATGTCCATCAGCCGCTTGATATTCATAGTGGTTTCACCACGCAAACTACCCTCGACCTTATAACTGGCCTCGATAATCGCACGTACGCTATTGAGCTGCTCTTCAGTCAGACCATTGATACGCGTCTGAGGGTCTATTCCGGCCTGTGAGACAATGCTGACCGCCGTGGTATGCCCAATGCCAAAGATATAGGTCAACGCGATGGTGACCCGCTTGTCGCGGGGCAAATCTACACCTGAAATACGCGCCATAGTATATGCTCTCCTCAGCCTTGTCTCTGTTTATGCCGGGGATTGCGCTTACATATAACACGCACAACCCCATGCCTACGAACGATCTTGCATTCAGTGCAGCGTTTGCTGACAGATGCTTTGACTTTCACTGTACTAACTCCGATTTAGTAATTAACTTCTGCGCCCCTGGATCTTGCCCCGCTTCATAAAACCTTCATAGTGGCGGGTCATCAACTGGGACTCGATCTGCTGCAAAGTATCCAAAGCAACGCCTACGACAATTAAGAGCCCCGTGCCGCCAAAAAATTGGGCAAAAGAAGGAGCGACATTGAACTGGCGAGTGACGAAGAATGGGAAAATTGCAACTAAAGCCAAGGCAATGGACCCTGGTAGAGTAATTCGCGTCATAATACCGTCGATATATTGGGCGGTGCGGGGTCCTGGGCGAATACCGGGAATGAATCCCCCATGTTTTTTCATATTATCAGCTAGCTGGTTCGGATCCATAACGATCGCAGTATAAAAATATGTAAAAAAGACGATCATCATCGAATAAGCGAACCAATAAAACATCGATTCGGTAGAGAAAAATGACCCTACGGTCAACATGAACTCATTGCCGGGAAACATCTGAGTAATTGTGCCGGGCAAGAACATGATTGACTGTGCAAAAATTATGGGAATGACTCCAGCGGTGTTAATCCGAAGTGGAATATGCGTGGCTTGACCACCATAGACTCGCCGCCCAACAACCCTCTTAGCGTACTGGACTGGAATCTTGCGCAGACCTTGGGTCAGTAATATTACAAAGGCGACAACGGCGAACATCAGGACAACGAGGATAATTTCCTCAATGATATTCTTGCTGAAGCCACGATTGATAAGGAAATGTGAATATTCCTGACTAATCGCATAAGGAAATTCGGCAACAATACCGATAAAGATAATCAAGGAAATCCCATTGCCGATACCGCGCTCGGTTATCTGCTCACCCAACCACATGATGAATATTGTGCCCGTAGTAATGGTCAACATCGTCGAAAGCGTAAATCCAAGACCTGGATTCGGTACTGCGAGACTCCCCGATAGCGGAGCCGTAATATTGACCAAGAAAAAACTAACGCCATAAGACTGGGCAGCTGCAAGAAAAACCGTGCCATAACGGGTGTACTGGGTGATCTTTTTACGCCCTTCTTCGCCTTCGCGTTGCAATTTTTGAAAATAGGGTATTACCGCCCCTAACAACTGCAGAATAATCGAGGCGCTAATATAGGGCATGATGCCTAACGCGAATATCGTTCCGCGAGTAAAGGCCCCACCAACAAACATATCGTATAGGCCAAAAAGGGTATTACCCGAACTTTGGAAAAACTCGGTGAGCACAGCAAGTTGAACACCGGGAACAGTAATCTGACCACCGATACGATAAACGACCAAGAGCCCTACAGTAAAAAGGATCCGTCGTCGCAAATCTGGAATCTTAAAACAATTCTGAAAACTCTGCAGCAATTGCACTTTAGATCACCTCAGCCTTGCCGCCTGCTTTTTGGATCTTTTCTGCAGCAACAGAAGAAAACTTGTGGGCTTTGACTGTCAGATTTCGAGTCAATTCACCCTGGCCTAAAACCTTTACGAGCCCTGAAGCCTTCTTTATCAATCCGGCACCAGCCAATTCCTCTGGTCCGACGTCACCTACAACATCACTCGTTTCAAGATCCTGAATATTAACGGTTTGATAAGTCGTTTTGAATTTTTGGTTTGAAAAACCGATCTTGGGCAAATGCCGGAACAACGGCAAAGTTCCACCAGTAAAGCCAATGCGATTACCACGCCTCGCTCCGGATCTTGCTCGCTGTCCCTTATGCCCCTTGCCTGCCGTCTTACCAGTACCTGAACCCGGCCCCTGGCCTAAACGCTTGCGATTTTTCTTGGACCCCTGAGGGCACTTTATTTCCCCGATACGCATTTTGTGCTCCCGATTATCCTTCTACTTCCTCAACTTCGACCAAATGCTTGATCTTATTGATCATGCCACGAATCTGAGGCGTGTCGTTGTGAACGACTTGGTGAGAAAGCCGTTTGATACCCAAAGCTTCTATCGTCGCCTTTTGGTCCTTGGCCCTACCGATAGCACTCCGTCTTTGTGTTATTACAAGTTTCATAAAGCAATTAACCCCATGCGCGGAGCGATTCAATGGGCACACCGCGTTCCCGGGCTACCATTTCGGGACTGCGCAACTGAACAAGGGCTTCAATAGTCGCCTTAATCGAGTTCTGAACATTATTGGACCCTAGGGACTTAGTCAGAATATCATGGACACCGGCCAATTCTAATACGATGCGGGTGCCTCCACTTGCAATAACCCCAGTTCCAGGCGATGCCGGTTTAAAGAGGATTTTCGCCGCGCCAAAACGACCGACGATCTCATGCGGAATCGTTCCATCAGTTACTGAAATTTCGACAACATTCTTTTTTGCCGCCTCTGTTCCCTTACGAATTGCCTCGGCAATCTCACCGGCCTTGCCAGCACCGACACCGACCCGCCCATTGCGGTCTCCGACGACAACTGTCGCATTGAAGCTGAACCGCCGACCGCCTTTACGCACATGCGATACGCGCTTGATGCTATTTTGGACGACCACTTCGCTCAGCTCTGATCCGCTGGAATCGGACCTTGATCTATTGCTGGAATCGGACCTTGATCTATTGCTGGAATCGGACCTTGACCTACTATCTGCTTTCGCCACGCTGTTCTCCTTAGAAATTCAGTCCGGCTTCTCGCGCCCCATCGGCCACGGCTTTGACTATCCCGTGGTATAAAAAACCGCCTCGATCAAAAACGACCTGCCCAATCCCTTTTTCTTGGGCCTTTGCAGCAACGATCTTCCCAACTTCGCGCCCTTGTTCAACACGGCTGTCAAATGCGCGATCCTTCAAATCTTTGCACTGCGTAGATAGACCGAGCAAAGAGTGACCTGCCACATCATCAACCAACTGCACTTCAATGTGACGCAGAGAGCGATGCACTACCATTCTCGGCCGTTCAGGCGTTCCCGAAACGATCTTGCGCAGACGATACCGCCGCCGCTCCCGCCTTTCGCGGTTCTTTACCAAATGTCTCTTATCTTTCATATTATCCTACTGCCGCCTTACCCTGTTTCCAATGAATAACTTCATTTTCGTAGCGAATCCCTTTACCCTTGTAAGGTTCAGGGCGGCGCTTGAAGCGAATATCGGCAGCAACCTGACCGACCATCTGCTTGTCAGCCCCTTTGATAATGATTCGGGCTTGCGCCCCACCGACGCCATCGGCAACTTCTATTTCAATACCATCAGGTGCTTCATAAACAACAGTATGCGAATAACCGATGTTGAGCGTAAGTTTCTTACCTTGAACTTCGGCCCGGTATCCAACACCGAATAAATCCAGATTTTTGGAGAAACCTTCGGTTACTCCCGCAACGGCGTTGGCGATCAAAGTACGAGTCAAGCCATGAAGGGACCGTGCGAATTTCTCATCGTTTTTACGCGTAACGACGAGATCGGCATCTTGCTTATCGACTGCCAAATGCTCAATAACAAAAGGTATCTGCAACTGCCCTTTAGGACCTTTAACTGCGACCTCGGCACCCGCGACCGAAACTTCAACACCTTGAGGTACGACTACCGGTGCACTTCCTATACGCGACACTTTAAAACTCTCCCGTAGAATCACTACCAGACATTACAAAGGACTTCCCCACCCACGCCAGCCGATCTCGCTTCCCTATCGGTCATCACTCCCTTGGAGGTGGACACGATAGCAATCCCCAATCCGCGTAGGACACGTCGAATATCGGAGTGACCCGAGTATTGACGCAATCCCGGCCGACTGACGCGCTTAAGCCCGTGGATTATACTTTTGTTTGTCTTGTCGTACCGCAGATAAAGCCGCAATACGCCCTGCTTATTGTCTTCAATAAAAGCAAAGTTATCGATAAAACGACACTCGGCTAAAACACGAGCCACTTCCCGCTTCAACTTTGAAGAAGGGACGTCAACTCTCGGGTGCTTAGCTTGGCAGGCATTGCGGACTCGAGTCAGCATATCTGCAATCGGATCAGTCATACTCATAATTGATTCTCCAACTCCTCTACCAACTCGCCTTAGTAATACCCGGAATCTCGCCCTTTAGCGCGAGGGTGCGAAAGCAAATTCGGCAAAGACCGAATTTGCGATATACCGCGCGAGGACGCCCACAGGAATGACACCTGGTATAACCACGAGTTGAAAACTTGGGTTTGCGCTGTGCTTTAACTATTAGACATTTCTTAGGCATTTACAGGCTCCGGTCCTATTCACTGAAAGGCATTCCCAACGACTTTAACAATTCACAGCCTTGATCGTCGCTATTGGCTGAAGTGACAATAGTAATATTCATGCCCCTAATCTGATCAATCACGTCATAATCAATTTCGGGAAAGATAATCTGTTCTTTGATGCCTAGATTATAGTTCCCTCGTCCATCAAAGCTCTTAGCCGAGACTCCGCGAAAATCGCGAACTTGAGGCAAGGCGAAACTGATAAGACGATCAAGGAATTCAAACATTCGGTTACCCCGCAGAGTGACCATGCAACCGATCGGAATGCCTGCGCGTAACTTAAAGTTAGAAATCGCCTTCTTAGCCTGGCGAATAGAAGGTTTTTGGCCCGTTATTGCCGCCAACTCAACCACTGCATTTTCAAGGACTTTTGGCTCTTGCACGGCCTCGCCGACACCGACGTTAATAACAACTTTTTTCAGCCGCGGCACTTGCATATCGTTCTTGAAATCGAAGTGCTCCTTGAGCAGGCCCATTGACTGTTCTCTATACTGTTTTTTTAATCTGGCTTCGTACATAGCTTATTCTGGATCTATCATTTCGCCGCTGCGGGCAGAAACGCGCACGTGTTTGCCGTTGTCCAACCGCTTGTGGCTGATACG
>LWDU01033426.1_pt2 | contig 28029 bp, 18 predicted proteins | sample 727161 | NCBI WGS metagenome assembly LWDU01 (sample SAMN04566230, study PRJNA314399) | hydrothermal vent metagenome | isolation source: deep sea hydrothermal plume seawater | place: Mexico: Gulf of California, Guaymas Basin | collected 2004-07-11
CCTCACCTGACTGTTCTCCCTCACCTGACTGTTCTCCCTCACCTGACTGTTCTCCCTCACCGCCACCTTCTTGTTGCTCTCCTTCGCCACTGGATTGTTCCCGATTTTCATTCGATGATTGGTTGCCATTAGGACCGGACTCTAATCCATCGTTGCCGATCGCGTGTTCCGACGTTTCATACTCGTCGTTTTCAAATCCATCTGCTAGAAAATCAAGTGAGGGGCCGTTTCCGGGTCTTGGTAGGATTAATGCACCGACCATCAGGACCACAATCACGACGGATCCCACAGTCAACCACATGTTTGCCATGGCTGGCGGCATCTCAATATCTCGATGTCTGAGGTATCTCCGCAACCCCAAGAAACTCGTGGTCATTAGCAATCCTAAGCCGCTGCCTACGTAGATACACCCCAATTGAAAGCAAAACGTTCTGAGTTCTTGATGCCCTACTTGGATGAACGTCTGACCCAATCCGAAAAGTGGCATTGCAGCGAGCGAATAATAAACGACCCAGACGCCAGGCGTGTGTGGCTTTTTGCGATTAACCTGCCAGCGTTCGAACCACGAGCCTCCGCTGACAGTAGCCGCATCTTTAGAATCTCGGTCGGACGGGTCGCGGGTATCACTGTCGAGGCCAACTTTCTGTAGCAACCCTTGTCCGCTTGAGTCATCATGATCAAAGATAACCGTAGAGTCCCAAGTTAGTTTATGTGCCGACCACCATGTGATACCGATAATCCCGATACGAGCAAACGGCGCGAGATAAAAAAGCGGTCCGTCGGCGGGGCTAAAGATAGAAAACGCAATGAATGTAACGAGTGCCAAGGGGATCGCATAAAGCACAGCTTTATCTTTGCCTTCTTCTATTGAAATTCGCGCAATCCCCACGGTCGCCACGGAGTAGAAGATGATTACGAGATTGATGCGGCTGGTAAACGGGCTGGGGTGAAATACTGCTGACAAGAACAGAGCAAGGCTACCTACCATACACGTCACAAGAATCGGACTGATCGCAATGACCATATAGTCGATGGTTGTTTTTCTGAGTGCAGCCATGATAGGTAAGTGTGAGGGGATTAACGTGTGGAGATTCTATAAACGGACGGCTTGTTTACGACAAACGTGAACGATGGCCTCTTCATCTTTTAGGTGATAGGTTTCAATCCCTGCAGAGATGAGTGGACTTGAAATCCGTGCATAGTCCAGCGAATCAAAGGCGTTGACCATTACCGAAACGGCGAAACCACGGCGGGCCATATTCTGTAGTGCGATGGTTGTTTGGTCGTTGTCACCAGGGATAATTGCTAAAACGGTTGCGTCGCGTGGTATGCGAGATTGGGCTTCGATAACGAGTTGTGCGAAGCTCAATCCATCCGCTAGTTCGACTCTCGCGAGCGTTTCGCGAATTCGGTGAAATTGCTCACTGTCGCGACGAGTCGGAATTTGCACCGGTTGTAGTCGATCGTTTTTTTCGTTAATTTCTGTTGCAGCCTGGGCTGCCTCGCGAGTTTCCAGCGCGACCTGCTTTCCGTCCCAACCTTCTATTCGAATTCTATCGGCTGCATCACGGCCATTGGTAATGAACCCTATTTGTTGCCCCATGACATGTACCGCATTGGATATGGACGTTGCTGCGGTGACAGCTAATTCTGATCGAAACGGCTCACCGTCTCGCCGATAGGCCTCTCGGCGGAACTCCATCATGATCGTTACACCGGCAACGGATGATGCTTCATAGATTTTACTATGCAATTGTCCCGTTCGAGCAGTAGCGCGCCAGTGAATGCGATTCATTGGATCGCCGTCTTGATAGGCGCGGACGCCGGCAATACGAGTTGGGTCTTCAAAAAGACGGTGTGTCATCTTAATTTCGCCAATGGGACGACGTGAGGCAAGATCATATCCATCGAGTGGCACAATACGCGGATAGACGGTCAAAAACTGTGGTTTAGCGGCGATTTGATAGCGACGGTGCAAGCCGAACAAGTCGCCGGTCTCAAGTATTGTGGGACCGAGTTGATAGTAACCACGACGTTTGCAGATGAAGGAATACTGCAATCGCTTAGATTGATTGGGTTTGAGCATCGTGAGTTTAATGCGGCTGTCCTGTACATCCAAGCTTGGCGGATCATACATTAAGGCTCGTTCCGGAAGTGCGTCTTCGAGCAATACCCATGGGATTGGCAAAGCACCCGTGTTGACGAGATCCAAGGAGACGCCGATATGGTCATCGATGTTCGCCACTAGCCTAGAACAAGTGCGTTCGGCTTGTAGTGCATTAACCCAGCGGTTAGTCAAAAAACGACTAACGACGATAACCGTCAAAAGGGTATACATTGCGTAGGCCAGCAAATCGGACTGAATTAAGAACGAAATCGCGAGGATCACGAGAGCAGCAATAATCCATTTCCAATTCATAGAATCCTAGCTATTTTAAGCCATGGTGGGCACTGCAATTTCAGCAACGATTTCATTGATTACGTTTTCAGCTGTAATCTTACGCAAGCGTGCGTCAGGTGTGAGGATGACTCGATGCGCCAGTACCGGTGAAACGATGAACTTGACGTCGTCCGGTTGTACATAGTCACGGCCCCGCATGGCCGCGAGTGCTTGGCAAGTGCGAAACAACGAAATCGTCCCTCGAGGGCTCGCACCGAGTCCTAAATCTTCGCAATCTCTGGTCGCGTGAATAATCTCTATGAGATACTGTCTGACCTTCGGATCCACGTGGACGTTGCGAACTGCGACTTGACAAGCCACAAGTTCTTCCGCTGAAACAACAGGTGATATTTTATTCAGTGGGTGCTCGTGTTGTAACATCTCGAGCATCTTTAACTCATCATCCATGTTGGGATATCCGAGCTGCATTTTCATTAAAAAACGGTCGAGTTGAGCTTCCGGAAGAGGAAATGTCCCTTCGTGGTCGATTGGGTTTTGAGTGGCGATTACCAAAAACGGAGGTGGCAACTGATGCGAGATACCATCGACGGTTACTTTTGATTCGGCCATCGCTTCGAGCAAAGCAGCTTGAGTTCGAGGGGTTGCTCGGTTAATTTCATCTGCGAGGATCAATTGCCCAAAAATCGGACCAGGCCGAAATTCAAATTGCGTTGTTTTAGGGTTGAAAATCGACGCGCCGGTGACGTCGGTCGGCAAGAGGTCGGGCGTACATTGGATTCGTTTGAATTCACATCCGACACTACGAGCAAACGCACGGGCCAGAATTGTCTTGGCGACTCCCGGGACATCCTCCAACAAAATATGGCCTTCACACAACCAAGAGACAATCGACAGAATGAGTTGCGGTCGTTTACCTACGATGACCAACTCAACATTATCGATAATTCTCTTAGCAATATTGGTAATGTCAGTCATGGAGGACAGTTGTTTTCTTGAAAGTGGATCGTTGGGTTACAGTCTATAGAAAGACTGTGGATCGTATTGGATTCGAAATCAATACGCTGATTCTAACGCGAATTTCGGATTATCGTTGATGAATTGTTTTATCTTTTCGTTTTGATTCCACGCGATGGGCAGAAACTCGAACGCTTTTTCAATTAACTCTGGGGGTTCGGCCGTGCTAAATCTTAGGAAACCATGACCCGCGTCACCAAAACACTCACCGCCTAGACAGGCGACGCCGAAATCATCATCGGCATCAGTCAACAGGTACATGGCGAGTCCATGCGATGTGATACCGTGGCGGTTGCATATTTCTGAAACGTTGGGAAAGACATAGAACGTGCCACCGGGAATAAGACATTCAACGCCTTCGAGTTCATTCAGTTTGGTTGCCAGCGAAACGACTCGTTCTTGAAAAATAGCCATCGTGTCATTACGTTCATTACGGTCGTTGCGTAATGCCGCAGCACCTGCTATTTGCACAAATGGCGGGACGCAAGACAACGTACTGTTGGTAAGCTTGGCGATCATGTCGATCATGCGTTTGCTGCCTACCGCATAGCCCAATCGCCAACCACTCATACTGAAGGACTTACTAAAGGTATAACAGGCCAAGCATTGGTCGAGCATGCCGGGTTGGGCTAACAGCGAATGGTGCTGACCTTGCCAAGCCATTTGATCGTAGGGTTCATCTGAGAAGACGACTATATTTTTGCCTCGGATCAAATCGGCTATTGCTACCAAGTCCTCTTCAGTGGTGACTCCGCCGGTCGGATTATGTGGACTGTTGAGAAAAATAGCTTTCGGATTGGGATCTGAATTCACAAAATCCGCGACATCTTGAATGTTGGGACGGAATGCGTTTTCTTGCCGTAGTTCTGCATAGACAATTCGCCCGCCGCGACGTTCGATATTGGGAGGGTAGGTGGGGAAGTAGGGGCTGAAAACGAGGACTCCATCGTCAGGGTCGATAAATGCTTCGCAAAATAGAGTCTCAAATATCTTAGCGCCTGGGCCGGCGGTCACGTTTTCAGCGAGTACGTCTAACCCATATTCGTCGTTTACGTTCGACGGGCCATAATGACACTGGTCGTCCTTGATTGCTTGAATCCCCGCAGCTACCCCCTGAGCTGTAGAGGGAAATGGGCTGTCTCCAATTTCCAATTCGACGACCGTTTTGCCTTGAGCTTTCAGTTGTTTGGCGATTGCTAGTACATCAAATGCTGTTTCGGAGGTTACGCCACTGGCGAAACTGCTAAAAGAGGGATTTTCTGGGGATGTCATGGTATGTCGGTGTCCGCTGGGTGGGTTTGTTTTTTGGGAGTACTATTTGTAAGTCGATGGTGCGATTATAGCAAACAGGGCTCCGTATGAATACGAATGAACACAAATCAACGCCACCGGTGTGCCTGTATGCCTTTTTGAAATTTGTATGTTCGTCGAAGTCTGAAAAATGCTATAATACGACTGTAGCGAATGATATTCGACGGACTTACGGCACAAAAGGGAATTGGCGTGTTACAGCTATTGTCAGGGCGTAAATATGGACGGCGCGAACTGTTGTCTATCGGTACGCTTGGCCTATGTGGGTTAGCACTGCCGGATTTATTGCGCGCCCAATCTGCTAACGATGGAGTCTTGAAGAACAAGTCAGTAGTTTTTTTGAATTTTCAAGGTGGTCCAACTCAATTCGAGTTGTTTGACCCGAAGCCGAGTGCTCCAGCGGAGATTCGCAGTATATTTGGGGCAACGCCTACGACAATTCCAGGGGTGCAATTTGGCAGCCAATTGCCTTTACTTGCCAAACACGCACATCGCATGGCAGTCGTCCGATCCTATCGCCATGGAATTAGTTCGCATGGTCCGGCGGCCTATCATGTCATGGCCGGCGGTAATCCCAGTGGCGCTATGATGGGAGCCTTGTACGCGCGGGCGGCGGGTTTATCGAATCCAGAGACCGGCATGCCCCGTAATGCATTAGTCACTGCGGCGGGCGTCGGGGAAGATTTCAAAGGCCTCTACGCGTCGGTTGATCGAGAAGCCGTTTAATTTAGGTGGCGGTAGCACTTTGATTGAAAACATGAAATTGCAATTGGCGCCGGAGCGGCTCGGTGATCGCAAGGGATTACTTGGCTCGCTCGACAAGTTGAAACGCCAGGTTGACACGGCGAGAGAGTTACAAGGACAGGATCGATTTCAAGAGCAAGCCTTCAACGTGTTAACTCGTGGCGTATCGAAGGCCTTTGATTTAAGCCGAGAACACCCAGCGGTATTAGCGGCCTACGACACAGAGGAAATGGCACCAACTCCAGGAGCAAAAGCACGTAATTCGTACGCTGCTCAATTTTCGCCGATTGCCCTTGGCCGTCAATTATTGATGGCTCGGCGATTGATTCAATCCGGTTGTGGATTTGTCACCGTAACCTGCGGTGGTTGGGATATGCACGGCGGCGGTAAGGAATTCACGATGCGAGATGGGCTCAATACTTTGACGCCAGCGGTCGATAAGGCCGTCTCCGCATTTATCGAGGACATCAACCAACGTGGTATGGCAGATGATGTATTGTTGGTCATGACTGGTGAGTTCGGCAGGACACCGCGAATTAATAAAAATGGTGGTCGAGACCATTGGGGTAATTTGTGCCCGCTAGTATTTGTCGGTGGCGGATTGAAGATGGGACAAGTCATTGGGCAATCGGATCCCCATGGCGGTGAACCGATTTCAGATCGAGTTTCTAGCCAACAGGTGTTGGCAACCATTATGAATACGTTGTTTGACACGGGTAAGTTACGGTTACAACAGGGTATCCCGCGGGAAATTGCAACAACTATGACAGGGGGCGATCCCATCCCCCAATTGTTTAGCTGATGAAAGCCGACTGGGAGGTTTGAAATGTGGGTGCGTTTGTTTTCTTCTATTGCTTGTTGGCTGTTGGTGTTGGGTTTAAGTAGCTCTTCGCTGACCGTCTACGGACAGGCGGACGTTGCCGAGCAACCTCCCGCGACACCTGCGATCACACTGCGTGTTGGTGTTGTCGCCTATGAAGATTTTCAAGTTGAGCACGCTAAATTTCAGCAATGGTTGCACGAAGTTTCCGCTGCATCGAATCCACCCATCCGGTTTCAACTGACCACGGGCTCCTATAGTGAAATTGCACATTGGATGGAGCAGGGAAGCCTCGATGCTGCTTTAATTACCGGCGGTGGGTTTGCGGCGTTAGGAGCACTGGATCAAGATGCAGACGCGTTTGACTACATTGCAACATTGGATAGTCTACCCGCGACAGGTCCTTGGGCATCAGAGAAGCGGAAGATTGCAGGGTTCCACGGATTGTATCATTCCGTGTGCGTTACGAATGTCGATTCAACGATTTCCTCCATAGCGGATGTGGCTGATTCGGCTCAACAGGGAAAATTACGAGTGTTATTAGTGGATCGACGTAGTGCGTCTGGGCACATTATCCCCCGCCTCGCTTTAAAGGAGATTGGAGTTGAAATCCGTGAGTCCGACGTGCGGTACTTAGGTTCACATACCCAAGTCTTACAACAACTTGCTCAGCAAAATGGCGCGGATGGTAACACAACGATTGGATTTGTCTGGGATGACGCCGGTATTAAAGTGCCACAGTTGTTGAGTAAATTACGAAAAGTGGAATTTCCCGAATTAGCACAGCGACCAATTGCACATGATGCGTTGGTAATGCGTCAGGACTACCCGCACTTTGATGACTTGTCAGTAATTATTCAGCGGCAAATAGCCAGCAGTGTTGATTCGCCTTTTCAGCGACTTGAGTCGGGCAAACAACCCTATGTTGCATTAGGAGAAAACGCCAAAGAAGTTGGAATTGGGGTACCTCAATTGTTGCGCAAAGACATGAGGGGTGTGGGCAATATGCTTGTCCAGGCATATCGACAACGAAGTACGACCACTCCATTTCGATTAGCTTTAGTGCTTTCCGGTGGCGGGGCAAAATGTGCTTATCAAGTGGGCGCTGTATCAGAAATCGAGGATGCGATCGTCGAGCTTAACGCTCTTAATCAGACGGATATTTCAATCGACTTAGTTGTCGGCACCTCCGGTGGCGCAATAAACGCCGTTCCAGTTTCGATGGAAATGTCAGCGAATCAAACAGGGCAGCAAAAATGGCAGGATGTTTGGTTGGCATTAGATCAACGTGAAATTGTATTGCCGGCGGGCGCCGTTCGGATCAATATCGGAATTTGGATTGCCCTGTTGCAAGTTGCTGGCTTGATTGTCTTACTGCGAGTACTTGTGCGGGATTCCGATCGACGTAGCCTGCGTTTAGCTCAGTGGATGAGTACGTTGGGAGGCATTGAATTAGCATTGGTATTGATCCCGTTCACACCGTGGTCGCTACTCGGGCACAATCACCTGTTGCACCACCTTTGGTTGTGGTTATCCTTGGGTGCGCAACACACCGCTATCACCTTATTGCTGCTTGGCGGTATCAGCTTTGTCTGGGATCTGCGCTTCAAACGACGCAATAAGCGTGTTCAAAAAGTAAGACGCTTACGGACGGGGTTATTACTTACGGTGGGTATTTTGGGGTTACCGCTGGTGCAAATTGGAGTCATGTTTTTAGGGCATACGACATTGTCTTCAGGCGAAGGTATGACCCGCGAAATATACAAGGGGTTTTCCGGATTGGTTGGCGACGTATCTGCTACTGCGGTTACTGTCGAAAATTCGGATGCGAAGTTAGAGCAATTGAGCAAGAAACTGATTGACCAAGGGTTTTTTAAACGGGATTTGGTACTTACGGCAACCGCCATCTCAAAAAACAGAAATTCGTTGCCTTCGGATCTATATTTCTATTTTGCAGCGAACGAAGATCATGAGGCACCTCGGTTTGGGGAACGCGGTGTTGATATGCAACGACATCCCGAGCAGTTACTCAAAATTGTACTTGGCTCGAGCACTATATACCCGGTGTTTCCTGCACACGAATTGCGCGACGTACCGCAACAAGGGGATCGCCTTGAGTTAGTTGATGGTGGGTTCGCTCATAATGCCCCGCTCGAAGCGGCGGTTTTGTGGGGGGCGACGCATGTTGTTTTGATTGACGCAGCGCCTGCTCAATTACGCGATGGCACGAATTTAGCAGATAGCATGTTGCGTGGTTTTGGTCATCTATTTCAACAGTCGCAACTTTCCGACCAACGCAGTAAAGACGCGGTGATGGTGTTTACTTTGGAATCTCGTTTTCAGCCGAAATTGTGCGTGCTGGATTTTGCCAATGTGCTGGTCCGACAGGGGATCTATCATGGTCGGCAGGATGTGATACAGGAACTGCGTCATCAGGACAACTTCTCACCGGAACAATTGCTCCCACCATTTATCGTGACCTATGGGCAACCACGATTTGAAGACATTGTTGCTCCGGTTAAGTCGGCTTTGTTAGGCCCGTGATGCATTTATTTGCGTTCGATCATCATGACAGAGGTGTCGTCATGACGTCCGGCCCCTGCGGTGACTTCCGTGGACTTGAAGAATAAGTGATCCATCGCTTCGTCCAACGGCATGTTGATGGATTCCTTGAGTGCATCGATAATTCCAGTAATACCAAACTGATCTGACAAAGCATCGCCCTCCGGCGGAAATGCTTCATCGAGCCCGTCAGTATAAAGTAGCACTCGGCTGTGGGGTGGAATATGTGCTGAAATACATTCGTAACTCCAGTCCTGCATTACAGCCAATGGCAATCCTATTTGGTCTTCGTCGCCGAGAATAGAAATCTCATTGGTGTCCATGTTTTGTAATAATGGAAGCGGGTGTCCAGCACAGGTCCATTGCAGTTGATGTGTTGAAGTGTCAAGAATGGAATAGAGAAGCGTTATGAATCCACCTTCGTCTTGAACAATGTCGCTGCGGCAGAGTCGTTCGTTCACCTCGCTGACAAACTCAGCTGTATCCACAAAACGGTTCTCGCGAATCATGCGGATTAATGTATGCATCGTCATGATGGACATGCAAGCCTTAACACCATGACCAGATGCGTCGCCGACAAGCATTACAAGTTGGGTGTCGTTCAGTGCAAAGGAGTCATAGTAATCACCGCCGGCCATTACGACCATATTTCGACCATCGACGCGTATCTCCGAAGGTTCGTAACGACCGACCACACTGTAGTCACGTAGTTTGGGAAGGTCTTTTGGAACGACGGATTCTTGGAGTTTCCTCACAGAATTTACTTCTTCGCTTAGCCGTTCTGCAACAACCTGATCTCGTAACGCGCGGACATTCTTTTCAGCTGCCTCCAGAATGGAGAGTAACAACATGATAAAGTTTTCGTCGTCGTCACGGATGATGTGCGAGTGCAGGCCATCGGTGATGAATTCAACGAGCCTCGTGAATTCGTGACTACGAATGACACCCACGATCGGAGTTGAAGGTAGTGCTTCTTGGGTCGCCTTAAAGACAGCAGTTGCTTCGTCGGTATTCGGGAAATCTAGGGACAAAAGAACAACATCCCAATCGGCTTTGTCGAGCGTGTCAATGTAAACGGCGGCATGACGACAAATCACAGCTTCGTGTGTTCCGACATTGAGCATCAATTCGATGGTCTCAATTTCCGCCGAGGGTTCCCAACCAACTAGAATTTTCATTTAATCTTTGCTCTCAATTGTTGCACGGTTTGAACTCGTTATCGGGTCGAGGCACTCTGTGCAGTTTACCAGCAACAGAGTTATTTGCTCAATGATGGTTGCGATGATTTGTCGTCACAATGTTTGATTGGAGCTACAGGAAAAGGGAAGTATTCCGGAGAATACTTCCCTTTCTGTTTTGTCGAGCAGACAACGTCAAAAAACGTTCCCCACTCAAAGCTAACGTAAAATCAGCTTATTTCTTCTTTGGTGGTTTGGCTTTAGCAAAAGCTTTCTTGAAAGTCGTTTCGTTGAAAACAGTTGTTACCTTGTCTTCAATTTTAGAAAGCTTGCCTTGGCAACCGCCACAGCATACACCAACTTTGACGCCTGCTACATCGCAGTTCTTGTCTGGGTTGACTGGCTTGCCAGCAAATGGGCAAACTGTTTGCTTGAACTGTCCGGTATGGACAAGTTGGTGGTTTGCTTTAGCAGCAAATTTGGGCGTGCTCTTGGTGAATGCAGTTGGGCATCCAGCACAGCAGAAATATACTTTTCCGCCTTTGTAATCAACGGCTTTGTCAGCGAGGACTTTTTTACCGCTGACTGGACACTTGACTCCGTCAAGCTTGGGGCCGGCATTTACATTGACGGCAACGGCTGTGATTAACACAGCACAAAACATAGCTAGAAAACGTTTCATAATGAAACTCCTTTGAAAAATGTTGAGGTGCGACCTCAATCTACACATGTGTATGAAAGACGTCTTCCCGAATTGTTTCGGAGGGTCCGTCCAACTTTTACATCAAACCACTAGGTTTGTTGGTTTCAATTCTATTGCAGTTTCCAGCGATAGTAATGAAGCATGTATTGTGACATACAATAATTGCTGTGTCGAGATTTCATTGGGTAATAACGCGCTACTAGCCGTAATTTATACCAAATAACGACGGTTTTGCAGTTGCTTAACCCTCTAATGGTGGGGGAACAGAGGTTTGTAAGCGATTTACAACAATATAATCGTGCCGTGGCATTAAATTTTTATTGGCACCAGTTGATTTTCATTAGTGGTAAAACTCGTCGACTATGTGATATAAAACAGGTTAAGAATTCGTTTATTGTTTATCAGGGAAGAGCACGGATAATGTTATCGAAGGAACATTCTATGAAGACAGCGAACAAGTTATTTGGTTTGATAATCCTGAGCGTAGGGATTTGCTTAAGTTCGTTTTCATTTGCCGCGGTTCCTGGGACGGACGGCTTTGGGTTGATAGATCCGGTGGATGATCGCGCTATCAAGGATATGATTTCCAGCAAATCCGATGTGCTGCTAGCGGATGACAAAGTCGTTCATATCAAGGAGTTTGGAGACCAACTCAATCGGAAACAAACTGAATTAAAATTGCCGCGACTCAAAACTTCTGAATTGACGACTCGAGAATTTTACCAGGCGGTAACGCCGTCTGTATTGATTCTTTCTAAAATATACAAGTGCGGTCGTTGCGAACGTTGGCATGATCGAAGCGCTGGGGCATTTGTGCTAACCGCAGACGGTGCCATTGTGACGAACTATCATGTTGTAGAAGGACCTCGAGATGACGAGCGAGCTATGGTGGCGACTACGTCCACCGGAGAAGTTTATCCGGTTAAGGAGTTATTGGCAGCAAGCCAAACTAACGACGTCGCTATTTTACAATTAGAATTGCCGCGCGGTGTGCAATTGCAGCCTGCAAAGATCGCTACCCGCAGTTGGCCCGGTGAGGACGCGATTGTGATTAGCCATCCGGTGGGACGGTTTTACACGCTCACCAAAGGCACGGTTTCTCGAAATGCGAAATTGCAATCGAAAGACGGGACCAGTAATCGTCTGTTTATTACCGCGGATTATGCCAAGGGTTCTAGCGGGTCACCAGTGTTCAATAGTTTAGGTGAAGTGATCGGGCTTGTTTCCAGTACCGAGTCGATTTACTACACGCAAACCAAGGATGTGCAGAAAAACCTGCAGATGGTGTTCCATAATTGTGCGCAGGGGCAAGCTGTACTTTCTTTGATTAAAAAGTAAAGCGATTCCTGAATGGCAGCCTGAGTTTAAACAGCGGACCGCAGTCGATATCTCCTAGCCAAGGCCAGCTTTCTACGACTCTCTGTCGGTAACCATCTTGCTGGCAAAAATATGCTAAGATGACAACCTTGATAAATTAATACCTAACTATCCACACCTCGGCTGGAGTAGAACAAAGGGAAATCATGTTGTTGAAAAGAATTGGCCTCATTTTTGCTATCACGTTTGCTTGCACTTCCGCGTTACGGGCCGAAGGCCCGCGTTGGCTCAAAGGCAATATCCACACACATTCATTCTGGAGCGACGGCAACCAATTTCCAGAAATGATAGCACAGTGGTACGTAGATCGGGATTATCAATTTCTAGCATTGTCAGATCATAATATCCTCAGCAAAGGTGAAAAATGGATGCCCTATGCGACACTAGAAAAACGCGGTGGCGAGGACATCGTCGCTAAATATATCGCTGCATTTGGCAAAGATTGGGTTACGACTCGAGGTACCGCTGGGACGGCTGACTATGCCATACGACTGAAAACGCTCGAAGAGTTTCGTGGCAAAGTGGAATCACCTGACAAGTTTTTGATGATTCAATCTGAAGAGATATCGGATCGTTCTCAGGGTGGTCCAGTGCATATGAACGCCACTAATATTCAAGAGTTAATTCCCCCAGTTGGAGGAACAACAGTGCGTGAAGCAATGTCCAATAATTTGCGGGCCGTTGCCGAGCAGGCAAAACGTACAGGTAAGCCGATCGTGTTGCACTTAAATCATCCTAATTTCGGATATGCCGTTACCGCGGAGGATATCGCATCCGTCGTGATGGAACGTTACGTTGAGGTCTACAATGGTCACCCTGGTGTGAATGTCGGCGGAGATGATGAACACGCCAGCATGGAAGAAATCTGGGATATAGCCAATACAATTCGATTGGTGCAACTAGACGCTGCACCGTTGTTCGGCGTGGGTACTGATGATTCTCATCATTACCACGGTCGAGGCTCAAGTCGACCGGGAAGGTCGTGGATTATGGTTCGCTGCGACGATCTAGATGCCGATGCCGTGACGATGAAGATTCAAGAGGGCGATTTTTATTCATCGAGTGGCGTCACATTGCACGACGTTCAATATGACGCGAAGAAGAAAACCCTAGCAGTTACCATCAAGCCAGAAGCGGGTGTTACCTATAAAACACAGTTTATTGGCACGTTGAAATCGGCTGATCTCTCTGCAAAACCGCGTCTGGACAAAAATGGAAAACCTCGTCGTACGACTCATATTTACTCTAAGGATATTGGTAAAGTGCTCGGCGAGACCGAAGGAGTTGATGCAAAATATCAATTCACTGGTGATGAGTTGTATGTGCGTGCGGTCGTAACGTCATCCAAAACACACACGGATCCGACGCTACCTAACCAAACAGAGCAAGCTTGGACTCAGCCTGTCGGATGGAAAAAATAGCAGAAAAAAGGGGGCCCTTAGTGCGAGCCAAACTAGTAACAACGCTTTTGATATGCGTATTAAGTAGTACGGCAGTTTCTGCGCAGACGATCGAGCAACAACTTCAACAGATGCTGACGTCTGACTTGGTGGATCACATCAACTCCGAAGGCGACCCGCAGCGCGGTGCGATTGTGTTTTACCAATCATTCCTGTCTTGTTCGAAGTGTCATGATGAATCTCAAGGTAAACGTTCCTTGGGCCCAACGCTGACTCGTTATGACAAGAAACCGACTGATGAACTCTTAATCGAAGCGTTGTTGGAACCCTCGAAATCCATTCGTTCTGGGTATGACACCGTCGTGGTATTGTTCAACGACGGGACGCAAGTGACAGGAGTCGTGGAGTCCGAATCCAAGGCTGACCTCGTTCTTAAAGATGTAAGTCGACCCGGCGGTACACTGACGTTTCCGCTTGCCGATATCGACGAAATGCACGTTGCGAAAACATCGATCATGCCCCAAGGGCAGGTTAATCAGCTTGCCAGTAAACAACAGTTTTATGACTTGATGAAATATTTGTTTATCATTCGCGATGACGGCCCGTTAGCTGCCTTGCGTTTAAAGCCGCCGCCGTCGTTAGTCGCAGCGCGAAAATTGCCCGAGTATGAATCTAAAATCGATCATGCTGGGATAATCAGTTCGTTAGATGACGCTAGCTTTAGCCGAGGGGCAGCAATTTATAATCGGCTATGTGTCAATTGTCACGGTGATCTTCAGCGAGTTGGTTCATTGCCCACTTCACGTCGCTTCATCAAAGATGCGATGAAAAACGGCGCGGACCCGTTTGCGATGTACCAGACATTGACACGCGGATTCGGTTTAATGGCACCACAGTCGTGGATGGTCCCTCAACAAAAATATGATGTCATTCATTACATGCGGGAGACGTTCTTTCGCGAACGCAATGAGAGTCAATACACACCGATAACCGCACAGTATCTAACCTCGCTGCCCACCGGCGACACCCGCGGACCTAAACCATCGAATATTAATAAGTGGCAACAGATGAATTACGGTCATCAGTTAACGGCGACCTATGAAATCGGAAACGATGCCTCGAACTTCACTTACAAAGGGATCGCGCAGCGGTTAGATGAGGGGCAAGGTGGTATCACCAACGGTGATGCGTTTATGGTATTTGACCATGACACCATGCGGATATCCGCCGCGTGGCGGGGCAAGGGGTTTATCGACTTCAACGGGATCAATTTTAACGGCAGGCACAACGCTCATCCGCGGGTGGTGGGTGAATTGGCGTTCGAAAACAAGAATGGACCTGGTTGGGCAAATCCTGAGAATGGTTCATGGGACGACCCACGTATCGTTGGCCGCGACGGGCGACGTTATGGTCCGCTGCCGAGGTCATGGGCACAATACAAGGGGCTGTATCATCACGATAACCAAACAATAATTAGCTATACGGTGGGTGACGTGTCGGTACTTGAAACCGCATCGAGGGATGAATCTGAGGATGGTATAGTTTTTAAGCGAACACTAAATATTGGATCGCGCAATCGACCACTCGAAATTGCGGTGGCTTCCGTGGGCCCCGATGAAATTGTCGAGAAACTACAACTTGCTAACCCCGTTCAGTCGATTCGGTTTGGACCACTAGTTGTCGGGGTGGAGTCGGATGTCACCGGTTGGAAGTGGCAGCAAGGCGAAAATGGACAATTGCGTTTGACAATTCCTGTCGGTAAAAAAACACAGTTTACATTGTGGGTACGGCGTATTGGTAAAGGCCAATCGGCCCAACAGTTACTCAACTACACACCTACGCAAGTGCCGGAATTGTCAACGCTGCTTCACGGCAGCACGGCTCGCTGGCCTCAAAAGATTACAACGCAAACTAAGATTGGATCACAGCAGGGTGCCTTTCAGACTGACGTGTTGCAGCATCCTGTGGATAATCCGTGGTACGCACAGGTGCGTATGACAGGGTTTGATTTCTTTGCTGATTCTAACCGGATGGCAGTTAGTACGTGGGATGGTGACGTGTGGTTGGTTGAAGGAGTGGCTGATCCGCTGGGACAGAAACTGATTTGGCAACGCATCGCCACTGGGTTGTTTCAACCGCTCGGGGTTAAGATCGTCGACGACAAGATATATGTTGGCTGCCGTGATCAGATTTGTGTTTTGCATGATCTCAACGGCGACGGTGAAACAGATTGGTATGAATGCTTCAACAATGACCATCAAGTGACCGAACATTTCCACGAATTTGCGATGGGATTACAACGCGACAAATCTGGGAATTTCTATTATGCAAAATCTGCGAGGCATGCGCTCAAAGCGATCGTGCCGCATCACGGGACGCTACTACGAGTCAGTCCTGATGGGCAGAAAACGGATATCATCGCTAAAGGATTTCGCGCCGCCAATGGCGTTTGTCTTAACGAAGATGGTTCGTTTATAGTGACGGATCAAGAAGGTCATTGGAATCCAAAAAATCGTATCAACTGGGTACGCGAAGGTGGGTTTTATGGAAACATGTTTGGCTATCACGATGTTACCGATAGCGCCGATACTGCGATGGAACAGCCTTTGGTCTGGATAACAAACGCATTTGATCGCTCACCTGGTGAACTCTTGTGGGTGGATTCCAAGAAATGGGGACCACTAAATGGACAGTTGCTGAACCTGTCGTATGGATATGGCAAGGTATATGTCGTGCCACATGAAACGATAAATGGCCAAGTCCAGGGTGGAATGTGCGAATTGCCGATTGCACAATTTCCGACAGGAGTCATGCGAGGTCGTTTTCATCCGGACAATGAACAGCTTTACGCTTGTGGAATGTTTGCGTGGGCGGGTAGTCAAACGCAATCCGGCGGATTCTATCGTTTGCGTTACACTGGGAAAAATGTGCATTTGCCTGTCAAGGTTGAGGCGACGACCCGTGGGATGAAATTGACGTTTACCGATCCGGTTGAACCTGGTGTCGCGAAGAATGTTGCGAATTATCAAGTTAAACAATGGGCACTGAAGCGAACTGCAAATTATGGTTCGAAACATTATGACGAGCAGATGCTTAAAGTTTCCGGCGTGAGTCTGTCTGATGATGGCCATTCTGTGCTGATTGAAATGCCAGCCATCAAGCCCACGTGGTGCATGGAAATAAAATATCAACTACAAGGTGTGACGGGACACACTTTCCAAGGGACCATTCACAACACAATTCACGCCTTACGTGAATGAAATTTAACCGTAGCTGGATTCTTACCTAATCATAATGCTTGAGCGAAAATCAATGAATAAAAGCATATTGTCGTTAATGTTACCACTTCTGATGTGCTGCTCGACTCTGTTGGCCGATGATTGGCCGCATTGGTTAGGATCAAGTCGTGACGGAGTCTGGCACGAGACAGGGATTGTTACCAAAATCACCGCCGACGGTTTGCCAGTGAAATGGCGAGTACCCATTGCCGGTGGGTATTCGGGGCCCGCAGTGGCAAACGGTAAAGTGTTTATAACCGATTACCAGCGTCTCACCGGTGATCCTACCAATGGACCCAGTCTCCGAACCAAGATCACCGGAACTGAGCGATTGCATTGTTTGGACGAAACGACCGGAAAAATATTGTGGACACACAAATACTCCTGCTCGTATTACGTTTCATATCCGTCAGGTCCGCGTGCTACACCTGCTGTGAATGAAGGGCGAGTTTATTCGCTGGGGACCGAGGGTAATCTTGTTTGCTTAGACGTGCAATCTGGGAAGGTCTTTTGGCAAAAAGAACTAAAAAAAGAATATGAAATCAAAACACCTATTTGGGGTTTCTGCTCTCATCCGCTTATTATCGGTGATCTGCTGTATTTGATGGTCGGCGGTGAAGGTACCACAATCGTCGCATTTGATAAGAATACTGGAAAGCAGATATGGGGTGCGTTAAACAGCGATGAAGCTGGATATTGTCAGCCGATATTGATTACGGCTGGAGGCGTACAGCAACTTGTTGTGTGGACTCCAACTGCCATCCACGGTATGCAACCCAAAACGGGTGAGCTGTATTGGCAAGTCGATTTGCAACCAGCCTACGGGATGTCGGTGGTGTCGCCCCGTCATTACGGCGATTTTCTGTTCGCCAGTGGTATTGGAAACGTGGGAATTTGCTTGAAATTAGATCGCGACAAACCTGCCGTGACCGAAGTTTGGCGGGGTACGTCAACCACTGGAGTCTATTGCAGCAATAGTACACCTATCATCGACAACGGCATAATTTATGGTGTTGGATGTCGCAAGGGCGAACTGCGAGCGGTAGAGTTGGAAACTGGGAAACGGTTATGGGATTCATTTAAACCAACGACCGGTTCGCGACCACAAAACCACGGAACGGCCTTTTTGACTAGACAAGCGGATCAATATTTGTTGTTCAACGAATTAGGTGAGTTAGTCTTGGCGGACTTAACCCCTAGTGGGTACCAGGAAAAAGGGCGTGTCAAGTTGCTTGAGCCCACCGGAGAAGCATTTGGACGTAAGGTCGTATGGGCAGCGCCGGCGTTTGCCAATCGATGTTTATTTGTCCGAAATGACAAAGAGATTATTTGTGTGGATCTATCCGGCAAATAAAAAGAGGCCATGATAGGGTCCAGATCGTTGTGTTGGGGGAAAGTAAAAAATGATGAAGCGCAAGAGATTTGTCTCCGTGGTTTCATTTGCTGTTGCGGTATTTTGTAGCGGTGTTCTCGCTGAGCAGGCCCACGCCGTCAAGCCACCCAGCGAAGGCCGTCAGGTGGACTTGTTGCAACGCAACGTACCTGCGGAAGACGCAAATGCAGATCTCGAGATGTTGCAAAAAATCATGGTGGAAATGCATCCTGGGCTCGATATTTATACGTCTCAACAAGAATTCGCTGCGTTGGTTGAACAATCTCGTGTTCAGGCCGGCGATACTATCAAGCTGCGTGAATTCTTTATGAGATGTGCGCGGATTACAGATCTTGTACGTTGTGGGCATACCTATGCCAGCGTCCCGCTTGCCTGCCAAATGAAATTGCAATACGCAACTAAAATGTTTCCTGTACCCTTGATGTTTATTGATCAAAAAGCGTATGTGAACCATCATCAATCTAAAATTCCCTGCGGTGCAGAAGTGTTGTCCATTAATAACGTTGCAGTGGATGAGATCGTGCAAGTTTTGATGCCTTTGGTTACCGGTGACGGCTACGTCAATACGTTTAGGTATAGGTTTTTAGGGGAGATGTTTTCCATTTCCTATGCCACGGCGTATGGAGAGTCAAAACAATTTCAGATCCAATATCGGACATTAAAAGGGGAAACAAACACGATCAGAGTAGCCGGAGTGTCGTCACATCGCTTGGGACAGTTGATGGAATCGGTGGCGCTGGGAGGGCCACAAGACGAAGCGTATCGCATGTCTCGACCTCGTGAAGATACCGTACTTATGGCAATCGATACATTTGATAACGGTCAAGGTTCGCCGCCCTTTCGTACTTACCGAAAGTTGATAACTAAAGCGTTTGTGATGATGCATCAAACGGATGTAATTACTAATTTGATATTGGATCTGAGACAAAACGATGGTGGGTATACTCACAGTGAGATGTTCTTATATTCTTTCTTGGCAGATAAACCATTTAAAGAAATGTCTAGCGGACAAACCAATCGTAATAGCATTGCTTTTCGTGAACTTCTCAGTCGCAACTATCAATCCCGCGGCGTGATAAAGTATTTTGATCGCCGTTTACAACGAGAAATGGTCACGGAGGATGATCAAACGTGGGAGTTACAGGACGAATGGATTGTCCAAGGCGTACCGTCGGAACATCGCTTCAAGGGAAACGTCTTTGTGCTAACGGGCGGTCGTACACACTCCGCAGCATCGGCAATTTGCACGCGACTTAAAGAACATGGCGGCGCTGTATTCATAGGCGAAGAAACCGGTGGTGTGGAAGGTGTCTTCACTGCAGGCACAACGCTCTATTATGAACTTCCCAATACGGGTGTTGAATTGGCTGTGCCAATTCTCAAATATAATAATCTGGCCAAAATGCCAAAGGATGCTGGCAGAGGAATCGTGCCAAATTATAAAGTGTCCATTCGTCCTGAGGACTTGGTCAGCGGTGAGGACCGAGTGCTTGACTTCACATTGGAGTTGATTGAGGGCCTCAAGTGAGCAGCATGAGTACCAGAAATCGATCTGCGGTAAAGTCACTCTTGTTGAGTATGCTCGTCTCGCTGTGCGCACTCATTGCAGTTCCGACCGTTACGGGGGGGGAATTGATAGGTCGTATCGTAGATGCAGACACCGGTAAGACACTCGCAGGTCGAGTCTACGTAGAAAATCTTTCTGCGAAAGAAAATGCTCCTAGATGGTATTTTGTCCGGCCATCAACACCCACCGCCAGCGCGATTGCCTACAAAGAGCAATGGGTCAAAATGGCACAGAGTGTTGAACGGCACACGACTGTATCGGCGGACTTGTTTCAAGTGTCCCTTCCACCTGGGAATTATCGCGTCACGATTGTCCGCGGAAAAGAGTATATTCCAGCAACATTTGATGTGCAGTTAGGTGATAAAGATACAGCGAGACTGTTTAGAATTAAACGTTTTGTGGATTTGGCGTCGTTGAACTGGTTTAGTGGGGAAACCCACGTTCATCGTCGGATATCCGAATTGCCCAATGTACAGTTAGCCGAAGATCTTAATGTGACATTTCCGGTCACGTATTGGACGATCAATAGTTCAAAATCTCCGGACCTACGCCCGTCGCCTCTGCGAGGCCAAGGTCCGTCACCGTTTGGTGATCGTCAGGATGCAGGCACGGAGATAATCCGCATCGACGACACCCATGTTATGTTTCCACGCAACACGGAATACGAAATATTTGGCATTGGCGAAAAGCGGCACGTGTTAGGAGCAATGTTTTTACTTAACCATAAGACAGTGTTTTCGGAAACCATGCCGCCAGTTGCTGAGATCGCAAGAAGAGCGCATGCCCAGGGCGCACTATTAGATTTGGATAAACATAACTGGCCCTGGTCGATGATGCTGGTACCCATTGCAAAAATTGATCTTTTTGAGCTTGCCAATAATAGCATGTGGCGTACAAATTTTGGTTTCAAATCGTCTGGGTCGGTTTTTCCAAGACAATGGGGTGTGCAAAAGGAAGCCGATGGATTGACAGAACTCGGCTGGATTCAATCAGGGTTACAGAATTATTATTCGCTTCTGAATTGTGGTTTCAAACTGACGCCGACGGCTGGAACTGCGTCAGGCGTGCATCCAGTACCTCTTGGGTTTGGCCGCGTTTATGTTCACCTCACGCAAGGCTTTAACGCGGCTGAGTGGCTCCGCGGGTTGAAGCAGGGGCGAAGTTTTGTGACGACTGGACCGATCCTGTTGGCGAGTGTCAACGGTTCTTATCCTGGGAAAACATTCCGCAGCCCTGATAATGAAAAATCGAAAGTTGTCGTGAAGGGGAAGGTGATTTATCACGAGAGGGTCGATCGTGTAGAATTGGTTGGAACGGGATTCGTGCATCAACTTGACTTGGCGTGGAAACAGTTGGAATCTGGGGCGTGGGAAGGATCGTTCCATTATGAATATGATATAACGCGATCGAGTTTTGTCGCGGTGCGAGCTTTTCAATTTAGCGATAGCGGTCGGGTGCGATTTGCCCATACCGCGCCGTGGCATGTGCAAATTGGCGACGAGCGGATCCGACCGTTTAAATGGGAAGTTGGCTTCTTTATCGGTCAAATGGAAAAACAAATTGCGCGCAACCAAGAGGTCCTTGGTGACGCAGCGTTAGCTGAATTCAAAGAGGCATTGCGTATCTATAAAAAGATCATGGAACGAGCGATCGAGCAGTAATGAAGTTGTTAGTAGGTCTATCTTTAATGGCGCGAGCATGAGCCAAATAAATTGTTACGACTATCCCCAGTACTGGGATTTAGCGTTTGCCGATGAAACCGGACAGGAATGTGAGTTTCTGGTCCAGTGTTCACAAAAGTATCTTTCTGGCGACGCCAAACGTGTTCTTGAGCCAGGCTGTGGTGGTGGTCGGTTGGTAGTAGCATTGGCGTCACGTGGTTACGATGTGACCGGTTATGATCTTAGCAACACCGCAATTGATTATTTACAACAACGTTTGGATAACGAAGGTTTGCAAGCCCGTGCGGTTGTGGCGGATATGCAGTCTTTTGTGGCTGCGCCGCCGGTTGATATTGCAATCAACACAGTCAGCACATTTCGACACTTGCTTACTGAGCAAGCTGCTTTAGCACATTTGAGAGTCATGGCGGAGAGTATTCGCCCCGCAGGACTCTACATTATTGGCATGCATTTATTGCCGCCTGACGCCGACTTAGAAGATGAGGAATTGTGGACCGCGCAAGACGACTCCGTAAAAGTGGAGATGCGGTTAACCGTCGTCGACGGATCTCGCGAAACTAGGCAGGAAACGCTTCGATTTGACATGACCGTTGAAGACCTTGAGGCGCAGGATGGTGTTCCGCGGGAGTTCAGGTCCGAATATCCAATGCGGGTATATTCAGCGACTCAGATTCAAGAGTTGTTTAGCCAAGTCCCCGAGTTTGAGTTAATTGAGGTCTACGATTATTGGTACGACATCAAAGCCCCTCAACCATTAGATGATTGGCTCGGTGATGCGGTGTTTGTATTGCGTCGCCGCTAGCTATTACGAAAATCAGCCTTGTCAGCTCGCCATTGCCCAATCGGGGAGTTCATCGAATCTTCAAGATCGACTCCGAGACCATCGGCAATGCGATTGATGTAGTTAAAATAGGCGATGACTTGCACAGCAATTGTGATTTGTGCATCGTTGAATCCGGCAGAGTGTAGTTGCGTTACATCGCTCGCAGTCATGTCGTGCGGAGTTAGGGTGAGCTTGACTGCGTACGCACAAAGAGCTTGATCCGCGGCGTTTAGTTGAGCGTTGCGATAATCGTAAAGCAGTGCAGTAGCGGTTGTTGGGTCGTTGGACTCCAGACCGAAGTCGTGCGAATGTGAGAGTGTTCAGTAATAGCAATCATTGGTGCCCGAGACGACCGTGGCTAGCATTTCTTTTTGCTGCGAGGAAAGGGCATTCGGGGATTTCATCAGCTTGACGTAAAACTGCATCGAAGCGTTTAGTGTCTCGGCATCGTGACTCATGATGCGAATGATGTTGGCGAGGCCACCAGAGCGGTCGCGGGCAAGTTCATATGCTTGCTGTAGCAGACCACTTGCTTCGCTCTCGCTGATTTGTGAAATGTACGCCATGCAGAAAAACTTTCCGGTCAATCCTATTGGTTTAAATACTCGAGTCGCCGTTGCACGAGAGGTTCATGTGACCCTTTGATCTTCGAGGAATCCAATTGGAAATCGTAGTCGTGGTGGTCACGTAGAAACACAACGGTATTAAGTGTGATGGCCGCGACGGTGCCGGACGGGTTGGTTGCTAGAATGTCGTAGATTGTGCTTTGCGGGTCCGTGTGTCCAATAATCGCCAGAAACTCTGCTGCCCGCAATCGTACCAGATCGTCTTTATCATCGAGTAGTTCTTTTGCAGTGTTCGCGAATCGTTCGGCTTCTTTGGCGAAACTAGTGCAGGCGGTTAACGTCCAATATCGCATTCGGGGGTTCTTGGATTTCAAGCCTTTAGCGATTCCTTTGGTTGCCTCTGCAAACGGGAGTAGTGCTAGGTCGACTGCGTCCACGAGGGAATTGATTTCCACCTTATGTTTCTCACCAAACTCGGCGCCATCGGCGATGGCAAATTCAATCATTTGGTTTTCTGGGTAGAAGCTGAGATCATGGATTTCTTTGACTTGCGTTTGTAAAGCATTACGCAATTGCAACAATGTTTCTCGATGCATTGGGTCATTAGCTAGGTTGTGAATTTCGTGGGGGTCTTGAGAAATGTCATATAGCGACTCAACGGGTTTGGCTTGGAAGAAATGGGATTGTGCTTCGTTCAGTTTGCCTTGGTTGTAATGTGCGCGCCATTCTCTAAATGAGAGCATGCGATAGCGGTAATTGTTTTGCAATGAATCGGGGTAGAAGTTTTCGTAGTTGCGGATGTACTTGAAATTGCCCTTTCTGAAACTGCGTACCAACTCATATTTTTCATCGAAACGATCCGCATAGCCGAATGCCTCGTCTTGCTTGTCAATTATTGCCGCGTCAACTCCGCTGCCGAGAAAGGGCGTGCCGTCCATTGTGCTGGGGATTTGGACACCCGCTAGGTTCAACACCGTTGGAGCAAAATCGATAAACGACACAAATCCATCCACTCGTGTTCCAAGGTTCCATGGGTTTGCTGATTGATATTTGTTAGGCACCCGAATTACCAGTGGCACATGCAACCCCGATTCATATAAATAACCTTTGCTGCGAGGTAAGACGCCCCCGTGGTCACCGAAGTAGAAGATGATTGTGTTTTCATAGAGTCCGTCTTCTTTGAGACGGTCGATTATTTTTCCAATTGCTGCATCGACAACGGTTTGGCGGTCATGATATCGAGCAGTAGTATAGCGGGACAGCGCGGTGTCTTGATGATAGGGAAATACGTTCACTTCGGTGGGGTCTGTGTTAAGTGAGGCGACGTCGATTGCTGCTTGAGGAAAGTGAAGTGACCCCTCATGAGATTGAGCAAACGACTGCATGTGAAAAAAAGGTTGTTGCGGGTTAGTACGATTGCTCCAGGATGCTCTGCGAGATGATTCGTTCCACACATTCTTATTGACTGCGTTGTAGTCGGTTTTTACATTGTTGGTGCAGTAGTAACCGGCATTGCGTAAATACACGGGAAACATCTTGGCACCTAGTGGCAAGTTGGTTTGGGTGATCTTGCGATGATATTGAAACCCAATACGCGGGGCGAGCATGCCTGTCATGAGGGTTGTGCGAGCGACTGAGCAGACGGGACTGTTTGAAAAAGCATGTTCAAACGTTAGGCCGTCCTTAGCGAGTAACGTTAAGTTGGGCGTCGGACCATGCTTGGCGCCGTAGTGTTGTTGGTAATGCACTGAATTGTCTTCCGACAACAGCCAGACGATATTGGGTCGATTAGCCGCTTGAGCGGTAAGAAATCCGAAGGTTGTTAGCAAAAATAGCAGTGTTGAAAACTGTGCGATTCGATTCATGATGAGACTGTTGTTGTGACTTTAAAGTGAGGATAGAAAATAAAAATAGGCAAGGGTCATCAATTACGGTAGAAGCTACTTTTTCGTTCCGCGATATATTCAACATCCAAATGTGGCGTCTGCAATGTCTGTCCGAGATGCAGTGAGGTTAACGCTGACTGTACCATGCCACTAGTCAATAATGTACGTTTTACATTGTAGGGTGCTTTACCCGTCATAAACATTTGTTTGGCGTTATCCATCAGTGCTGCTGAGTATACGACATTGGGATTGGGCGGTAGGTAAAACAATGTCGACAAAGGATTTTTACGTCGCCGTAGTTTTGCGGCGAAAGTAAAATCTGTTACAAGCCCGTTGAGTAGCAACATCGTTGCGCGTGTACCATCACGGTAAATGATGCGATACGCAATCGGGTCTGTTACGAATTCTGGAAACTGTTGGCGTGAAGGATAGCGGTGGCTAAAGTTGTTGCTTTGAGCGAGTGTTTGGCTACGCGAGAGGCAAGCTTCAAATAATTCGCCAGACCAGCCACCGTTGGCAAAGCTACCCTTGTCGAGCATTCTCCAAACGTCGACGCCACGGACCGCATGAATCGAATGAACGCCTGTTTCGCCACCTTTGCGGCGCTCAAGCATGCACTGTAGGGTTTCCAGTGCATGAAAGTCATAAATGTCCGTTCCGCCGTAGGCGACAATCAATGCTTCCTCGACTTCAGCGCCATAGGGCATTTCGATACTTGGCATCCGCCAAGTGACAGGAAGTGATGACCCGGCGAGCAGTGGGAAACCTAGTTGTTCCGACTGGGTGACCATGTCTTGAGCCCATTCGAAATTCCAACTGAGGTGTTTGTCATTGAAGACAGGTACGCTGTTGCCGTCCGCTCGAAAAACATCCGTAATACCATTGAACAGGCGGTATCGAGGATATAGTTTTTGCCCGTAAGCATTTTTCTCGTAATCCCCATGCTCACCAATGAGTAGTACGCAATCGACATCGATCTTGTCTTTGCCATTGCGAACCGCTTCTGCCACCGTTGGATAGATATTGAAACCGAACTCTTTGGCGCGTCGATGACTTAAGTCGTTATCTTTCACTTGATCAACATAGGCTGAAACAACGTCGATTTCCGGATGAACCCATTTCCCACCGTTTGGATAGCCCACGAGAAAACGAGTGGCCATGTGCCACGCATGCGAACGCTCCCACCATGTAGTGGTAACGATCGCCATCTTTTTCTTAGCGCTATTTGTGGCATTACGCGTAGCGGCAGGTGCACTAAGAGGGATTAATGTAGCGCTTGCTGCGGTTCCAGCGGCGATGCTCGACTGAATAAAACGACGGCGATTTAACGAATTGGGCATGACAGGTACTCATAAAGGAACGTGAATCGATATGTCTTATGATAACCGCGCAACGGCACCGATGTGAGCACTACCAGTACTTCACGATTTGCGGATGTGTTTGTTTTAGAATATCTAGCAGTGCAATTTTGAGTTTTGGTGTCAGATGTTTTAAGCCCTCTTGGTTCACATCGGCGGTGAGGATTTGGTGTAGCTTTTGTGCGACGAGTTTCAGTGTTGAGGGAGGGAGTTGCTTAAAGCTAGGTGCATAGATCATGTAGCTCAGAGGGTATCGAAATAGGCGCTGTTGGAGGTCAAGTTGATACAGACTGCGGCCTTGGTTGTCGCGGGGTCTGCGTTTGGAGAATGTTTCCGTAAAGGACGAAGTTCCTTTGACCGGAGCGGTTAGTTGGAATTCGTCTGCGAATAATAAGTAACGGACTAGATTATCAATGGATCTCGTAGTGCGTCGTTTTGTGAATGCGCTTTCGAAATTAGGATCGCGATCAAGCGCAGCGTTCATGCTCTTGTCATATTCCCTCCCGCGGATTTCTTCATAGTGTGCGAACGTAATCAGATTCTGCATCTGCGTCTGGTGCTCGAGTACCATCAACGCCACGAGATCACTTTCGTTAGTGAGATAAGGTTTGGTGTTTACAAGTTTAGAAAGGTCCGTGACGTTTGCTCCATCGTCGTAATCAACGGCACTGCGGCCTTGATTGGCATCTACCAAAATGTTGCCCATGTGACGCATGTTTCCATGGGTGCCGGTGACATAGTAACCGCCCCACCGTTGAACAAACGGACTGGTGTGGTCTGAAACGAAGGTTCCAAAGTTGAAGACAGGTTGACCATTGTGACTTGTGAAAAGACTGCGCACGACGGGGCCGGGGACGTTTTGTGTACGCCGTGCTGCGTGACACTGTAAACATTGCCCTTTGTCTCGAATGAACTTGGGTGAAGCGCTAGGTTGTTGCGGAAGGGTGTAAAACACAGAGCCTAATTGAGGATCTGTCGCGATGATTTCGACCACGTCACCTCCCTGTACCCATCCCAAATAGAGTTGATCATTAAAATACAAAGCGCGGGGTGTGGTCGGGGTGATGCGACGTAATTGCAAGCTAGATTTCGAATAGACGAGTGCTTGCGTAGCTGGTGACACTTCCAGTAATTTCATCAAACTTGGCAAGTAACCATGTTTATCGTTGTATTTTAGCGTGGTTTTGCCTTGGTCGAGTTGCGCTTGTAGTTGAGTAATTGGGTTGTTTGCGATTGTCTGATGGTAATCAATAGGGGGCCTTTCAAAATCAAATAGACCTTGCGCGCTACAGATTTGGGAGAGGCTGAACAATACCATGCATAGCAACACAAATGTACGACCAAAAACGGCAGGCGGGTGATTCAATCTGGAAACCATAACAAAAGGGTGGGAGAGTGATTGAAGTTCAATGGGAGTTTGGTCATTATAGATAAACAAGCTACTGGGCTTGGGTTGGTGAATTATAGCACAATATAAAAAATAGGAATTACGCAATGGTGTTCAAGGTACGAGCAACGGCACAATTTTTGACCACAAAATCCTATGTAGTCGGAGTTATTCTATTTGTCAGTGTGGCGCTGTCGTCACCGATGGTTGTGGCCCACGAAGGCCCGGACCCGCTGAGTCACTGGTATTTGCAGAACGAATACATAAAAGATAACGTCTTATCGGCTCGACTTGGCCCAGAGGGTAGATTCCAAGCAAAACCAAGGTTTGTCATGGATGCGACTGGGGAAGCGGTTTTGTTCTCAGGACGAACACCACACTGTGTTATCGCAACGGATCACAACAAGGCCAAAGAGTATCTACCAACTCGGGCTATGACAGTTGCCGCGTGGGTGTCTGTTGACACCGCTAAACAATGGGGTGGAATTATTGGTGTCGTTCAAGATAACGGTGGTGTGGAGAAGGGGTGGGTGTTGGGATACGACAATCAGCACTTTACATTTGGTCTGTCTACCAAGG
>LWDU01043646.1_pt1 | contig 28027 bp, 27 predicted proteins | sample 727161 | NCBI WGS metagenome assembly LWDU01 (sample SAMN04566230, study PRJNA314399) | hydrothermal vent metagenome | isolation source: deep sea hydrothermal plume seawater | place: Mexico: Gulf of California, Guaymas Basin | collected 2004-07-11
CGTGCTTCAACAGACGAAAAAATTAAAGGTCTTTACTTAAATATTTCTGGGGTAGCGGCATCTCCGTCCACCCTTGAAGATATTAGAGACGGGATTGATGAATTTCGTGAGTCTGGAAAGTGGGTAGTAGCCTGGAGTGAGTCAATGAGTCAAGGAGGGTATTACCTTAACTCTGTTGCAGATGAAGTCTACCTTCATCCCGCGGGCGGAATGTCTCTTCTCGGACTTCGAGCTCAATCGATGTTTTTCCCAGGATTGCTTGATAAATTAGGGATTGACGTAACGGTACTTCGAGGCCCTAACAATAAATATAAATCTGCTGTAGAACCTCTTCTTCGCAAAAATTTCAGCGACGCTAATAAAGAACAATTAGAAGCTCTTTTGGGAGAGTTTTGGGAAACAATAAGTTTAGATATTGCTAAAAGCAGAAATATTCCTGTTTCTCAACTAGACGCAGTAGCAGAAAACATTTCTGTACGCCTACCTGCTGATGCAGTAGAACATGGCTTAATAGACGCAACTCTCTACGAGGACGAGTTAGATGATCTTTTAGAAAGTCGTTTAGATAGTTTAGAACTGGAAACAATATCATTTGGAGAATACACATTGTCAGAACGTCTGTTCGGAATGAATATGACAGATGAAGCTTTTACAGATTTAATTGTGACGCTTACTGATGATAGTGACAACGACGATTCTGATCAAGAAGATGCTCCGTTAGGGGGTGAAATAGCTATTGTATATGCAGTAGGTGCTATTGAGTCAGGTGATGGAGATGCGACTACTATAGGTTCTGCAACCACAGCTGCCGCTCTTCGTTCTGCTCGCTTGGCACCAGATGTGAAAGCTGTGGTTCTAAGGGTTAATTCTCCTGGAGGCAGCGCCCTTGCAAGTGATGTTATTTGGAGAGAAACGGTTTTACTGAAAGAAGCAGGGAAGAAGCTGATTGTCAGCATGGGTGATCTTGCAGCATCTGGTGGATACTATATAAGCTGTGCTGCCGATAGAATTTTTGCGAATCCAACTACTATAACTGGGTCTATTGGTGTGTTTGGAGTTATCCCAAATGTAGGAGGTATGTACGAAAAACATTTAGGTATATCATTCGATGAGATTGCAACTCATAGCCACGCGGGAAAACCCGACGGTGTTTTCGCTATGTCTGATTTTGAAATAGAGGCCTACAATGAAATTATTTCAGATATCTATTATGGTTTCTCGTCTAAAGTAGCTGAAGGAAGGGGGATGAGTGCTGAGCAAGTTGAGGAGGTGGCTAGAGGAAGAGTTTGGTCTGGAAACGATGCATTAGAAATCGGACTTGTTGATGAAATAGGTAATTTGGAAACGGCTCTTAATTACACTAAAGACCTTATTGGATCTCCCGATGCAGAGCATATTTATCTACCAGAGATACGTGATCCGTTTGAAGTGTTTATTGAAGATCTAACTGGAGTAAGATCTAGTTTAGATGCTCTAGGATTACTTGGAGAAGACAATTCTACTCTCCTCGAAATACTTTCAGTTAAGCGAATGTTGGAGTCAGATGATATATACCAAACCCGTCTTCCTTTCACTCTTCACTTCAACGATTAAAACTTGGTTTATTAAGTACATCTCAAAGTGAAAACGGAAGATTACACAAACGAAAATCATCTTTCCGTAGTATTTGTTCTTGAGGATATAAGAAGTGGAAATAATGTGGGGTCATTCTTTAGAACAGGTGATGCCTTTTGTATTTCTGGAGTTGAGCTATGTGGTATTACTTGCCATCCACCTCATCGCGATATACTCAAAACTGCCTTAGGAGCGAGCGATCACATTCCATGGCGGGGACACGCATCTGCATCAGAAGCAATTTCTGTTTTACGTTCAGAAGGATATAAAATTGCGGTCATCGAGCAGGACTCTAGAAGCATATCTCTCGAAGAATGGAAACCTGAAAAAGGAGAGAAATGGGCTCTTGTTTTCGGAAACGAAGTCCGTGGAGTTAAACCCTCCACTTGTGACTCCGCCAACATACTTCTTGAAATCCCACAACTCGGTGTGAAGAATAGCATGAACGTAAGTGTATGTGCAGGTATCGTTCTTTGGCATGCGAGCCAGAGGATGCGCCTGTGATTGGTGTCGAAAACGAATTTCATTGATCAAAAAAAAGACCTAGCCGAAGCTAGATCCTAATTTTCAATTTTCTTGTCTATATTTTTTACGAGCGTGTGCTCGAATGTTTTACAGTCCTAACTCAGTACGGAAGTTAGCGAACTCAAGATCTGTTTGAGCTTTCCCTCGGAGTGTGCCATCTTTAGTTAGAGCAGCATTAACGTTTGCTTTAACTCCAGCAGCATCGTCTAAACGAGCACAGCAAATAGCGAGTAGGTAGCTCGATATAGCGGAGTCATCCCCTGCATTCATAAGTGTAGTCTTAGCACCGTTAGCATCTCCATTTAATAGCTTAGCTAGAGCAAGGTTTGCAGAAGCAGAACCGCTCATGTTAGAAATAGCTGATCCGTAGTTTCCTTGTGTAATAGCAACTAAACCTTTGTTATAGCTTACCTCAGCTCCAGAACCAGCTTTTGCAAATAAAGCAGAAGCTTCTTCTGTCTTACCCTTTTGGCGAGCGATAGCTCCAACGTTGTTGAGAACTGCAGCGTTGTTAGGTGAAAGTGAGCGAGCAGCATTGAAAGCTTCATCAGCTTGATTACGTCGTCCCATTTCCATTAGACAAACACCAGCGTTGTTGTAACCACGGTGATCATTGCTGTAAGCTCCAGAGCAAGATGTGTACACAGCTAATTTATCAGAAATATCGGGAAACAAAGTAGCTGAAAATAATAACTCCTCAACTGTAAGAGTAGCAGGCGAAGTCATAGCAAGTGCAGTTAACTCTTCATCTGTGTAGCCTTCGACAGTGTAGTTCATAGCAATAGAAGAGCGACGTAGAGAAGGAAGGATTTGGTCTTCAATCTCAGAATAAGTTTTTGCTATGTTGCGAATTTCTTGTTCTCGCTTACTCTTGTCAGAGTACATCTCCAGCACGCGAAGAATGAGATCTTTGTCTTCAATATTAGAAGCAATCATGAGGCGTTTGAAACCATCCCAGTCTTCTCCTTTAGCCATGAGCGTGTAAAAACCTTCAGCAGTTTCAATCTTCTTTCTCTTTAACTCACTCATTAGAGCTTTATGTGCAGACTCTGCACGATCAGCAGCTAGGTCTTCATTAAGAGTAATCTCTCCTTCTGGAGAAGCGTATGCCTCGATAGTGGCGCCTGAAAGATTCACGCTGTCAGCAGAAGCTGCTAAAGCGAAGAGTTCTTTCATAGCTCCCCAACCTTCTGCACGCAACTCAGTGCGAGTTACTTTAGAACTGTTGTAATCGTAGTTCAGATCATTGCCTAATGTGTAAGACATAGTGCGCTGGAAGCGGTCAGGAGTAATTGCGAACTTGTCATCTGGCTGAACTAGATGGGGTGTTGTGATCACACCTTTGCAAATAATGTATGGCTCAAAGTCAACAACCTTATCTCCCTTGAGTCCGCGCAAGCGAAGTTCTAAGTGACAGGCATCTTCCATAGCAGCATCATAAGAAATGCTCGCATTGTAAGTGAAAGATTTTCCAGCTTCGAAAGGAACTACAGTGTAGTTTCCTGCTGCATCTTCACCTTGGAAGCCTTCAGTAGCAAATGCAGCTTCTCCTCCATCCCAAACAAGGACAGGTGTAGCTTCCAGTCTCACTTTCTTTGCGAAGTATTTCGCAGGGAAGTTACCTGTAATCTCCACTTCGACGAGGTTGCCACGAAGGATTAAGGTTCCTGGATTTACATTTAAATTGAGTGTTTCAATGGCCTTCTCCATTGATCCTAGTCCAGCACAGCCGGCGAGGAAAATCATTGTAGCAATAGCTACAAAAGATGCTTGAGTACGTAGCATTCGAAAAAATTGATTCATGAATCTAAAAATATATAGGGCGAAATTAGGGTAAAAGGTGCGTGTTTTTTAATTGTAAATGTTAACTAGTCACCACTCCCATGTTAGAAAACTTGCGTATTCGAGAATCGATGCGTTTATCGGCATCCATTGGCATTAACTTCTTTAAATAATCAGTGATTTCATTTTTCAAAGTAGCATACATTTCTTCTCGGTTATTATGAGCACCACCAAGTGGTTCAGGAATAATACCGTCTATTAGTTTGTTGCCAAGCATATCCTCTCCAGTGAGTTTTAAAGCTTCTGCAGCTTCTTTTTTGTGATCCCAAGATTTCCAAAGAATAGAAGAACAAGATTCAGGTGAAATAACACTATACCATGTGTTTTCAAGCATCATCACCCTGTCACCGATCCCTATCCCTAAAGCTCCTCCAGAAGCACCCTCGCCAATGATGATACAAATAATAGGAACTCTCAACTGAGTCATTTCCATTAGATTTCTTGCTATAGCTTCACCCTGGCCTCTCTCCTCAGCTTCTAATCCAGGATAAGCTCCAGGAGTGTCGATTAAAGTCACAACTGGGATGTTGAACTTCTCAGCTAATTTCATAAGTCTGAGAGCTTTTCTGTATCCTTCAGGGTTCGCCATGCCGAAGTTGCGGTATTGACGCATTTTTGTGTTAATGCCTTTTTGTTGGCCTATAAGCATAACAGGTCTACCGTTAATTTCCCCAAGTCCCCCAACCATAGCCTTGTCGTCCTTAACGTTTCTATCCCCATGAAGTTCCATAAACTCGCCGTCGGTAATGGAGAGCATGTAATCAAGAGCATACGGTCTGTCGGGATGGCGACTTACAAGAACACGCTGCCATGCAGTTAGTTTACCGTAAATTTCCTTAGTAACCTCAACAATTTTATCTTCAAGTTCCACAATAGTAGTGGTCATATCAAGCTCGTTTTTTGACTCAATATCTTTCGCCTGAACTAACTGCTCACGCAGGGTTTTAATAGGCTCTTCGAATTCAAGATAATTCATTTTGCAAATATGGGCTAAACCTGATTAAACAGCACTTCTACACACCTAAATATTCTAACATTGAGCGTATAGCGCTACCCCTATGACTCATAGAGTTCTTTTCTTCTGCACTCATTTCAGAAAAGGTTCTATCTTCTCCCTTTGGGATAAAGACAGGATCATATCCAAATCCAGCTGTACCTGACTGTATCGGAGCTATATGCCCATTACAAACCCCCTCTAATCCAACTTCCTTACCATTTATAATTAGGTGGATGGCAGTTCTAAATCGAGCACCCCGTTCAGAGGTGTCTAAAGCTCCAACTTTTTCAAGTTTATCCATCAAGTAGTTCATATTCTGCTGCGCGTCTTTCTCAGGTCCGCCATAGCGAGCTGTGAAAACTCCGGGGGCGCCATCTAGTGCTTCAACTTCTAAACCTGTGTCATCAGCAAAACAATCATAGCCGTATTTTTCTTTTACATAGTCTGCCTTTTGCTTAGCGTTACCTTCCAAAGTATTTGTGGTTTCAGGTATGTCTTCGGTGCATCCAATATCTATTAATGACTTCACTTCGTACAGATCTTTCAATAATTCTCGAACCTCAGCAGTTTTATTTTCATTGGCCGTAGCAAAAACAATTACTGGTTTCATGTTTCGTTTCTTTTAAGTTTACCTCGATTAGATCTTATAACCTTTCCGTACACGATTTTTTTAGGTGCGTGATATGCTGATAAATTTCCCAGTCGCGAAATCTCCAATAAAAGTTCATTTTCGATTTTCTCAGTAAGCTCTAGAGTATCTAAAAGCAGGGTGACTTTCTCTCCAAGAGATTCATCTGGAATACCTTTTATCATATACTCGCAGCCAAGTGGTTTAACAACCTCTCGAATTTCCTGCTCTACAACTTCAGGCATAACTTTAATTCCACCGGAATTAATTATTGAACTCCTGCGCCCAAGCCAAACAAATCTCTTTGAGTCTATAAGTTCAACGATATCATCTGTAACTAAACCGTTCACTCCTCTAGAAGGTGCATCAATAATAAGTTCTCTGTCTTTCGAAATACTAAAGCACACTCCCGGCATAGCCTCAAAGGGACTTTTAGAACTTTCACGTTGAAGTTTTCTAATGGCAATATGAGTTATCGTCTCTGTCATTCCGAATCCCTCATAAAAGTCAATCCTCTCTGGTAATCTTTCAATTAGATCTTCGGAAACAACACCTCCTCCTAAAAGCACCTTCTTAACTGGCGGGAAATCAGGTAGTAGAGAGTAGCATTGGTTTGGGGTTAAAGCAATGAAATCAGCGGGTGTTTTAAAATCGGGTTTTGTTGTAGGCTCGACAATTTCCAAGGCTAACCCCCCTACTATAGCTCTCACTAACATCATATGTCCAGCGATAAAATTTACAGGTAGTGAAAGTACCACTCTGTCTCCTGGTTTTAGGTTGAAGTACTCTAAAGTCTCTTTTGCACTAGATATTACTGCATCCCGGGAGTGAGTTATCTCACGAGGTGGGCCACTTGATCCCGAGGTTTTGTATGAAAGGGGAGCCTTGGGATGTGTAAACCAATTTTCAATCGCTGTTGAGATTTCTTGTGTCCATTTTAATTCTGAGTGGAGGGGACTGGAGAAGAGTTTCCCATCAGAAATAATAACAGTAGATGCAATGTTGTTTTTGTATAGGCTTCCTGTGCCCAACCCTTGCGCCATGCTTTTTAAATTTGGCCTAGATTTCAACAATTCATAAGTCCACTCTGCGATCTCTGCCAGCCCTACGTTAGATTCTAAAGCGGAGGTAGTCCACCAACCAATTGAAAGGCTTTCAGCGAGGGTTAACCAAGATTCCGCGGATTTGAAACCACCTAAAAGGCTAGGTTTTAACACTAAATATGCAGGTCGTATTTTCTCAAGCAGAGCTCTTTTCTCTGATTCAGAGCGGATTTGTATCAATTCTTCATCAAGAGCTATAGGGACAGGAGAGGAGGCACAAAGCTCCGCCATTTCTTCTATTAAACCTGGTGAAATGGGTTGCTCTATACTGTGCAGGTCTAGCCCAGCGTTGTATAGGATTCGCAATTTTTCAAGCGCTGTTAAGCCATCGTGTGTTTGATTGCTGAAGGCTCCATTTGCATCAATTCTTAAAGTGAAGTCGCTGGAAGGACATCGGCGCCTGATTTCTTTGAGTAGCTCTAATTCTTCATAGAAGGGTAGGGTGCCTACTTTGATTTTTATGGTTTTATATCCTTTCGCATTTAAGACGTCCACTTGCTCTAACATCCCTTCCGCATCTTCCATCCAAACCAATCCATTAACAGGGATGCCTTCTATCCATGTAGGTGTGCCTTCACGTTTAAGATCTATTAAAGCTGTTTCTACTGCAAATTTTACGGCAGGTAGAGAATGGGGGATGGATTCTTGATTTAAAGAATCTAGTTTCGTCAGTTGCTCTAAAGCTTCTCTTGCAACCTTTTCAGACTCTAGGCTAAGGCCTGGAATTAAGCTGCACTCTCCTGTCCCTCTTCGACCTTCATCATCTTCTATTGATAAAAAAAAACTTGGTTTACTTATTAATGTATCGCGAGAAGTGCGCGCAGGTCTTTTGAATTCTAATGGGTGTGATATGAATTCAATGGTTGCCATCGTTATGCTGTAACGGTTAAGAACATAAAAAGAGCGACTACAAAAGCTGTTAGAGCGATTTTTTTAAGTTCTGGATCTAATCGTTCTGGTTTCGTAGTTTTCATTACAAAAACCAAGTGCTTGAGTTGAATAAGAGCGATTAAGACATACCACATGCCACCCTTCCATACAGGTAGATCGTTCATTCCGAATAAAAAAGGCAGCATTGCGGCCCAACTCACCAAGATTAATGCAGCGTGATAAAGTTTGGCATTTTTAAACCCCAATTTCACTACGATTGTATTCTTGCCAGATTTAGCATCGTTTTCGTGATCGCGTAAATTGTTAAGGTTTAGAACTGCAACAGACATAAGACCTGAAAAGGTGGCTGGTAAAAGCCAGTATAAATTCAACCCTCCGGATAGGAGATAGGCAACACCTAAAACGCCTATGTACCCGAAAAATATTAATACGACAACATCTCCCAGGCCTTTATAACCATAAGCCCCAGTTCCCATAGTATATCGTATTGCAGCATATATGGAGCTACATCCTAGCGTGATAAAGAATAGTGTGATGGCTGACTTAGTCAGGTCAAAATCTAGGGCAAAAAACACAGTAGCACTCCCTACAATAAAAGCTTTTATTGAAGTGGCGACAAGCGCCCTTTTCATTTCCTTTTCAGATATTTCCCCAGAAGCCATGGCACGGTCGGATCTCTCTGGCCCATCCGTGCCTTTTTTGAAATCTCCATAATCGTTAGCGAAATTCGCAAGAACCTGTAAATAAATTACCGTAAGAATAGTTAGGCCAAACACAGTGTAAAACTTAGCGTCAGGAAGTTTGTCGAGTGAGAAGTCAGAAGGAGAAAGCGAGATAGCTGCTCCTATAAGCACACACGTAATCGCAAGAGGAAGAGTCCTAGGCCTTCCAGCTTTTACCCAAGCTTTAAGTGATGCCATTTTGTTTTTCCTTTAAGGGAATTTAGGGAATTGCTGGAAATTAGGTTCGCGCTTTTCTAAAAATGCATTTTTACCTTCTTGTGCCTCTTCCATTAGATAGTACATCAGGGTCGCGTCACCGGCAAAGTCCATCAAACCGCGTTGACCGTCAAGCTCTGCGTTAAGCCCGCGCTTAATCATGCGAATAGCAAGAGGAGAGTGCTTCATAATAGTACGACACCACTCTACCGTTGTTTCTTCTAAATTTGCGAGAGGCACGACCTTATTTACCATACCCATTTTCTCAGCCTCGGCTGCGGTGTATTGTTCACAAAGGAACCAAATTTCCCTTGCCTTCTTTTGGCCTACCATATCAGCTAAGTAGCTAGAACCAAACCCAGCATCGAAGCTCCCCACTTTTGGTCCGGTTTGACCAAATTTCGCGTGGTCCGCCGCTATTGTTAAATCACAGACAACGTGAAGAACATGTCCTCCACCAATTGCGTAGCCATTTACCATAGCTATTACAGGTTTAGGCAGGGATCTGATACGTTTTTGCAAATCGAGGACGTTAAGTCTAGGGACTCCGTCTTTGGAGATGTAGCCGCCGACACCTTTCACGTTTTGGTCTCCGCCGCTGCAAAAAGCAACATCACCCTCACCAGTTAAGACGACCACCCCCACATCAGCCCTTTCACGAGCGATATCCATAGCATCGATCATCTCAATATTCGTCTCAGGGCGGAATGCGTTTAGTACCTTAGGTCGGCAAATCGTAATCTTTGCGATGCCCTCAAAGAATTCAAAGCGAATATCCTCATATTCTTTGATAGAAGTCCAATTGTAACTGCTCATATAATTATTAAATCTCTTTGTTTAACCTTTTAACTCCATTAATAACTCTTTGTAAATATCAGAACTTAACTCGGGATTAGTTGCGATTTCGAGAATGGCTGTTCCATTGTTTTTCTCTAAATCGATTAAGCCTTGTTGAGTACTTTTAGAATCAATACCACAAAAGTAATCAACGCCACAGAAGCTAGCTGCAGCTTTTATGCTTGTTTTAGGCTTTGTCTCAAAATGAGATTCGAGATATCCCACTTGAGCAGGTCCTTCAAGCCATCTAAAAATTCCGCCACCGCCGTTATTTATAACGATTATCCGTAAGTTGTCCGGCACTTGCTGAACGGTTGCAAGCCCATTAATGTCGTATAAAAAAGCAACATCTCCAGTTATAAGTGTTACTCTCTCACTTGTGGAGAGTGCATGACCTACAGCAGTGGAAGTGCAGCCGTCAATACCTGCTACTCCTCTATTTGCATGGAAACGAATGTTGTTCTTAAAATTAAAAAGGAGAGCATACCTAGCAGAAGTACTGTTCGCGAAATGCAATGTCGTTTTATGTGTGTTTTGAAATGACTTAAAGATTGTTTTGTAAGCTGCTAAGTCGCTCCAACTTGTTGTGCTTGAGAAATCGTCCTGGATATTTTGCAGACGAGATTTTTCTATATTCCAAGCTTCTAGGTAGTTTTTATCTTGTTGGATATTTTTTGAAAACTCAGTTAGCCAGCCCAGAGGTTCTGAATCAATTGATTTCTCAAGAGTATTGAAAGAATCATGGCCAGTGCCCTTAGAATCACCGACATGTATATGTGGGATGTTTAGCCCCGTAACCCAGTTCCTTAGAGACTTACTCAAAGTGGGATTGCCTATCGTGATGATTGAGTTTGGGGTAAGTTTAGAGTCAGTCTTCCACATTTCTCCAGCTATAAATGCATCTCCGGAAGCAATTAACGATTGCCCCTTAATTCCGGAAAAACTCTCAGAAATTCCAGCAACAGAGTCAAACATTTGGTCCGTCCAATCAGCTAAGATTCTGGGGCCAGCAATTACTAAAGCACGTTGAGTGTGAGCTTGAAATATTTCAGGTAATTCTTGAAAATTAAAACTACGAACTCGCTTGCTAGATTGAATAGCAGGAATCTCTATATCAAGAGCATCTGCTTTACCGTATAATGGCTCTTCTAGATGAATATTTATATGAACGGGTCCGCCGGTTAAAGCCCTGTCGTAAATATTACTTATTTTTTCGGAAACTGATAGAATTTCTTTGACAGCCGAAGCACTTCCGTTAAAGCTATAATCTTCTAAAGTAAATTTTGTAAACAGTTCTGTTTGGTCTATTGACTGACCGTGACCTTTATTTAAACTACTCAAAGGCCTGTCTGCTGTGATGCTTATTAATGGTGTCTTTTGATGGAAAGCTTCGGCTATGGCTGGACCGTGATTTATGGCTGCAGTACCTGAAGTGCAAATAACTGCAGCTGGATTACCCGTTTCCAGAGCAAGCCCGAGAGCCACATGAGCGGCTGCTCTCTCATCTATTACGATGTGAGTTTTTATAGAAGTATCTTCTGTAAAAGCAATCGTGAGTGGAGCATTCCTAGATCCAGGACTGATTACTACATCTGAGAGTCCTTTTATTGACAAGGTGGCTACTAAGGCTGAAGCGCATAGGTGATCAGTTGAAGATCTTTCTTGTCTAACAGGCATTAAGCGAAGGTAGCTTCTATTGCTTTAATCTTTGCCTCAGTTTCCATCCACTCGTCTTGGGGAATTGACCCTTCAACGATTCCACCTCCAGCATAAATTTGAATCCCTCCCACCATCCATTGGGCAGCTCGTAAGTTGACATAGTAAGCACTTCCCGATGCTGTTTCAACCCCCAAGTAGCCTGAGTAATAAGCCCTAGAAAACTGTTCATTTGATTCGATAAAATCACAGGCGATTTTTAATGGCCTTCCACCTACAGCTGGGGTGGGGTGAAGGGTGCTGGCTAGTTTTTGTATATCTCCTTTTATGGAGCATCTAAATCGGGTCTCGAGGTGTAGAAGATTTCCGTATCGTCGATCTGCACGAGGTTCTATACTCATCTCAGATGCTCCGTAGTCCTCTAAAACAGATTTAATATAGTCTGTAACTTGAGATTGCTCATGTCTTTCTTTGTTCGTCCAATCATTGGTAGAAGTGCCATTTACAATTATTCGCGTTCCTGCTAACGAAACTGTTTCCACTCTGTTATCACTTGATGCGACAAGTAATTCTGGTGAAGCTCCACACCAAACCCCACAACTTGGATGATCAATCAAATAAACAAATGCATCCGGGTGTTTCTCGCATTTCAACTTAAATGTAACCTCAGGCGTAGCGTCTGAAATGATTGATTTGATTCTTGCGACCACAACTTTTTCTAATGTACCATCGGAGATTTGAGAAATCGCTTTTGTTACGCAATTCAAATGAGAAGCTTTGTCTGTAGAGAAATTATCAAAAGGTTTAGTGACCGTAATCGTACCAGGTATTGGAGCTTCAGAAGTAATGACATGCCCTTTTATTTCTATCGAAGGGTATTTTTCAGAGCTGCTAAAAGGAGTAAACCTGAAGCAAGAAGTTCCACCTTGGGAAGGCTCAAGAGTATACACTTCATCACTTCCGGGGGGGCTCCACCATACACGAGCAACAATCATAAAGTGACAATCATTACGGTGAGCCTTGAAGTGCAGATTAATTCACCCTCTTTATCCTTTAATTCTATAGACCAAACATGTACTCTCCCTCCTTTTTTAACTATCCTAGCTTCACCAAAAACCCAACCTGATCGAATGCTCTTAAGGTGATTTGCATTTACCTCTAACCCGACAGCCGCTTTCCCTTTATTTTCCACTAAAAAATGAGAACCTATAGAACCGAGGGTTTCAGCGAGAACGACGCTTGCTCCACCATGTAGCATGCCATATGGTTGGTGAGTTCTAGAATCAACAGGCATCTTGCCTTTCACGATTCCTTCTTCAACAGAAGTTATTTCAATACCAAGAACTTCAGCTATAGTTCCTTTGCCGAAGTCTTTATTGAAATCTTGTTCGTTAATCATTGATGTTATCCTTGTAAATTTGTATCTCTAAAATATTATGCAAATCTAATTAGCAAATGTCTGAAAAAGCTAACAGAGTACTTGTTGTTGAAGATGATTCATCTCTTCAAAAGATGTTAGTAATGAATCTAAAAGCCGAAGGCTACCATGTTGTAGCCGTTGATGATGGTGTCGATGCGCTTGAAGTAGTTAGAAGCCAGCGAATTGATGCGGTAATTTTAGATGTTATGCTTCCTGTTATGGATGGGTTTCAAGTATGTTCTATCATAAGAGTAGAGGGGCACAAAATGCCCATTCTTTTTCTTACAGCGAAGAATTCTGGTCCAGAAAGACTTGAAGGACTTCTTTTAGGAGCTGATGATTATCTGGGTAAACCGTTTAGTGTTGATGAACTGCTTCTAAGGTTGGCAAGATTAATCGAACAATCTAAGCGATCATCGGATTACGGTGCTGTAGGAGTTGCTCTCGATTTAGATGTTTTAAAAATTGGGAAAGGTGAGATAAGGTTTGATCAGTATTCAATAGTAACTCATGATGGTCAGATAAAGAAAATCTCTAAAAGAGAGATAATGTTACTTAGACTTTTAACTTCTAAAAATGGAGAAGTGGTCAGCAGAGAGGAGATTTTAGAAACTATTTGGGGGTATTCAGTTTATCCTAACACGCGTACTATTGACAATTATCTTCTTTCTTTTAGGAAATATTTTGAGCCTAACCCCAAATCACCGCTTTATTTTCACTCTGTAAGGGGCGTAGGCTATAGGTTTGATAGCAAAATCGAAAAATAAAATTATTTTTTTCAATTAAAGGCAACCCCTTGATAATTAACACGTCTAATTGGTAACATGGTCAATGACTATGTTGGTTTCAATTTTCTTGCAGGTATAGAAAAGACCCAGAGGTGGGTCTTTTCTTCTTTTACAGAATATTGTACTAAGCTATATCATCAAGTTGATGGTCAAGTCAAATTCATCATAGATCATATTATCTCCAAGTCCGTCAAAGAAACTTCCTGAACCATATTTAACATTGAACTGAGTTCGATCTATTTGAATCTTTGCCGTTAACTTATTTTTCTCGACAACAGATTCAAAAACAATTGACTTTGTAATCCCTTTTATCGTTAAGTCTGCAGTGATTGTATGTTTATTCGAATTGTTTTTCTGCACATTTTTGATTACGAGACTTGCAGTACTAAATGTCTCAACATTGAAAAAATCTTCAGATTTTAAATGACCTTCTAATTTCCCTTTATATTCTCCAGATAAGTCCGTACAGATTAAGCTATTCATGTCTATGGTAAAGCTTCCTCCAACCAAATTTCCATCATCATAAATAAGTTCTCCAGATTTAAGTGAGATTTCACCCTCATGTGACCCCACAACCTTTTCAGCCTTCCATTGGATACTGCTGGTTTTTACATCGACGACATTCTTTTTAAAAGACGTAAAATTTTGAAAGGTCAAACCAATGAATATAACAGCAATACTTAGTGCGACGTTTTTTAAGGATTTATATTTGTTGGCATGTGATCCATCACAATTTCCATTTGGATCTTTTGTTTTGCCACATTGGCATTTAGGTACTGTTGAAGTATTCATATTGAAAATATTTATTAATTATTTTGTGTTACTTTCGCAAAGTAACTAATAATAGTTTCTAAATGTAACTGTTACATTTTGGTAACCATTGAAATAGTGGTTATATAAAGGTGACTAACATGAAAAAGATGAGTAAACTATGTTCAGCAAGTGTATTTACCGATAAATTAGGAGGTAAATGGAAACTTGCGATTATCTACAATTTAAGAAATAGAAAACTTAGATTTGGTCAATTGGCCACCAGAATTGATGGTGTGTCAAGAAAGGTATTAACTGATCACCTCAAGCAAATGGAAGATGATGGATTAATTAAAAGAGAATCCTTTAAAGAAACTCCCCCAAGAGTTGAGTATTCCTTGACGCATGCTTCTCAAGAACTTGAACCCGTTCTTGTTTCTATTGACCATTGGGTCACTAAGCACCAGATGCCAAAATAAATAATTGATCAACTTTCTGATCATTATTAAGAGCTTAAAGGGTCACGTAAACAACGGCTTTGGTTTCGAAAAACTCTTCGTTGAAGTATTGAGAAATTGGAATAATTTCAGTAGTCCTTGTGACCTCATCTAACTCAGCTTGTAGGTCACCTCCTTTTAAATATAGAATCCCGTTGGGCCAAGGGTTAAGACTTCTTTTATGAATTTTATTTTCCACCCAAGGAATAAACGTTGAAAGTCTTGCCACAGCACGGCTTACAACAAAATCAAATTTCCCAGGGATATCAGCAGCTCTTGAGTGAACAGCCTCGACGTTCTTCAAATCCAGTTCATCCACCAGCGCATGAACTACTTTTATTTTCTTTCCGGTACTATCACATAAAACAAAGTTAACCTCTGGCATCAAGATGGCTAATGGAATCCCCGGCAAACCGCCTCCAGTTCCGACATCTAAAATTCTTGAGCCAGGAGCAAATTTCATTGCTTTGTAAATTGCAAGGCTGTGAAGAACATGTCGCTCTTGGAATTCGTCCATGTCTTTTCTGGACACTAAATTTATTTTATTATTCCATTCTGGAAAACTACGCGCAAGAATTTCAAATTGTTTTCGTTGAGTTTCACTAAGATTAGGGAAGTAGCCTAAAACAATTTCTGTCATATTTATCTCTTTATAGGTGTTTTTTTGAACCTTCCATTACGCTGGCAAGTATGTCTCGTGCACGATAAAGTTGTGCTTTTACTGTGCCAAGTGGTAAGTCTAGTTCAAGTGCTATTTCATCGTAGCTATATTCCTCAAAATACCTCAGTTCTACAAGTCTTCGATAGCGGGGTTTAAGTTCTGATACAACTAACCTCATCTTTTCAACTCTTTGCTTCTTTTCAAGGGTTTCAATAGGGTCTGGCGCGTCGTCCTTCACCGTAAATTGAATACTACCTCCATCTTCAGTTGCTATGCCTTTGTCAAGTGACAGTGCGTTTATCCTCTTTTTACGAATAAAATCAATACAGTGATTTGATGCAATTTTAAAGAGCCATGTAGAGAAAGCAAACGCAGGGGTGTATTGCTTAAGTCTCTGAAAAGCTTTCCCGAAAGTTTCAATAGTCAAATCGTCAGCGTCATCATCATTGAAAACCATCTTGCGACATAGATGAAAAATAGAATCCCTATACCTCTCCATTAGCTCAGCATAGGCTTTCTGGTCGCTATCTTCAGTAGCTCTTAGAATAAGCGCATAGTCATGCTTTGCTTTCTCGGAGAGATTTGGGTTTATTTCCATTGTTTAGGATTCGAAATCAGAACCTGCAATGAAAGAACTTGCCTAATTAACCCCATGAAAGGTTCAAACAAAAGCATGAACGCATTTCTACCGGGACGACCAGCTCTAAGCAGGAATGTTCGAAAGATAAGACCTCTAATCATTGCATTTAACCCCAGTATACCAATTGCTATCCAAACATTACTGTGTATAAACTCGAGAACTACCCCTATATAGATCATTAAGTCGGCGATCACTGGTAAGCTTAACAAGACAAGAGTTGATTTCCTGTAGTTTGTGCTTGCGGATAAGTGCCGCTTCATTTGGCTCATCCACTTTCTCCATGTGTTAGGCCAAACAGAATTACTCTGCCCCTCCTTCCTTACTACAGTCCCCACACTTACTCCACTTTCCACCATGTCCTGAACAAATAAATCATCATCACCCGAGGCAATGTGTAAGTGACTGTCAAATCCACCCACACTTTCCCAGCTAGATTTTAAAAATGCAAGGTTGCGACCCACACCCATATAGGGATAGCCAGATTCCGCCATTCCGATATAGTTTAGAGCGATTCTCTCAGCTTCAAAATTTTGTAATTTCCCTAAAAACCCCCTGCCTTTAAACGGCAAGCTTACGCCAAGTTTAAGTTGGTATTTATCTCCTAAGCATTCAACCATTATGGCCGCCCAATCATTGCTTTGTGGAATACAGTCTGCATCAGTACACAAAATCACATTGTGCTTTGCTTCTTTAATGCCTGTAGCTAGCGGCCTCTTTTTCCCAATTCCTCCACTCTTTAAATGAATCACCCTAATTGATTCGTTTTTATCTAGAAAGGCATTTAGTTTTTCAGAGGTTTCATCGGTGCTACCGTCGTTGATGATAAGTATTTCCGGAGGGGAAGGGGTTTGGTCTAAAAGAGAATTAATTAGTGCATCAACATGCTGAGCCTCATTGTGCATACACACAACAATACTGAAGTTTACGTTGTGTATATTTTTTATCGGAGTAGAAGAAAGGGGCTTGCGCCTTGCACTAAAGTACATAGCCCAAACCCCTCTAGTTATAAGTCCAAATAGCGCAAGTATAGTAGCAAATCCTATCATCTGCGCTTCATTTGGTTAGTGAGTTATTGTGATTCGTCGCGTAATGATTTCTGAATCTGCGCCCACAAATGTTATGAGATACATCCCCTCAGACCAAGAGCTAACGTCAAGGTTTTTGCTCGTCTCAGCTACAAGGTTAAAATTCATTATTGTGCGGCCTTCAAGGTCAGTAATGACAATACGTCCCTCCATTGTCGGGAACTCAATCGTTAAGCTTTCATTCGCAGGATTTGGGTAAACAAGACCTTCTATGTTAGAAAAAGCATCAATTCCATTGGGTTCGTCATCTGTACAGAATTGGTCGGTTTCAGATTCACCGAATTCTCCATTGCTGTATGAAATGATTGCTCCTTCATCATTTAAAATCTCCCAGTGTCCAAGTCCGTATTCACAGCACAGACCATCTCCGTAAGAATCCATGATTTTAAAAATATAGCAACCTTCTTCCAAGCATAAATCCTCGATAATGATTTCCCCATCTTCTCCATCGTCATATGGTCCGCCGGAGTAGAGTACAGTTCCTAGTTCCAGAACCTCCCAAGTGATTTCAGAACCCCAGTCATCTAAAGTTATTGCAAGCGTTAAGTCAAGTGTCTCTCCTGAGAAAGTAGAGAATGAAACTGCAGAATTGTTGTTAAGTAGATTCTCATCAGCGATTCCGTTGGGGTTGCTTACTTCTGCTGTTACAGTGTTTTCTCCTCCTATAGCATCGAAAGTAGGGATTGAAATAGTCTCAGACTCATATTGTGTAAGGTTTCCAGTCCAATTAACTTGCTGAGCACTAGTCCCGTTGACGTTGTAAATAAGCGTAGCCGATGTCAGAGTTTCAGTTCCTGTATTCATAAGAACCATATCAAGAGAAATACTTGCAGCTCCACAAAGAAGTCCATCAGGAGCTCCTTCGATAGAAATCCCCGCATCGTTAGCATAAGAAACAGCTCCGTCAGGAAAACCGTCCCAAGCCATTATGCCAGATCCGGTAGGATCTAGGTATTCAGCAGCTCCTAGAGTGTAGCTTTCATTAAGCCGCCCATAGTAGTCAAGTTGGCCGTTATTGACATTTCCAGCACATGCTGCAGCACCTCCGTACAACTGTCCTATAATGCGGTGGTTGTTGTCAAAAAGAGGAGCTCCAGAAGATCCTGGTTCTGTAACTCCAAGTTCCCACTGGTCTATCATCCAAACAGCTGCTCCACCTGCTGAAGCGAAATAAGGACTATCTTCTTCGAAGCAAATCTTTTTGACATCACCCGATGGATGGTGGATCCCTGTTGCATTTAGAGGTGTGTCTCCAGAAGCGTCCCACCCCGCATACTGTACGTTAAATGATGCAGGCGGAGTTTCACTTAGCTCGAGAAGTGCGTAGTCAGAAGCTCCGTTGCTTACTAGCATAGTCCCACCACTGACTGATTGGTTAGTAGGCCCGGTGTTTCCGTCGCAAGTTGCGCTCTCATGGTTGAAGTAGTAAAGCCATGCTGCAGGATTTCCTAAGCAATGGTTAGCTGTAAGGAAGTATGGAGTGCCGTCGTTTAAAGTGTTATTTATTAGAGCACCGGTGCAAGCCGCGAAGCCACCTTGAACGATGAGTGCCACTGAGCGCTTCTCGGTTGCCCAAAGTGCGCCTTCAGGGCAGTTAACATTAATGTTACAAGCTCCTGAGTTTCCGAATGGCCCACGCTCAACTGCTGCTTGACTACCTGGGTATAGTAGTAAGCTACGGTATCCGTAAACAATTTGGTCTATTAGAATGGGAGCGGTTGTCCCCATCGAAATCGGTTGATGTAATTCAACGATAACTTCTGATCCTTCAACCACTCCAGTTGCTAACCCTCCCCAGTCTTTCTTAGATCTGTGGTCAAATTTTCCGATGAATTCGTGGCTATTTTTAGACCAAACAAACAAATAAGCACCCTTTTCTAATCCGAATTCGGCAAATCTCACTGACACAGAAGTTGCATCTGGGCAAGAGATTTCTAAGCGCCATACTTGTTCGTCTCCCTCTATAGTCCAGTATCCGCTATTTATTGGCGAGAAATTAACTTCGTTTTCTACACCAAATCTCCAAGGCACCTCTTTAATCTGGTCAGTAACGGCATCTTCTTGAGCTAAAATATCTCTCGAGATTGCAGGCATTACTACTCTGGTTTCAGACAAGATGTCTTGGTTAATAATGAACGATGGTGATCCACCGTAGTTGATTTGTCCTATGGCCGAGAAAGAACAAGTGGCAATAATTAACAGTACTGCAACTGTAGAGTAAAAGTTACGCATGTAGGTTTTCAATAACAGGTTTAATAACTATAGATAATATCTGGGGTCCAATTTTTTAAAAGTAAAACGGTAGTTCCGTGAGGAGTACCACGAAAGCTGCTGATGTCGAATTTTAAGTCTTCATTTATTAGCGATCTACACTGGTCGACCGTGCTTAAGTGGATTATTTGTACTGGCTGCTTGGGCGGGAGGCTCTTCATTAAAAAGCCATTTTGTTTAATCTCGAATTTGTGATCTCCGCATCCACCGGAGTATTGAACATTAACAATCAATGTGTCACCCTTAATCTTTACGTCTTTGAACGTGAATACGGTTGACATAAACTCTTGTGAATCCTCAGTTACATCTACAACTGCTTCTGTTTTACATCCCAAAGTAAATAGCAAAGATGTTACTATTAGAATGCAAAATATATTTTTCATGTTGCAATCTACTAATGCTTTTCTTATTGCTACCCTTTAACTTCTAAAAGATTTTTTATTGTAAAGAACTCATCTCGAAGTCTCGCCGCTTCCATGAAGTCTAATTCTTTAGCGGCTTTATCCATCGAGCGCTTAGCTATTTCTGCTTGTTTATTTAACTGCTCAATAGACATGGATAGAAGTACTGGGTCTGAAGTTTGTTTCGAAAGTGTAGGTTTTGGTTCCGCGGCAAGGTTTGCTCTGCCTGCTGATCGTTTAATTTGCTTTGGACTTAAACCGTTCAGTTCATTGTATTTTTCTTGCTTAATCCTTCTCCTAGAAGTTTCGTCAATCGTAATCTGCATGCTTTTCGTCACTTTGTCAGCGTACATAATTACACGGCCATTTACATTACGAGCTGCACGACCTGCAGTTTGGGTTAAAGAACGAACGCTACGCAAAAACCCTTCTTTATCAGCATCCATTATTGCTACGAGAGAAACTTCAGGTAAATCTAATCCCTCACGTAGAAGGTTAACTCCCACTAAAACGTCAAAAACTCCATCCCTTAAGTCCTGTAAAATAGCCACTCTATCAAGAGTCTTAACCTCGGAGTGTATGTAGCGAGTAGAAATATTAATTTTTTCAAGATATTTAGACAACTCTTCAGCCATACGCTTTGTTAAAGTTGTCACGAGAACTCTGTCGTTCATTGCGATCACTTTGCGAATTTCCTCCACCAAATCATCTACTTGATGTGTGCATGGTCTGACTTCTATAGGTGGGTCTAAAAGCCCAGTTGGCCTGATAACCTGCTCAACAATTATTCCTTCAGCTCGTTCTAATTCCAAATCGGCTGGTGTTGCACTCACGTAAATGGCTTGGTTGAGCATCTCAGTAAATTCTTCTGCCGTAAGTGGCCTATTATCTAAAGCTGAGGGTAGGCGAAAACCGTGTTCTACTAAGTTTACCTTCCTCGAGCGATCTCCGCCATACATTGCTCCAACTTGTGGTAGTGTTACGTGACTTTCATCTACAACAAGTAAAAAGTCATCGTCGAAATAGTCTAGTAGACAAAAGGGACGTTCTCCAGGATTGCGTTTGTCAAAATACCGTGAGTAATTCTCAATGCCGGAACAATAGCCCAGTTCTTTAATCATCTCAAGGTCGTAGAGGGTTCGTTCTTCTAATCTTTTGGCTTCAGAAAGAAGCATGTTGTCAGTCAAATACTTCTTCTGCTTTTCTAAATCTTGTTGAATAGACCACACAGACGAATCAGTATTGTCCTTACTACTCACAAATAAATTTGCAGGATAAACCAGGAACTTTTCGAAACCATGTAGTCGCGTGCCAGATTCGGGGTCTATAGTATGCAAAGTCTCAATCTCATCACCCCAAAAAGAAATCCTAAGAGCATGATCAGCATAAGCAAGGAAAACATCAACAGTATCTCCCTGAACCCTAAATGTTCCTCTTGTTAACTCGAGCTGAGATCTGCTGTATAAACTCGAAACTAACTTGTGCAAGAGAGCGTTTCTAGTGATTTTCATGCCAGCTTTCAGAGTAATTACACTCTTGTGAAATTCAACAGGGTTTCCAATCCCGTAAATGCAACTTATACTGGCAACAACTATAACATCCCTTCTGCCACTCAGTAAAGCAGATGTCGTACTCAATCTCAGTTTCTCAAGCTCCTCATTAATCTGTAGGTCTTTCTCTATATATGTGTTAGAAGCAGGCAGGAAGGCTTCTGGTTGGTAGTAGTCATAATAACTAACGAAATATTCGACTTGGTTGTTTGGAAAAAATCCTTTAAACTCGCTATAAAGTTGGGCCGCAAGGGTTTTGTTGTGTGATAAAACTAAAGTTGGTCGCTTAGTCTGAGCGATCATATTCGCAATCGTAAACGTCTTCCCAGATCCAGTAACTCCAAGTAAAACCTGATGTTTAGTGCCATCATTCACCCCGCTGACTAATTGTTTTATAGCCTCCCCTTGATCTCCTTGAGGTGTGTAGTCGCTAATTAATTCGAAGTCTGGCATCTTTTCAAAGATATGTCTCTAGAAACTAGTTTAGACCAAAAAAAGGCTCGCGTGAACGAGCCTTTTTAATATTTTATAATGTGTAGTGATTACTCAGATACTACATCAAACTTAACGGTTGCAAAAGTGTCTTTGTAGACTTTTATTTTTGCTTCGTAACTTCCTAGTTCTTTAATAGCATCGTTAGATAAAATAATTTGCTTTCTTTCAATATCAAATCCAGCAGCTTGAATTGCTTCAGCCAATTGGATGCTGTTTACAGAACCAAATATCTTACCAGTCTCACCAGCTTTAGCACCAATCTTAACAGTTAGTTTGTTAAGATTTTCAACTATGCTATTAGCAGCTTCTAGTGCTTTAGCAGCTTTGTGAGATTGTTGTCTAACATCTTCAGCAACAACTTTTCTGGCTGACTCAGTTGCACAAATTGCCTTTCCTTGTGGAATTAGGAAATTACGTGCGTATCCAGTTTTGACAGAAACGATGTCATTTTTGTTACCGACTTTATCGATGTCTTCTTTAAGGATAATGTGCATGACGTTTAGTTCTTAATGGAGGTTGTCAGCTACGTAAGGCATCAATGCAAGGTGACGGGCTTTTTTAATTGCCTGAGATGCTTTGCGTTGGTACTTTAAGCTTGTTCCGGTTAAACGACGTGGTAAAATTTTACCTTGAGGGTTACAAAGCATTAGAAGGAAGTCTGCATCCTTGTAATCAATGTACTTAAATCCTTTTTTGCGGAATCGACAGTAACGATCTGCTTTAGTGTCGATTTCGATAGATTTCAGGTAACGTACTTTTTTATCTGCCATGATTTCAGTTCTTTAAGCTTTTTCTTCAGTAGAAGCCTCTTCCTTTGCTGGAGCTTCTTCTTTGCGGTTAGACTTGTCGCGGCGAGATTGCGCGTACGTAATGTGATGCTTATCCATAGCAGTAGTGAGGAATCTCATGATTCTCTCATCGCGACGGAATTCAGTTTCGAAGGGTAAGACAGCAGTTCCTGCAGCTTCCCACTCAATCAGATGATAGAAGCCTGATGTCTTCTTCTGAATTGGGTAAGCGAGTTTCTTCAGTCCCCATGCGTCCTCATGGACAATTTTACCACCATTGCTGGTGATACTTGCACGGTACTTCTTTACTGTTTCCGCCACCTGCTCAGCAGATAACACGGGAGTCATAATGAAAACAGTTTCGTAACGATTCATTCTTTTATTCATTTAAAATGGGGCGCAAAAGTACGATATGTATAAAGGAAACGCAAGGGTTTTAATGCAAATCATTTAGGTCCTTTGCAAAGGTCATATAAAGAATGTGTAAAACTCACTTTGCACAATCATAAAATGCCCCCGATATTCGCAGTATGAGTGAGAACAATTATTTAGTCTCCGCAAGGAAATATAGACCGCAGGATTGGGATTCTGTTGTGGGGCAATCAGGGATTACTCAAACTCTTCAAAAAGCAATTTCTTCAGGCACAATTGCTCAAGCTTATTTATTCTGTGGTCCCCGAGGAGTTGGTAAAACAACCTGTGCTCGGATTTTTGCAAGAGCAATTAATGGTTTTGAACCGGATGATGATGCTATGGCTTTCAATGTTTTCGAACTTGACGCTGCATCTAATAATAAGGTTGAGGATATTAGAAGTATTGTTGAGCAAGTTAGAATACCACCTCAACACGGAGTCTATAAGGTGTATATAATCGATGAGGTTCATATGCTCAGTCAGGCTGCTTTTAATGCTTTTCTTAAGACATTAGAAGAGCCACCTCCTCATGCTGTGTTTATTCTTGCTACAACAGAAAAGCACAAGATCTTACCAACTATTCTATCTCGTTGTCAGATTTTCGATTTTCATAGAATTACTGTTCCTGATATTGTGTCTAGTCTTCAGGAAATTGCTGTCAAAGAAGGGGTGAAAACAACACCTGAGGCATTGCATGTTATTGCTGCTAAAGCTGACGGAGCTCTACGAGATGCCCTAAGTATGTTTGATCAACTTATTGCCTTTGCGGGTAAAGAGCTCACATATGATATCGTTACTGAGCAGTTGCATGTGCTTGATCACGATACTTATTTTGAAATAGTTGACTTTGCTTTAAATGCAAATATTCCGGATTCTTTGTTGTTGTTTGATAGTGTCTTAGCTAGGGGTTTTGATGCTCACCATTTTCTTTCCGGGTTAGGTAATCACTTGCGTAGCTTGATGGTATGTCGTGACCCGCGAACACTTAAATTGATGGAGGCAACCCCCGAAGTGAAAACGAAGTTCTCAGAGCAAGCTTCTATAGCCGACTTACATTTTATAGTTGATGCTCTTTCAATAACGAATGAAGCTGACACACAATATAGGACAAGCCAGCATCAGCGACTTTTAGTTGAGCTTGCAGTCATGAAGATTTGCTCATTAAAAACCTCCTCGGAAAATCCTCTACCATCGGTGGAGAAAAAAAAAAGCTTTAACGAATTAATTCCACCTGATTTAACTGGTGTTGTTGAGGTAAAGGAAAAGCCTAAGCCTAAGCCTATAGCTAAGCAAGCGGTTTCATCAGTAATACCAACTCCTGCTCCTGCCCCAGAACCAGCAAATCCCCAAGAGATTTCTCCGGTCCCTGTAGCTAAGAAAGTTGTGTCGGGAAAATTGCGTGGTGGGGGAGTGAAGTTGGCTGGGAAATCAAAGAGTCTCTCAGAAACGAGAAAATCAGATATTGATAATAAAGAGAATGAGGTCGATGAGTCTTGGAAGGAGGAGGTTACCATCGAAAAGATTAAGGCGGCATGGGATCTGTTTATCGATATTCATAAAAAGTCGAAGAGGGTTAGTTTAGTTTCTACATTAACAATGTGTAAGCTTGAGTTGAAGGGCAATGTTGTAATTTTTAATGTACTAAATGCGCTGCAGGAAGTGCAGCTTAATGATGAGCGCACGGATTTGCTTTTTCATTTGCGAAAAAATGTAAAGAATTCATTAATTGAATTATCTATTAAGATAATTCCTTCGGAAGATGGTGATGATGAACCTAAGACTTTTTTGACCGATAAAGAAAGGTATATGGATATGGTTAAAAAGAATCCAAGTCTTGATGATTTGCGGAAAAGATTGGATTTGGATTTAGGCTAATTTAAACAAGTAATTATGCGAGTTGATAAATTTTTATGGGCCATTAGGGTGATGAAAACCCGATCAAAAGTAGCCACACATTGCAAAGAAGGAAAGGTGAGTTTAGATGGTGATAAATTAAAGCCTTCAAAAATCTTAAATATTGGAGATGTTGTAGTCGTGAGAAAGGGGGCGGTGTCATTTTCTTTCAAAGTTGTATCATTTCCTAAAAGTCGTGTAGGTGCAGCTTTAGTTTCAGAATATGCAAAAGACATTACTCCTCAAGATCAGTTGGATAAACTTGAAATGATAAGGCTTTCAAATAGGGATAAGTCTAACGGTGTAGGGCGTCCTACGAAGCGTGAGAGAAGAAGTTGGGATAAAGCTTTCGAGGAGTGATGGTGGAGGTGAGAAGGGTAGATAGCGAGGTGTTGAGATGTGTGAGGCATAAGGTGCTTTGGCCTCATTTAGCAAATTCTAAACAAGCTATTATTGATATAGATAATAGCAAAGGTGCCATTCATTTAGCTGCCTTTTACAAAGGTGATGTTGTCGGAGTCGCTTCGTTGTTTAATCAAAAATGCGAGCGATTTCCACAGCTTTTTAGATCTTTAAAAGTGCGCAGATTGAGAGCTATGGGCGTGCTTGATAATATGAGAGGGGGTGGAGTTGGAGCTTTAATTATTCAAAAGGCAATTGAGGAGATGAAGGGTGACGGTGTTGATGTTGTTTGGTGTGATTCAAGGAAAGTTGCTTGGGGTTTTTATGAGATGCAGGGCTTTAAATTCGGATGTCAAATTAATGGTGAAGAATTAGAAGCATACCAAGTCCCGAATGTTGGCTTGCATAAAATCATGTTTAAGAGTTTGTAAAAGGAAAAACAAGTGTATTTTTACGCCATTAATTTTTGAGACTATGCCGCAAATTTCAAATGTAGGTCTGGCTATGCCAAGCAGTCCGATTCGTAAGTTGATGCCATTTGCTAACGCTGCTAAAAAAGCAGGGAAAAGAGTTATTCATTTGAATATTGGCCAACCCGATGTGTCGTCTCCAGACGTTGCTGTAAGAGCTCTAAAGGATGATGCGAGAACTGTAATAGAATATAGCCCTAGCGAAGGTTATGAGTCTTACAGAGAGGCACTTTCTATATATTATAAGAATGCTAGTATTAATGTAGAGGTGGATGATTTAATTGTCACAACGGGCGGCTCTGAAGCTCTCATTTTCGGATTGCTTTCATGCATGGATCCGGGAGATGAGATTATTATTCCAGAACCGTTTTATGCCAACTACAATGGTTTTGCTAAAATGGTAGGTGTAAACATTATTCCTGTAACGGCTTATATAGATGATGGTTTTGCGCTCCCTCCAATTGAGGATTTTGAAGCAAAGATTACATCTAAAACGAAAGCTATATTAATTTGTAACCCGGGAAACCCCACAGGGAAGGTTTATAATTCCGAAGCATTAGATGCACTCGCTAAACTTGTTCTCAAACACGATTTGTATATTTTATCAGACGAGGTATACAGAGAGTTTTGCTATGATGGATCCCAACCTAAATCAGTTTTAGAACTTGAGGGTCTAGCTCAGAATGCCATTATGATCGATTCTGTTTCTAAGCGATTCAGCATGTGTGGCGCTCGTGTGGGAGCTTTAGTAACTAAGAACGCTGCGTTGCGTGAGACAATAATGAAGTTTGCTATGGCTCGTTTATCTCCTCCTACTTTAGGTCAGATAGCTTCAGAAGCGGCCCTCAAAGCTCCAGCTTCATATTTCGAGGATGTTCGCTCTTGTTACGTTAAAAGGAGAGACGTTTTAGTAGAAGGTCTCAATAACATTCCAGGTGTTATGTGTCCTATGCCAGGTGGTGCTTTCTATGCTGTATGTAAACTCCCTATTGACAACAGTGATACATTCTGTCAGTGGATTCTAGAAAAATTTGACCTAAATGGCGATACGGTTATGATGGCTCCTGCTTCAGGATTCTACTCAACAGAGGGAGCCGGGTATAATGAAGTTAGGATAGCCTATGTTTTAGATTTACCACTCCTAGAGCGAGCTATTGTTTGTCTCAAAGCCGCTCTTGAACTTTACCCGGGTCGCACAACTTAGATTGCAATGAAATATCCCCTGAGTTTTAGATTGTTGTTTACTGCACTCCTTATCTCCTTTATAAATATAGAGTATAGTGGTTTTCATGCTCAAGGGGATACAACTTGGGTTTCAACTTATACCTGGGAAGCCCAAAATAACCCAGAGACAAACTACGATAGCCCAGGTAGAAGGTGGTTCCAATTCCCCGAGTCTGATAATGATGTTGAGTACAGAAAGGTGCTCATGTATCATAAATTGAAGTGTTTCGATCAAGGGACTGCTGGAGGTGCAGGGTACGCTTGTGGAGAGTGGGATTACCTAACTTATAGTTATTTGTTTGATCACACAGGTGAGTTGGATTCAACCATGTACAACCATCCTTATTACAAGATTAACAACCAAGAATTCGAAACAGACACTTTAATTTTTAGTCCTGAAAATGGAGCTCCTCACGACACTTACAATACGGAGTATTCAAGAATTAACCTAGATATAGTAGGTGAGGTTACGACTACTATAAATTCTGAAACAGAGCAGGTTTCACACTTAACTACTGCAACAAATGCAAGGCGATTAGCATTTACGATTACAGCACAAGAGTTGTCTACGATGGGAGTTGTGCCAGGTTTACCGATTAAAAGAATTAGCTGGAATGTGGAATCATTTCAATCTGATTTATTAACTTTAAGAGTCAGTCAAGGTGAAGGTGAGTGGCAGCAAGTTTATGCCTATACAGTTGAAATTACTGATCTTCTAGAGTTAGACTTGGATGGTGATGAAATTATTTGGGACAGCGAATCTGATTTGCATTTTGATTTGTCACTAGACGGAGTTGATGGGGTGTCGTCTGATGCGGTTTCGTCCCCTAGTTTAGTGGAGGCTTTTGATGCAGATGGTGGCTATGTGAGATTTGATGGTTTAGATAAAATCTCAATTAACCCTGATCTATTTACTGATTTAAATAACGAGGTTACTCTCGAGTGCCTTCTTAAAGGAGACGCAGATTATTTACCTGCAAACACAACAATTTTCGAAGCTGTTAATTTTTCAGGACAGCGCGAGATAAACGTACATATGCCATGGAGTAATTCTCGAATCTATTGGGATGCTGGGTACGATGGTGGCTATGACAGAATAGATAAAGCTGCATTAGAGAATGATTACGAAGGAGTTTGGGTTCATTGGGCGTTTGTGAAAAATGCTGCGACGGGTGTTATGAAGATGGTTAGAAACGGTGTGGTTTGGCATGAAGGAATGGATAAGGACAATTCTTTTGGAAACATAGC
>LWDU01033424.1_pt1 | contig 28017 bp, 17 predicted proteins | sample 727161 | NCBI WGS metagenome assembly LWDU01 (sample SAMN04566230, study PRJNA314399) | hydrothermal vent metagenome | isolation source: deep sea hydrothermal plume seawater | place: Mexico: Gulf of California, Guaymas Basin | collected 2004-07-11
AGCGGCTGCAGGATTTTAGACAGCTCAAAGTCTGTTTCCGTTCCCCCGACAATATCCCACGCATGTGGGTTAACACCGCATCCCTTGTACAATACGCACAGTCTCGGCGAAGGCGTTTCGGTGGGCTTCGCATAGCTGATCGCGGGGGACATAATGTCCAGCAGTGGCAGCGCCACGGACATTCCAGCACCGCTTAGCATGGTTCGCCGTGGGATCAGGTAGGAATTACGTCTCATCGATTGATCCTTAGCTTGAAAATTCGATTAAGGGCGCGAATTGGATGATTGAAGAACTTATTGGTTGTCTAAGTATAACCAATTGCTACGGCGACTACCAATAGATGCTGTTTTTGCCGCCCGCTGGCAGGAAATACCAAATTTGATTATGATTCAACCGTTTAATTCTCGTATGTTTCGCCTCCCAGTTCATTAACGAACCTAGAAAATGCCTGACCACTATTCTAAGACTGAACGGCAAACATTAAATTCCGGAGATGAATTCCGAGGGAACTTCAGTCGCACGGCACCGCCATACGCTATAAAACACCTTCTTGCCTTGCTTGCTCTCATCGCTGTACCGTTCGCCGTCAACGGCGCTGAACGCTTGCCAAACTTTGTCATTATCTTCTCCGACGATCAAGGCTATGAAGATGTTGGCTGCTTCGGCTCAAAACAAATTAATACGCCACGACTCGATCAGATGGCAACGGAAGGCATGAAATTTACCAGCTTTTACGCGCAGCCAATCTGTGGTCCATCACGCGCTGCATTGATGACTGGTTGTCACCCACTACGGGTTGCTGAACGAGGTAACATCAAGAATATCCACCCCATTCTGCACAGCCAAGAAATTACAATAGCCGAGGTATTGAAAACGAAAGGTTATGCAACTGCTTGCTTTGGCAAATGGGATCTGGCGAAGCATTCGCAAGGTGCCTTTTATCCCGATCTATTTCCCACGCACCAAGGCTTTGATTATTTCTTTGGTACACCAACAAGTAACGACCGCAACGTCAATCTCTATCGCAACGACAAGCTGATCGAGAGCAATGCAGACATGTCAATGCTTACGCAACGCTATACCGACGAAGCGATCAATTTCATGCAAGCGCACAAATCAGAGCCTTTTTTCGTCTACATTCCTCACACGATGCCGCACACGAAACTTGCTGCCTCTCCAAAATTCAAAGGCAAGTCGAAACGTGGGTTATATGGGGACGTTATTGAGGAAATCGACTATAACGTGGGGCGCATCCTCGACTCGATTGAGGAAATGGATCTTTCGACCAACACTTACGTCTTGTTTACTAGTGACAACGGGCCTTGGTTAATCAAGAACCAGAACCACGGCGACGGCACCTTGCCCGTAGACCATGGAGGATCGGCAGGTCCTTTGCGCAGCGGCAAGGTTTCTACCTGGGAAGGTGGCCAACGTGTGCCGACAATCTTGTGGGGACCCAAACGCGTTCCTGCTGGGACGACATGTGAGCTGCTGGCTAGTACCTTAGATGTATTGCCAACATTTGCAGCCCTTGCCGGTACGAAGCCACCTCAAGATCGCGTGATTGACGGCGAAGACATTCAACATTTGTTTCATGGCCAGTTCAGTAAAGCAACGCCAAACAAGACGTATTACTATTACCTGCGTACCCATCTGCAGGCGGTTCGGCAGGGCAAATGGAAGTTACACCTTGCGCGTCCCGAACAACCAGCATGGCTCGGGCCATTCGCCGACAATCGACATATCGCTAAACCCGATCGAATTGGTTTTGCTACTCCATTTCTTGTTGATCTCGACGCCGATATTGGTGAAACGACCAACGTCGCCGGCAAATATCCTGAGATTGTCAAGCAGCTACTTGCCGTTGCTGAAACAGCGCGCGACGACATTGGCGATTACGATCGGGTAGGAAAAAACATGCGGTTCTTCGATCCGTTGCTACAAAGACCCAAGATACCACCGTTACCAGCACCTTGAGTGCACCTCCTATTGCAAACTAATCCAAGTAGATTTGCCCCGCCAAAAAGTAGCAATTGTCAATGTGTTCGTTCATACTGTAACATTCAGGCACTATATGCAACGTTAGCAAAACGGTTCGAACACGATGCTCACGATTTTTACAGAAAATGATAATGGGGTAACATCATCCCGGCGAGACTTTCTACAGGTCGGCTCGTTGATGCTGGGCAGTTTATCCTTGCCTCAGCTATTGCGAGCACGAGCAGATAATGCCTCTTTTGTAAAAGACAAATCCGTAGTCTTGCTCTATCTGTCAGGCGGAGCCAGTCAGATAGAGACGTTTGATCCTAAGATGTCTGCGCCGGCTGAAATCCGCAGTGTCAATGGTGAAGTATCCACCAGCTTGCCCGGTGTGACATTTGGATCGACGATGCAACGACTGGCCACCCGTGCGCATTGCATGAGCGTGATCCGCAGTCATAATCATAAAATAGGCGGGCATGAGCAAGCCCACGTTCACGTACTCACTGGTGGAATGGACCCGACTGGAGATGGAAAGGTCGGGTTTGGTATGGGAGCTCTTTATGCCCGGCTGCGTGGCACCAATCATCCAGAAACTGGTATCCCGACCAATTGTTTGCTGACCGTACCGGAAATCGACGGGCAGTATCGCAAAGAGTTGGGTCGTGTTCGCAAGGGGTCGCGATCGCTGGAATTAGGTGCATCCTATGCTCCATTTGAGCCCGGGGGAAACAGCTCAGCACTTAACAATATGAAGCTCAGTATTCCGTCCATTCGCTTCCAAAACCGCAGAGCTTTGCTAGCATCGATTGATTCATGGAAGCGACAAGTTGAGGGCCTGCGGTCTGTGGATGGAGTCGACCGTTTTAATCAACAAGCCGTCGATCTTTTGACAGGCAAAGCGGTTGATGCGATTGATGTCACCAAAGAAGATCCTGCGGTTCTTGCTAAATATGACACCAGCGAAATGCAAATAGGATTCAAAAAGTTTCGACCATCAATGCTCGGCCATAAAATGTTAATGGCGCGGCGATTGTGCGAAGCAGGTGCCGGATTTGTTACCGTGCACAGCGCTGGTTGGGACATGCATGCAGACGGGAACAACCCCGGGATGCAAACAGGAATGGCCATGTTGGGTACGACCTTAGACCACGCGGTATCCGTGTTTATGGACGATGTCGCGTCACGCGGGTTATCTGAAAAAATCTTACTGGTCATTACGGGCGACTTCGGTCGGACTCCCCGCGTGAATAAGAAAGGTGGCCGTGACCACTGGGCACGCCTCGGCACGTTGGCATTCGTAGGCGGCGGTCTCGAGATGGGGAAGATTATTGGCCAGTCAGATCGTCAGGCGGGTGAACCGATCACCACGCCCTATACAACAAAACATTTGATGGGCACGATCATGCAAACGCTCTTTGATGTAGGCGAGATGCGGCTCGTGTCAGGCATTCCACCACAGTTACGGCGACTGGTCGAACAAAGTAGCGGCATCCCTGAATTGACGTCTTAGTAAGAATTTTCGGCCGGTTACTCGTAGACTGGCAGTGCCATTTCTTTTCTGTGCAATTATGCGTATCTGTTGCATTACGCTAATGCATTATCGTACACGTTTGGAAAATATAGTTCCGCTAACGTTGTCATTGCTCACGAATTTCTAAATTTTGCCGTTATTGACAGATTCTGACGTTTTAAGAAACACGTTGGCATGCAACTTGCAACGTTATCTATGGTAACGAAGAACGACTAAAATTCCGGGGGCGGAATTCGAAAGGTTTCTACCAATGATTAGACGCATCTTAATTTCTACCACGTGTTTATTGGCTATCACTGTTTGCGGCGCATTTTTTTCGACAACGCGACTGCACGCACAACAACCTGACTCTGTTGACTTAAATTCCGATAGTCAACTCATCGCACTCATACTGCGGAGTCCAGTAGCAGCCACTCCAGGACATCAATTTGGCGCCCAAGTCGGCCTGTTTAATAGCAGCGAAAGAGGTATGGGGGTTGAGGTCAACATGTTTCTCGTCACAAACAACTTGCGGCGGGTAAATATTGGAAGCGCCTTAGTACGCGTCGCCTCTGAAAATCGACGCATCGTTGCTGTCCGCTGTCAAATCCCTCGCCGAACTCCGCGGGGCCACTATCAACTTGTAATGGTAGCCACCACATTACAAGGAGAACAGGTACTCGATCGAAAACGAATCCTGATAGTACATCCCAATCCAGTGCAGCGGGATTTGGACGCCGTCATTGAAACAATTCTAGATTCACATGGAAATACGCACGACCAAGATTCTCTCGTAGCAATGGTCGACGCTGTAATGAATTCGGAGTCTGGAGATTTTGAAATTGGAGAGCGAACGGTCGAGCCGGCACTCTTCATTTATCGCGGCACCGTCTCCTATATCAAACGTGACCGGAATGACAATATTATAAAAATTCGTGTCGATGGCGACGACGGGTCAAGTAAAACATTTGATTGTGATGGAAACACACAATACCCCAACGGGCAACCCAAAGTAAACGATGCGGTCAAGGTGACGCATACCTACGGTAAGAAAGCAACGGAGGTCGACAAATAGAACGTAACTTGTATCACCCTCAGCCGCCGCTTAGCCTGTGCGATCACCGTACTGCTAAGCGGCGGTTTTTTGCTATTTACGGGCTCCCCTCAAGGAGACGCTGGTCTGTTTTGCAGCAGGTTGCATCGCGGTAAATCGCGATCTCAGTAAGAGTCATTTTTTCCATACAAAGGCTGGCGGTCGAAACGCCTTCACATCACGATCATTGCTGAGCCGCGGGCCGGGTGTGGATCGACCATCGCGGATAATCTTTTGGTAGTCTGCCAGCATCTTTTTGAATCTATCTAAATTCTCCACTGAGAGATCTGTTGTTTCTCCTGGATCGTTTTTAAGGTTGAACAACTGGACAAATATCGGATTTTCCAGTTCCGTGTGATTCACCGGACTCCGACCAAATTCCTCAATCGCAGTTTTCCAGGCATCTTCCGATTTCGGTTCACTATAAAAGGGACCAGAACTTCCGCTACCAGGCCCGACAATCAACTTCCAGTCACCATCACGAAACGCATCGGAACGTGTTCCGCGGGTCACGAGGGCATCACGACTACTTTTGGCAGAATCTTTCAAAACCGCGAGAAAACTCACCGAATCGGGTGCCTGTTTCGCTGACAGTTCGATGCCAGCGATGTCCGCCCAAGTCGCCATCAAGTCATTGAGACCAATGAGTGCGCCGGTCTCACTGCCCGGTTTCACGACGCCAGGCCAAACGGCGGCAAAAGGTACCCGCAGGCCACCTTCGAAGGCAGAGAATTTATATCCCCGCCATGGACCAGTCGAAAAGTGGCCGTCCTTCTGCATCTGCTGCATCTGATTGGCAGTCGCCTTGTGTTTCCGACCGGAATAATGACCGGGCCCATGATCCGATGAAACCATGATGACCGTATTCTTTTCCACCCCCGCAGCACGAAGATGATCGCGAATCCGGCCAATACAGGCGTCCGTGTTCATCACAAAATCTCCATAAATACCTATACGACTCTTCCCCTGAAACCCAACTTCCGGAGCGGTCGGCGTATGCGGAGCGGTTAACGCGACATACAGAAAGAATGGCTTGTCCTTTCCGGCTCGGGCCTTGATAAAACTTCCCGCTTCGTTACAGAACGTGGAAAGCACCTCGGTGTCCACAAAGTCTTCAGCGGCGGGCCCTACCCTGTTGAAAGCACTCCAACCTTTCTGCGCCGTGACACTTCCCTGCCATTCTTTGCCACGGATGTAGGCATAGGGGAACATATCCAGCGATCCCGGAAGAAAGAAACAATCTTCAAATCCGTAGTCGCTGGTTCCGATCTGAATAGGTTTTGTAAAATCAGTATTCTCCGGTCCCTGGACCTTTCCGTCTCGCGTCGTCATCCGCGTGCCGAGATGCCATTTCCCTACATAGCCCGTGGCATAACCGCCAGCTTGAAACATGTGCCCCAGAGTATGCTGAGTGGGTGGAAAGCGCAGCCCAGTGAATCCCCACGGGCCACCCTGCTCGGCTTTCCCAAAACGGAATGCATAACGCCCCGTCATGATAGAAGTGCGACTGGGAACACATACGGAATCGGTCACGTGAGCGTCCGTGAATTTCATGCCCTCAGCACAAAGCCGATCAAAATGCGGCGTATCAATATTACATTTATCACCACCAAACGCTTTGATATCACCGTAACCCAGATCGTCAGCAAGGATGAACACTATGTTGGGACGATCAGCGGCTATAACTCGGTGTGGGACGAAGATGCAAAGGACTGCAATCGCCGCGCACAAGATGATTGTTCGATAGTTCTTCATGGAAATCTCTAATTAAAAACACTCTACAATTTTGTTGTATCGCTCCCTATCCTACCACCCCCTTACCTCCTCCGGTTGCCGACACAGGCATTGTATTGCAGACGCTCACAAGACATACTAGCTGCCAGCAAATATTCAAGAGTGGCGGTTTATTTTTAAAATGGAGAGAAAAGTGAGGTTAACACAGATCCTGAGCTTGTTGCTGTTGATGGTGGTTGGAAATGTTCACGCGCGATCTCCAAGTTCTCGACGACCTAATATTGTCTTGGTGATGGCCGACGATATGGGCTATACCGATATTGGCTGTTACGGTAGTGAGATTCAAACGCCGCGACTGGACAAACTCGCTTCTGCTGGGATCCGATTTACTCAGTTTTATAACACCTCGCGCTGCTGTCCAACACGGGCTGCGCTGCTTACTGGTCTGTATTCACATCAGGCGGGTATCGGGCTGATGACCGGTGATCGTGGCTTTGATGCCTATCGTGGTGACCTGAACACCCACTGTGTCACGTTGGCCGAAGCGGTGAAAACTGCTGGCTATCGTACCTATATGTCCGGCAAGTGGCATGTAACAAAACACACTCGCCCACAGGGGCCCAATCACAACTGGCCGCTACAACGTGGCTTTGACCGTTTCTACGGCACAATTATTGGTGCTGGAAGCTTTTGGGATCCGGCAACACTGTGTCGCGATAACCAGTTCATTACTCCGGTCAATGACAAACAGTACGAGCGTGAAGATTACTATTACACCGATGCCATTAGTGATAATGCAGTCATCTATATCGATGACCATTATCAGACACATCCGGCTGATCCCTTTTTCCTGTACGTATCCTACACGAGTGCCCACTGGCCGATGCATGCCTTTGAGAAAGATATTAAAAAATATAAAGGGGTCTATGATGGTGGGTATGACCCCATCCGTGAACAACGATTTGCCAAAGCAAAAAAACTAGGTGTAATCCAGCCGCAGTGGGAGCTGAGTCCCGGAGCGTCGGATTGGGAAAAATTCCCTCACAAACAGTGGGACATCCGGTGCATGGAGGTGTACGCCGCGATGGTCGACCGTATGGATCAGGGGATCGGTCATATTGTTGATGAACTTAAAGCCAACGACGCGTTAGAAAATACCATTTTCATCTATCTTCAGGATAACGGTGGTTGTGCTGAGTATTACGGACGCGCGGACAATTCTAGCAAACGCGATGAATTTGATTTCAAACCGTTTGGCCCCAATGATCTGCAAACGAAAATCTGGCCGCCGATGCAAACCCGTGACGGACGTTGGGTGCGCACGGGTCCGGAAACGATGCCCGGAGAAGAAGATACTTTTGTCGCCTATGGGCTCGGTTGGGCGAATACGTCCAACACTCCGTTTCGGGGATATAAACACGATGGTTATGAGGGGGGAATCAGTACACCATTCATCGTACACTGGCCAGCCGGTATGTCTCGTAAACAGCGTGGCAACATCGTTCGCGATCCGACGCACCTGATTGACCTGATGCCAACTTGTGTCGAAGCTGCCAGAGCAACCTATCCCAGCAAGTTCCATGATGATCAGGACATACAACCGATGGAAGGAATCAGCCTTTTGCCAGCCCTGCAGGGCAGTTCACTGACCCGCGACGCGGCTATAGGATTTGAGCACCATGGTAATCTGGCACTTCGCGATGGTCGTTACAAGATCGTGTCCGCCTATCGCAATGGTGAGCCTACGACTTGGGAACTGTATGATATGCTGCAGGATCGAACGGAACTAAACGATTTGTCAGAGAAAATGCCTGAGAAAAAGCAGGAATTAATTGACAAGTGGCAAGCCTGGGCGGATCGTGTCGGTGTTCAAACCTGGCCACTAATGAAATAGTGTTGCTGAGAATCATCTTTCGAGTTTGCGATCCAAGCGCCTTGGCACTACGTTCAAAAAAATCACCCGATGCTCAGCGCGACTGATTCCGATAAGTCCTCCGAGCGGATCAACTGCAAATCCCTGCCCTGTGAATGGGACCGGTGTTTTGCCAACATATTTCAGGACTGTCCCCGATTGAGGAATACGTAAATAGTAAATTTCCTGTTCGTCGTGGCCGGTGACCAGCAAATGTTGCTGATGAAACAACCCACCCGACAAACTGTATTTTCCTAGTTGCGCGATCATTTCCTGGGGATATGTCCAACGTCGTGTTTCGGTCCAATTGCGATCAAACTCGGCCAAGAATGTGTCGCCGTTGTTTTGATCATATTTGGCAAAATTACAGAGCCAGCTGTTTCCTACACGGACAACCCAAGTGAGACTCCCCCCATAATCTTCAAAATCATGAAATGTCGTTAATTGCATTGATTTTGGATCAAGCACCTTGATTTGACTTTGCTCGGGAATCTGAGGGTAGTTCGAATGAGCACACAACAGGGACCCTCTGTAAATATACCCGCTGTTTAAATGCTGGGCATCTCCAACACTAAGCGCAAGCTGTTGTCTGGTCTTTCGACTATATTTGGCAACCACCTTATTGGTGATGGCATAGATAAACTTTCGATCCGCAGCCGCAGCCTGGTGTGCCTGAGGAGCCGCGAATGTGCCCGTTTCGCTAAACTGTGGCAACTCAAACTCATCACCACTGCAATCATCGACGCCGAGCCACAAGCAGCCCAACGTACATCCCAGATAAAACCAGTTAAGCCGTTTCATGGCAATCCCTGTTTAAACATCTTAAAATTTGTCTCGACACCGCATCCTACCACGCCGTGGCTTCATCGGGCAAGGAAAGCGATTTTATCAAATGACACCGAGCACCATAAAGTCTCGCCGTTGAATCTGGATGGCAAACCTAGCCTCATTCTTACCGAACGACTTGCACACGCTGCCTCCGACGGCGAAGATGGGGTTGTATTAGGCTAAAGCATCACCCCTGCTAGGCAAGATGAATCCGCCACCACAACAGAACGTCTCCAATAAACCGACGGGCCAAAAATGAAAACCATACTTCCTGTGAGCCTCGTTTCGCTGCTGCTTCTCTGTTCAACGTCGTGGGCTGACGTTCGTCTGCCGCGACTCTTCGGAGACAACCTTGTCCTCCAACAGCAAACGAGCAACGCCGTCTGGGGCTGGGCTGACGCTGGCGAACGCGTAACGGTTACCGCCAGTTGGGGAGTAACCGCTGAGACAAGAGCAGATAAAGACGGACGCTGGAAATTGTTCCTAATCACCCCATCGCAAGCAACAAACCACTCGCTCGTCATCGCGGGCAAAAACAGGATCAGCATTCGCAACGTTGCCATCGGCGAAGTCTGGCTGTGCGTTGGCCAATCGAATATGGGCTGGGCAATGGGTAACTCGTTTGAAGCCGAGCAGGAAACCGACGTCAACCTGCCAAACTTCCGCATCTTCAAGTCACAACGGGAGCACTGGCACGAACCGTTGGAAGAATCCCGTGACCGACTGCAGCAATGGAAGGTCTGCGATCCCAAATCAGCAGCCGAAACGTCGGCCGTGTCGTACTATTTTGGAAAGATGCTACAGCAAAAACTCGATGTCCCGGTTGGTATCATCGTACAGGCCTATGCGGGAACTCCGATTGAAGGATGGCTCCCATGGGATCTACAAAAAGACGATCCTCGGGCCGTTACGCATAAGAAATCGCTTGATCAGAACGCACAGCGGTTAATCGCTCGCGGAGAAACAGTCGAGAAATCTCTGGCGGTCTACCAGCACGAATTCAAACTTTACACCGCCAAGATCGACGCCGGCGAAACTATGAAAAATGCTTTCCGGGCGTTGCAGCCACCATTCATTACTAAACCGGCATCGCTGGGCCACCAGTACCCCGCCCACATCTTCAATGCCATGATCCATCCGGTTCGGCCCTACGGGATCCGCGGCATGATCTGGTATCAGGGCGAACGTAACTCCAAGGACGTCCCGCAGGCGGTCCATTACCGCCAGCAACTGGCACAATTGATCCACTACTACCGTTCGTCGTGGCATGCCCAGTCCGCCGGAAACGTGCCCGATGATTTTCCCTTTCAAGTCACGCAATTGCCCAGTTGGAATCCGCCACAGACCAAGCCGGTGGAAGGACCGGAAGCGGCGTGGGCGGCAAACCGAGAAGCTATGCGGCTGGTTGAAAAGAACGTCGCCGGCGTCGGTCTGGTTGTTTCCATCGATACCGGTGATCCCGTGGCCCTGCATCCCAAGAATAAGAAACCGATCGGCATTCGGCATGCCTTGCTGGCACTACAGCAGACCTATGGCTTGCAGATCGTCGGACAAGGTCCCCGCTATACAGGCCACCAGATCCAAAATGGTAACGTTGTCCTAGAATTTAATGCAGTTGGTTCAGGGTTAATGCGGGCCAACCGCGAACCGCTTAACGCGTTCGCCATCGCCGGAAAAGACCGCCAATGGCACTGGGGTGATGTTAAAATCAAAGGCAGGACTGTCGTGGTCTCTTCCGACAACGTCGCCCAGCCGATTGCCGTCCGTTACGCTTGGGCGATGAATCCGTCACGCCGCAACCTGCTCTACAATAGGGAGGGCCTTCCCGCTTCGCCATTCCGCACCGACGACTGGCCATTATTTCAAGCCGCTGCCCCGCTGATCCAGGTAAACAAGCCCGCCAAGCCGGACGGTTACCAAGCTGTCGATTGGAAGCGACCGCTGATGACCCAAGCGACTGACTCGAAGTGAAGTGTGCAAGGGGCGCGATAGAATCTATTACCAACACAATTGGCCGGACACTCCGTTGAGTAACTACCAAAAGAAAATCTACTCAGCCGCAAAGCCTCTGGCAGGTTGGCAACCAAAGGTTTTCCATGGTTGTCCGGTCAATCTCCAAGTGACTGCTTTGGTTTTATAAAAAGGACCTCACCGCGTTCGATCCATCCTGATCGCAAATCGACCCGAAACCATCCGTCGCTATTCTTCTTATGGAACCGCACCGGCGAGCGAGGACCAAATTGCTTGAGGTCGTATTGTGCCCAGGTCTTGCCCATATCCGTCGAGATAATGAACCCCGTGTTGTAAGGCGACGCAGGTGCATAATGCGCGGACAGTATTACACCATCTTCAATGATCATGTTCGCGGATTCGTATTTCGGATTGAATAACATGGTGTGCTTTTTGGGATCTGCAATATCCGCCGGGTCGCAGCGGAAGATGCCACGGTCGTGTGGCAACTTGCCATTGTTTCCGTTTGCGTCCGAGGCCCAATAAAGTTTGCCATCCACAAAATTAATACCTCCCGACTTGAAGCGCGAGTTTGAGTTGACCGACACCAGAATCTTCCACTTCCACGAATCTTCTTTGACATCGTAAGTGCCGCGTAGCCAATGGCACTCTTGCTTATCACCACGATCATGGTCGCCGGTGCACGCATAAAATGCATTTTCGCCGGGGTTGTATACGACCGAATGAACATGTCGGCAGATAACCGGATTATCGGGGTCACCCAGTGGCGCTCCGGTCTTTGCGTCTCGATCGTGAAAACTCGGATTGTGTCCAAAGGCATACGCGATTTTCACCGTCTGTCCCTGATCGGTGGAGTAGTAAATATTGATCGGAACCGGTCCGCCGAGCACATTACAGTAGTTGCCCCATACAAGCATTTCTTTCCCCTGGACATCCCACGTGTGAACGCCATCAAGTGAATGGAAGTACCAACCAGGTCGATTCGGGTCGGTCGGAGTGTGCGGCAGGTAATCGCGACCGGCCTGATCCTTGACGATGATCTGTTTGTATGTCTTCAGATTGTCGCTACTCAAATACAGTTTGGTTCGCGTGGCGAAGAGGATATTTCCATTCTTCAAAATGCAACTGAAGGTAATATTTTTCGCGTTGGGAAACTCCGAACTATGCGCCCAGGTGCGGGCGTTATCTTCAGACAGTAAAATCTTTTCGTCACTGAAACCAAAAGCCTTATGATCACGCTGCGAGTCGATATATGGGTCGGCCGCCGCCAGTCGATACCAGAAATGATCGGTTTCTCCTTCCGAGGATGCGGCGCTCGCCGGCGCCGCATTGGATCGCTCGACGGCAGTCATGAAGGCGGCACTCACAAACAGCAGGGCTGGAAGGATTAACACTATGCTAAGAATTCTGTTTGTTTTCATGCTAATTACCTTCTTGTTTTGGACCGAGTCAACTGAACTGAGTATATTCTAATCCTCGGGGTTCTTCCCATGTTGTAGCCATGTCACGTAATACGGCGAATTCTTACATTGAACGACCCGGGGAACGTTGGCAAACTGTGCAGGTTGCAAAACAACCTTCATAGAGACTATAAACATGAGTTGAGCTATTCAGGTTCCAGCAAATCGACGGAAAAACTATGTTGGGATCCAATGTTTCGACCTATGTATTTAACAAGTTCCGTAATTAACTGACTGTTTACTCGGTGTAATAAAAACATAATGAAGATCCCTGCCTCCAAGTTGATCGCTACATGTATCGCCTCTGTATTTATTTTGCCGTTCGTCATAAAGGCCGCCGAACCGGTAGTCCCCGGATATGAACGGTTTTATTCCGATCTGCTACACCCATCCGTTCCGGGGGGGTTGTTGCTGCTTGGTGAACTGAATTGTGTCTCCTGCCACGATCCAGGCGCAGCGGTGTCTACAAGTATCAATGTCAAAACAGCTCCAATTCTGGACAACGTCGGTAGTCGCGTGCGGAGCGGTTTTATCCGGGACTTTCTTTCTAATCCCCATCAGGTCAAATCAGGATCCACGATGCCGGACATGTTTGCCAACATGGTCGCAACCGAAAAACAGACTGTGATCGATGAGTTGACACACTATCTAGCATCCACCGGCACGATGGTAGACTCACCTGTTAAACCGGACGACGTTAACAAGGGACGGGTTCTGTTTAATCAAATCGGTTGCCTAGCTTGTCATGATCCCCAAGAAACAACCGACGGGAAAACGACGACTATCAGCGGATCTATTGCCTTCCCGACACTCAGTAACAAATACACCCTGAACAGTCTTATCGAATTTCTGGCGAATCCTCATACCGTCCGACCGGCCGGACGGATGCCATCATTGAATCTAAAGGGGAATGAGGCCCGTGAAGTCGCCTCGTTTCTGCTACGAGATTTGAAGCTACCCGACAACCTAACCTTTAAATACTATGAGGGAAGCTGGGCAAAACTCCCGGAGTTTTCAAAATTGAAACCAAAACTGGAAGGGACGGTCAGCGGTTTTGATGTTTTGGTAGGTTCCAAACGAGAACAATTCGGAATCGTCTTTACAGGGAAGATGGTCATCCAAAAGGCTGGTGAATATACGATCTGGCTTGGCAGCGATGACGGTTCACGCCTGCTTATTGACGGTAAACCACTAATTACCGTTGACGAGGTACATCCCCACAAGGTTGTGTCAGCCAAAATAAACCTATCTCAGGGTGAGCATCAATTGGTGGTTGAGTACTTTGAAGCGGGTGGACACGAATCTTTGCAGGTAGAGATTGCCGGACAGGGTTTGAAACAGCAACCGATGGATGTGGTGTTGTATACACCTAAGCCCGTGAAACAGAATAATACCGACTTGGCTGCGGTCGATCCGCAAAAAGCACTACGCGGTGCAACCCGGTTTGCTGCGTTGGGATGTGCTGACTGCCATCAACTCAAACAGGGTGATCAATCACTCGCTTCGACCGCTGATTTTAAGATGCTCGCGGCGTTCAAGGGAGACGGATGTATTTCCGCGACCGGCACGCTTCCCAACTATCAACTATCAAGCCGTCAGCAACAGGACCTGAAGGCAGCAATCGCCTATCTCCACAGTGAACCGGAATTAGAGCTAACCGGATCCGAACGGATCGATCGTACGTTTATACGAATGAATTGTTATACCTGCCATGAACGGAATAAAAAGGGTGGTGTGCTAGAACAACGACAAGCGTTCTTTCTAACCGATCAAAAAGAGATGGGAGACGAGGCCAGAATTCCTCCGCCACTGAGTGACACCGGTAGTAAACTACAACCCAGTTGGTTGAAGGACTTATTGGCCAACGGCACGAAGGTTCGTCCATACATGTTTACACGTATGCCCAAATTTGGTGAGGCCAATGTTGGACATTTGGCTGCTGAATTTGCCCAAGTGGATCAAGCCAAACCTGTAACTCATCAGACGGACGCTTTCAGCGACAAGTTGCTGAAGCTAACCGGACGCCGACTGGTTGGTTCGAAAGGTTTTTCCTGTATTAAATGCCATACCTTTGGAAATAATAAAGCGACCGGAGTTCAGTCGCTGGATATGACGCAGATGACCAAACGTCTCCAGTATGACTGGTTCCACAAATATGTTCAGGATCCCGTGGCCTTACGACCCCTGACTCGCATGCCCTCGGCGTGGCCGAATGGACAAGTCCTGCTCCCTCAAGTGCTTGAAGGCAGTATGGACCAACAGATTTATTCGGTCTGGAAATATCTCGACGACGGCCCCAAGGCATCGATCCCACAAGGCATCGGTCAAAATCTAGAAGAGCTCTATGTTTTTGATGACGCGGTAATCTACCGGAATTTCATTGAGGGTGCTGGGCCGCGGGCGATCGGAGTCGGCTATCCGGAAAAAGCAAATCTTGCATTTGATGCGAACCAGATGAATATTGCATTATTATGGCACGGTTCCTTTATTGATGCCGGAAAACATTGGAACGGACGGGGACAGGGATTCCAGCCTCCGCTGGGTGACAATGTGCTGTCGTTTCAACAGGCCCCTGCTCTGGCTCTACTTGAATCCAACGATAGCAAGTGGCCCACCGGGGATATCAAAAAACAAGGGTATCGATTCCTAGGGTATCAACTTGGGGATAATCGGAAACCGACTTTTCTGTATCAGCTAAATAAAATGCGGATCTTTGACTTTCCTAATCCGGAAGCCGGCGGAGAATTTCCGGCACTCACGCGGACGCTGACCGTGAGCTCCGAGACCGCAGAACGCAATCTATTTGTGCGAGCCGTTGTCGCTGCAAAATCACTGGTCATCAACAATGACGGGACGGTTACAGTCGACGGACAATGGACGTTGACGGTCACCGGAAACGTCGGTAAACCCGTTATCCGAGACAAGGAGTTGATCGTTCCGGTGGATTTGTCCAACAAGGATAAACTTCACGTGGCCCTCATCAAGATACTTTACCAGTGGTAACAGCATAGCGACCATCATTGAAACAAAACTGAGTTATTAGAAAAAAGAAACATGAATAACAAAACCAATGTCCTGGGGATCCTGCTCATCGCACTGTTCGCATACACGGTACAGGCGCAAGTTCAAACGCCGCCAACCGAAGATGAATACTACCCGTTGCTACAGTTACCGATTCCGGATGGGGTGGTATTGGAATCCAGTGCCATCGAAATGATGCCGGATGGGAAACTAGCCGTTGCCTCTCGTCGGGGCGATATTTATCTGGTCGATCATCCGCTCGCCAAAACAGCCGACGAAATGAAATTTAGTTTGTATGCATCCGGGCTACACGAAATTCTTGGATTGTCCTTTCACGACGGGGGCTTATTTACTACCCAGAGATGCGAAGTGACCAAAATTATAGACCTCGACAAGAATGGAACAGGCGACCTTTTCCAAGCGGTTTCAGATGCATGGGAAATCAGCGGCGATTACCACGAATACGCTTTTGGTAGCAAAGTCGATCAGCAAGGCAATACGTGGGTAGTGTTATGTTTGACGGGATCATTTAACAGCAACGTACCCTATCGTGGTTGGTGTTTAAGGATTGGAGCGGATGGTAAAGTGACGCCAACCTGTTCCGGAATCCGCTCGCCCGGCGGTATTGGCACGGATCATTTAGGAAATACGTTTTACACTGACAATCAGGGTCCGTGGAACGGGACGTGTGGCCTCAAGTGGTTAAAGCCTGGATCCTTTCAGGGACATCCAGGAGGCAACCGTTGGTACGATTTGACCGATGCGATTGGCGCGCGTCCGGCGGACCCTGCCAGCGGCAGTCGCATCATGACCGAATTTGACAAGAACCCAATTCTGGAGCCAACCGCTGTATTCTTTCCCTACAACAAGATGGGGAAATCAGCCAGTGGCATTGTTTGTGATACGAGTGGTGGAAAATTTGGCCCCTTTAAGAATCAGTTGTTCGTCGGGGATCAGTCATACAGTACGGTCATGCGGGTCTTTCTAGAGAAGATTGACGGACATTATCAGGGCGTCTGTTTTCCTTTTAGAGAAGGCTTTGCCAGCGGCAGTCTGTCCATGCAAATGCATCCCACCGGTGCCATGTTTATCGGGGGAACCAACCGAGGCTGGGGATCTCGAGGAAATAGACCCTTTGCTTTGGAACGGATGAATTGGAGCGGGAAAATACCGTTTGAAGTTCATGAGATGCGAGCTAAACCGGATGGCTTTGAACTTACCTTTACCCAGCCCGTAGATAAACAAACTGTCGAAGATCTGGCGTCATACAAAATAAGTACCTACACCTATATTTATCAGTCGTCTTACGGAAGTCCCGAAGTGGATCATACCGAACCGATCATCAAAACCGCGACCGTTTCCGCCGACGCCAAAAGCGTTCGCCTGATAATCGACGGATTACAACGCGGGCACGTACACGAACTGCACATGGACGGAATTCAAAACTCCGCAGGTCTTCCCCTGCTGCACAAGCAGGCTTACTATACGCTGAATTTCATCCCCAAGAAATAATGGATTCGCCTGCTGCCAACTTATTTCAAATGCAAGCGCATCGCTAACAGTAACAGCTCCTAGCTACCATCGAGATTCTTTTCAATTTCGATTTTTGTTGGCGCTGGAGACGGGCAACCATTGGGAGGCACGTCCACTTTCGCCGTCCAGAGGATCGCATTAAGCATGATGGTTCGAAAACCATCGTCCCGCCAGCTATCGTGATTGTGAGCACCGGTGAATCCAAATCCACGACCTCCGTTGGGACGTTGATAGGCCCAGGCAACATGCTGTTTTTCCCCCGCCGCAACGGCTCGCCGCACGGTCGGATTCCCACTACGTGCACCATCACCGCGGCGTAGCGTTTCCGCCGGTGGTAAATCCGACAGTATCGGCGTGACCCCCTTTAGCTCTTTGGTGAAACGCATATGGTAATACCATTCATCGTTTACTCGAAATGGCTTTACACCGTTACAGATCGGATGGTCAGGAAATTCTTTGAAGTTAGGGGTCCAATGCGGATTGACCGACCAATCCAAATCACAAAATCCACCCATCCATTTGAGAAACATCTCACCAGGCTTCCCTTTTTCAGCTTCAGTGGCCCAGTGAATCATCACCACGCCGGTACCTTTGTCCATCAACTTATCAAATTCGTCCAGATGGGGATTCAACAGGTGGCCTCGATGGCCAGTACAGAAGATGACGACGGTCGCCGCCCCCTCCAAGATGGTCTTGTCTTTTGGATAACCGTAATCGGGAACAACAACGGCGTTAACAGGCAGTCCCGAGCGGTTGAGTGCCTCGGCTAGGATCATGTTACCGGCACGATGTTCATGATGCAGTCGTCCATGACTAGGTGTGCCAGAGAGAAAAACGATCTTCGGTTTTTCTTTACCCGTCGCAACAGAGGTGATCAAGAGACTTGCCAAACAACAGAGGCTTAAGAAATAACGTTTCATTTTTAACTCCTTTACGCAGAGCGTTTTCAGAATACGGTTTATAGATCAGTCGCTGACAATCTGGATGGTGTGCCAATAAGCCCATTCATTCTTCCAGTCGTTCGCCCGGTTTTCAATCGAAAGTTCAATTTTATGTCCCGCGAAACGAGACAGATCCACGGTCACTTCCATCCACTCTTTATCGACCTCGGAGGACCGCACGATTTGTTGTGAAAGAACTTCTTTGCCAGCGAGGACCCTGAGTTGCCAGTCGCCGTGTGGGTGATGACTGACGCTCATTTTCAGTTTGGTTTTTGCATTGGCCGGTACATCCACTGTTCGGGAAAGAACACAAGGTGTTTCACGATTTAACGGATGGGTCTGCACCGCGGTGCGATTGCGGAACACGGTATGATAGACAACTCCGCGTTCTCCGACATTTTGCACATTGAACCCTGCTGCCACCCGCTGGATGGTTTTATTTTGTTCACTGGCACTTTGTTGTTTGGGTGGATTCTGTTTTCCAGCGTCCGCTTCGCCGAGCAACCGGCGGGCAACGAATCCGGGCAGTTTTGGATACTTCCCAGCAACGGCCAATTGGAGCGCCTGCTGCGAGTGTTTTGGTACCATCGGCTCTAATCCAAACCAAACCATCCGTGGTAAATTCGGATCTTCAATATCTTCTTCACGGCCGGCAAGTCCTGTCAGAATCGGCCAGCGATTTTCGAAAGGCAATCGTTGGGCAATGGATGCCAAATACAAACGCACGATGGCCGAGGAGTCCTCGACGGCCATGACGTTCAGTTGTTTTAACACGGCGTCCGGCAAGACTGGCTTAGCGGTTTTTTCAGCTACTTGAAATGCATTCACACTGCTATCTTCGCCCAGTAATTGAATAGCCCAAGCTCGGATATAGGAATCCGCATGTTTCAGGTTATTCAACAGTTGCTCCGCATCTAATCCTCCGGTTACATGCAAGGCCCAAAATGCTCGCAGTCGTTTGGGGGAAGTAGTCGCTGAGTCAAATTGTTTTTGTAATAACCTATGGACAAGCGGCTTATCCAATTGGCCAACTGCGGCCCGCGACTGAAGCAGCACCCGCGACTGTCGCACATACCAATCATTAGAATGCGTCTGCATGGCCACGAGTTCTGTGTCGGTGAGCGATCTTAGATTTGGCGCAGCAACGGCCTCAGCACCGCTGGGTGTAATACGATAGATGCGGCCACTGTTTGGGAAATTGATTGTATTACCGCAGACATCGGTGTCATGCCAGTCCAGAATATAAACACCTCCTTCGGGTCCAACCTCTACACTGAATCCGACCCAGGCCAAATCATTTGTCGGCATAAAATCATCTCCATGTTTTCCAATGAAGCTACTGCCATTTGGAACCAGTACATCGGTCAACACAGCGTGTTCGTGGATATTACACATGAACAATCGATTCCGATATTCCTTGGGAAAAGCATCCGCCAAATAGATTCTGGCACCCCCATGGGCTGAAAGATGGGTATGGTCGCGAATCGTCTTGATGTCATCATAAATATGCGGATTCACATGCGGACGACTTTGTTTATGATAGACACCGCCTTGGACGACATGAAATAGATGAGGAATTACACAGCAAGTTGCAAATCCCTGCCCATGATCGTCAAAATCAAAACCCCAAGGGTTCGAAAGGCCGCGGGCGAAAACCTCAAATTTTTTCCGTGTGGGATGATAACGCCAAATTCCACCGTCGATGAATTGTCGGGCCGAGTCATCTTCGTTTGGTTTGGCAACTTGGGATTGAGTGAACACACCATGGCATCCATAAAGCCATCCATCCGGTCCCCAATTGAAACTGTTTAATGTCTCGTGTCGATCGTTGATTCCCCAGCCGTTGAGCAGAACCTCAGGAGGACCGTCCGGCAGATCGTCCCCATTGCGATCCGGAATGAACGACAGATTGGGTGGCGAACCAACGAAGACTCCTCCAAAGCCAAGTGCAATCCCAGAGGTGAAGGTTAACTTATCGGTAAAGGTTTTTTTCTTGTCGAATACGCCGTCACGATTGGTATCTTCCAGAATTTGAATCCTGGTCACTTTCTCGTCGGTATGTTCTTTCCGCGTCCGGTAGTTATAATTTTCAACCACCCAGATACGGCCACGGTCATCAAAACAAAATGCGATGGGCTCGCCGATGTCCGGTTCAGCGGCAAAAATTGAAACATCAAAACCAGCGGGGATGGCCATTTTTGCAACCGCTTCAGCAGGCTTAAGAAACGGAGCATTGCTGGTCTTGTGTTGTTTTTTGGGGAGCTGGTTTTTTGGTTGTTGAGCGGTCACCATCCACGGCCTGATCGCTACTGCGCCTAGGATGATCAGACAGATTACCGCCAGCGGAGAAGTTATACGCTGTAGCCGTTTGTGGGAATCAGAATGTTTAGAGCTTCGCATTTTCTCTTGTGGGTTCATTGTGCCAACTCCACCTGTTCGGTTGTTTGTAAATATTTGATCAGGTTCATGACTTCCTGTGGCTTCATTTTATCCAACTGACCGTCGGGCATCATGGACTTGGGTGAGATTTTTCGAGCTTCAATGTCACTCTTGAGAATGACCACGGTGGGCTGCTGAACGGTTTTCAAAATGATCCGTTGAGCATTCTCTTCGGCGATGACACCGTTGAGGACGCGACCGTCAACCGTATGAATAATGACCATTTTATATCCCTGGGGGACATCGTAACTCGGATCAATGCTGTTTAACAGGATGTAGTCCAGATTAGCCCTGTTAGACCCAGTGAGGTCTGGGCCTATTTTTCCTCCTGTCCCATACAGCACGTGACACGCTGCACAGGTCTCTTTGAAAATGAGACGCCCTCTGGACGGATCCGCATTGGCAAAGGCAGTGGAACTTAGTAGTTCCTTGTATTTGTTGATCTGTTTGGTGCGATTCACGGATAACTGCCGAACATCACCATAAACCTCGACAAACGAATCGCCCAAAATCAGGCTGAGCGACCGAGCGACGTGCGACGGAATATCAGCTATTGGAATCTTTTTCGCTTTGATCGCAGCTAATAGCGATTCTGCATATTTCCGTCGGGTTGCTAATGTTTCAATGATTGCCTGACGGTGTTCCGACGTCCATTTTACGTAACGTGGCAACAAAATCTCGGGGGCACGCTCATTTTCGATCGCCGCGTAACCCCGGATCGCATCCAGTCGCAATTCCGGTTCATCCAGCAGTTGTTCCAGCAATGCAGAAACACTTTTATTTTTTTGGCTCAGCAGCGAATATAGTGCACGGCGGCGGGCATCGAGTTGGCTGGACCGATCCTGTACAATTGCCAAAGCCCGCTGCATGGCGGCTTCATCGCCAAAGATCTGCGACAGTCGTGCCACCAGTTCGCGTACCTGCGAGTTATCGCTTTTGGCAAGTTTTGCCCCGACCTTGAGCCAAGCCGCGGGAGCAGGAACATTTCGTCGACCATCAAGACCATTTAACATTCCCTGCAACAAAGCGGTCTGGACCGCAGGATCATCGATGGTACCCAGTGTCGTGACCAGCAACGCCAGCGTCTCCTGTTCGTCCACCGCACTTACCTGATCGGGCGTGTAAACAATCAAGCTTGTCAGAAGTATCAGACATATAAACGAACGCTGCATTTTGTCACTCTCAGGGTGCATATCTTTCCATGCTTCCAACCGGAACATCACAGGATGTCATGACATTTTACCAGATTCCAGTCGAACCGTCCGCTTGACTGGGACGCTTAGCCAGATGACTACGGTACTACCCAGCGAAAACTCTCACCCTCGATTACCAAATTCCGCCGCGCATTCAACTTGGTTCCCGGTTCAGCAAATTTTTTCGGTGCCAGCGCCCGCATCTCTGCTTTCAGACCTTCATATTCCGACCGCGAGGCGAGGTTCGTCCACTCGTTAGGATCGGCCACTACGTTATAGAGTTCCTCACCATCTTCTCCATAGCGGATATAGCGCCAGTTACGATTGATGATGGCGTATTCATGAGGGTTCATGTGTGGCAGAAAAACGCTGCGATCTTTTGCTAACGCGGGATCTGCAAGTGTTGCGGCGATGGACTCTCCTTCTAACTTCTGATGCGGTTGCGGCAGTCCGCACATCTCGAGGAGCGTTGGATACATATCGATTAAGCTGACCGTCACATCCGTCTTGCTGCCCTGCGCAACTCCGGGACCAGCCCAGATCAACGGTACATTGGATGTACGCTCCCAAAGAGTGTGCTTGCCCCAGTCTCCTTTTTCGCCGTGGTGATAGCCATGGTCGCTCCAGAGAACAACAATCGTATTGTCTCGGTGTGGTCCAGCTTCCAATGCATCGAGCACCCGCCCCATCATCGCATCCGCATAGCTCATACTGGCAAGGTAGCCGTGAATTGCATCCTCAATCGCATCGAGATCTTCAAGTTTTTGGTGGATTCGCGACCGCGCTGTCTTGATCTTTTTTATCTTCGGCGGCAAGTCATCTAGGTCATCGGCTTTGTAGGGAGGATGCTCGATATCATTGACGTCGTACAGGTCGAAGTATTTCTGAGGGCAATAGTTCGGAAAATGCGGAGCGTAAATCCCGACTGCCAGAAAGAAGGGTTTGTCCCGTTGCTGTTGTAATTTCTCAACGGCCCAATTAACCCGCTTCGTATCGGCCATTTCTTCTTCCCGCTCATTGGGAATCGCACCCCACTCCAGAAATAATCCGCCCGTAATCTCTTGACCACGGTTATAAATACTATTGGGAAAGGGCTTCGGAAACGGGGTTTCTTCGCTCCAAGAATTCAGTGGCCAGCCGCTTTCCCGCTGACTTTGATTGCGGAGAAAGAACTGGGTCCATCCTCGTTGATCGATTGCGCCGGCGGGATGATGAAACAGCTTTCCCGCACCGAAAGTTTCATAACCTGCTTTTGCGAAGCTGAGTTGCAGTGGTTCGATTTGCGGATGATCGTAGAAATAAGTGGCCGTCCAAACTGACCCGAAAAAATAGCAGCCCGCGAGGGTGCACAGAACACGCCAGCTGTGTGAGCATTGGTAAAATTGACTCCCCGCGCGGCAAGTTGGTCAATATTCGGCGTGATCGCTCGGGGCGTGGTTTCTAGGCAGCCGAGCCAGTCGTTCATATCATCGACGGCCAGAAATAGAACATTGGGAGTCTCAGCCCTACCAGTAAAGGCCATTCCCAACAGTAGTAATAGGGCAACACTAAATTTCTGAAAATGCATCATCTTCCTCTGTGCGAATAGCGAAAAGCTGGCGGAGAAGCACTCTCTTGGTAACCAGACCCTCTTTTGGCAATGGCGGTATCTGCTCGCGACTTCCGGTTTTACTATCCTAACACCCTCCTACAGCGAATGACATCCCTCGTGTAATGCGACCGAGAATGCGCGGTTTCCGTCTGTTCCACAAGGAACGCAGGATTCGATACGTATCACTGTCCACATCTGGAAAATTGTTTTCAGCGAGGTATATTACATGATCAACTTTTAAATATGATCATTTCACGTTCACTGCTTCGTCTAACCATCGTTCCCCTGAGAAATAAATGAAAACCATTTTAAGATTACTAATCTGCCTAGTATCCCTATTGCCGGTTCCGGTCATTGTCACGGCGGCCGATGTCACTGCCGCACGTAAACCCAACATTGTCTTTATTTTTGTTGACGATCAGGGTTACTACGACCTCGGTTGTTATGGAGCAACCGAGGTGAAGACGCCGCATATTGATGCGATGACCGATGGTGGTGTGCGGTTCACGGACTATTATGCCGCAGCGCCGATCTGCAGCCCGTCTCGTGCGGGATTATTGACCGGGTGTTATCCCCGCCGTGTGGGCAACGAAATATGGGTGCATCGGGCAGATTCGCCATCCGGTATTCATCCTGACGAATTGACGATTGCCGAGTTACTGAAGGACAACGGCTACGCGACCGCTTGCATCGGAAAATGGCATCTCGGCTTTCACGAGCCTTTCCTACCCCGCAATCAGGGGTTCGATTACTATTTTGGACTACTGCACAACTTGGACCCCGTAGAGATCGTTTATTTCCAACAACAGGGCGGCGTCCCCTTGATGCGCAATGACGATGTCGTCAAGCGTCCGGCCGATCCGGCAGAACTGACAAAGGTCTACACCGATGAGGCGATTCAGTTTATCGAAAAGAACAAGCAAGGCCCGTTCTTTCTCTATCTGCCACATACCATGCTCCACAATCCTCTCGGGGTCAGTGAAGCATTCAAGGGCAGCTCAAACTGGGGTGAATACGGCGATGCCATTCAGGAACTCGATCACAACGTTGGCCGAATTTTCGATACCTTGAAACGGCTGGAAATCGACGACAATACGATCGTCGTCTACGCCTCGGACAATGGTCGCGGACCTGGGCGTACACCGGAGCAAAAGATTCGCGGCCGCAAGCTGTCGACCTACGAAGGCGGCATTCGCGTGCCGGCGATCGCCTGGGGTCCGGGGTTGGGATTACAGGCCGGGGAGTCGGCGGCAGTCGTACGAGCAATGGACTGGTATCCGACGCTCGCCACGTTCGCTGGAATCAAGATCCCCGCAGGACGCGTCATCGACGGCCGCGATATCAGCCCACTGTTGAGGGGCGAGACCACGATTGTGCCGCCTCCCGGAATGAAAAAATCACTCAACGCGTCGGTCCCACTTCGGCGTCGGTGGGATCCCCGCGGCGAATGGGCTCCCCTGATCCATCGTAACGAATACAATGACGCTTTCTTTTATCATGGTAGTCAGGGCGCGCTGGCAGCCGTTCGCTGGCGCAACTGGAAACTCTACTTAAATCCGAGCCCGCAGCTGTACAATCTTGCGGAAGATCCCGCGGAATCCAAACTGGTACGTAATCAGGAAATCGCCCGCAAGCTGCGTGGCATGGCAATTTTGTTTCAGGAGGAAATGCGGCTCGACGCGCGGCCCGCAGGAGAAGCACCACAGCCTCGGGCGGACGGACGGACCGAGATTCCCCAAATGACGCTGAATCGTCTGCATGCGAAACCGAATGTGACCTACGCGCGATATGGTGATCGCACACTGGAAATGGATATTTATCGGCCAAAGGGAGTCTGGGGGGAGTTGCCCGCGGTGGTTTGCATACATGGTGGCGGTTGGGCCAATGGGAATCGGACCAATCATGAAAAGGTCGCTCAGGCACTCGCAGCGCGGGGGTATGTCGCCGCCACGATTTCGTATCGCCTCAGTGGCGAAGCGCCCTTTCCGGCAGCGATCCACGATTGCAAAGCAGCAGTTAGATTTTTGCGGGCAAATGCAAAAGTGTACGGTATCGACACCGACAATATCGGTGCGATCGGGCTTTCCGCTGGCGGACATTTGACGGCGCTGCTCGCGACGTCGGCCGGGATACCGGAACTTGAAGGTGCTGGGGGAAATGCAGAGTTCAGCAGCGCGATTCAGGCGGCCATACCCATGGGCGCTCAGACGGACCTGCTTTCCGAGAGAACGCGGACAATTTCTGCAGTCGAGGATCGGGGCAAAATCTGGAGACAGTTTCTCAGTGGCTCGCAGCAAGAGAATCCCGCAACCTATCGCCAAGCATCGCCGCTGCATCACCTCGATAAGACTGACCCACCCTGCTCTTTCCTTGCAGGGGAAACGGATGATCCCAGTACGCATGCAGATGTGTTTCGCAGGCAAATGCAAAAGTTCAGTATCTCGTCCCAACTGACGGTCATCAAGGATGCACCGCATCCGTTTCTGGGAAAACAAGTCTGGTTTGACGAGATGGTCGAAACGGCAGACGCATTCTTTATAAACCAACTGAAGAATCCGAAGCTACCATAGGATACTGTGTGGTTTGGGGTCGCCGTTGGGTGCCGCATTCACAGGAAATTAATGTAGTAGGAAGATTTTGAGAAATATCGTGTTTCGGACAACCACTCATAAGCTTTATACGAAACAAAGCCTTTTTTGGGGGGTTCAAGTAGCTTATCATAAAACCTCATCGACTCATAATTTTCTATTCGTGGAAACAAATTATAGATGGAAGATCAACTAAACGCCTTCTTGGATGAATTGAAGTCTGTCGGCAACACCGAACACACTTCATCCGCTTTGAACTTATTGATGTATCTGGCATTGGGTGGGCTTTTAGCACTGTATGTGCGATTCATCTATCGCCGTTTCAATGACCCACGTTCCGAAGACACCGTTTCAATTATTTTCCCCTTGCTGACTATCGTAACGGTCGCGGTTATTGCCACAATTAAGTCCTCGCTCGCGTTGTCTCTAGGCATGGTGGGTGCGCTTTCCATCGTCCGATTTCGCACAGCAATTCGCAGGCCTCAGGAGCTTGTCTATTTATTTCTTTGCATCGCCATTGGTCTGGCGTTGGGTGCAGAATTCGTACTACTGGCGGTAATCTTGGTAGCCATATCGACGCTGTGTGCTATCTGGATGGGTCGGCAACAAGAACCGGTCGCGGATGAACCTATCTTACTCACAGTCACCGAAGAGACCATTGAACCCTTGATCGATCATGAAACAGGGGTCGTTGCCACGGTCAGTAAATTGTTTGGCGATTTTTCAGTTAAACGAATTGACAGCCAACAAGGGAATTCACAAATTCGTCTTGAGCTGCGCGGAATTCAGCTAGAAGATACAACCGATTTAATCCAACAACTGCGTCAACTTTTTCCGCTTGCACGTATCAAGATTCAATAGCCTTCTACACTTCTTGGAGTTTCTAAACCATGCGTATGCTCGTTCACTCTATCATGGTCTGTTTTCTGGCAACTAACGCTTTTGGCCAGCCGCCTCAAGGAACAAATCCGAATGATCCATTTAGGCCACCGTTGGATCCACTTTCATTAAAACTTGATGCCGATAACGATGGTGAGCTTTCAGCAGAAGAATTGTCTAAAGCACCCGCCGTGCTTCAAGCATTAGATCTTAATAAGGATGGTAAGCTCACGATTGAAGAACTTTTGCCCGGATTCCAGGAAAGACGACCCAGTTTTGGTCGCCCTGGTGATATGGGGGCCGGTAGGGGCCCTAATCGAGTGGAACAAAAGCTGACTGAAAAACATGATGCTGATGAAAACGGATATCTAGACCCTATTGAACGTCAGAAAGCCTTAGCGGAAGTACAATCTTTTGGCGGAGGGGGACGTCGACCCGGAGGTCGTCCCGGAGGTGCCACAGCGCAGAGCGGTTCCGCAGGACCTAAAGTGTCACCGAATGAAGTCAAAAATTATCCTGACTCGTCGCTCTACGACTCGACCATTCTGAGAACCATTTTTATTGAGTTTAATACAGACACATGGGAAGATGAAATGGCGAAGTTCAAGGATACCGATGTTGAAATGCCGGCGACCGTCATCGTCGATGGTGCAGAGTATCCGCTGGTTGGTGTCAAATTTCGCGGCCAATCTTCTTTTGGACATGTACCGGCAGGATCAAAACGATCTTTGAATCTTTCGATGGACCTTATTGACGGGGGCCAAAAACTGTATGGCTATAAGACTCTCAATCTACTGAACTGCAATGGAGATGCTTCATTTCTCAGTAGCATCTTATTTTCCCAACTGGCGTCGGATTACCTTCCAACGCCCAAGGCAAATATGGTCAAAGTGGTTATCAACGGCGAGAGCTGGGGCATTTATAGTAACGTTCAACAATTCAACAAAGATTTTCTAAAAGAGTTCTATGGAACGACTGCCGGTGCACGCTGGAAAGTTGCTGGAAGTCCACAGGCAGATGGTGGACTACGTTATCTCGGTGATGACATCGCCCCCTATCGCCAACGATTTGAAATCAAATCCCGTGACGATGATGATTCATGGAACGCATTAATTCACCTCTGTAAAGTACTGAATGAAACACCGATTGAGGATTTACCCACAGCCCTTGAACCCATTCTCAACGTTGATGGAGTCTTGCGATTTTTGGCAATTGACGTGGCGGTGGTCAATAGTGACGGCTACTGGACTCGTGCCAGCGATTATAGTATCTATCTCGACCCGCGGGGAACCTTTCACATCCTGCCCCATGACATGAATGAATCTTTTCGAGGTGGTGGGC
>LWDU01033397.1_pt1 | contig 28006 bp, 21 predicted proteins | sample 727161 | NCBI WGS metagenome assembly LWDU01 (sample SAMN04566230, study PRJNA314399) | hydrothermal vent metagenome | isolation source: deep sea hydrothermal plume seawater | place: Mexico: Gulf of California, Guaymas Basin | collected 2004-07-11
TTGATCGAAGACTCTGAGTCGGTTCATAACCATCGAGCCAAATGTATTCAAGTTTTGACATAATTGCGTTTCACGCTCCCAAAAAATATTTCCCGCGATTCAGGCACCTCGCCTTTTTTGCCCCTGAATGGCAATGTTACAGTGATTCCAGATCTAGTTCTGGAAAAAGACTAAGGACTTTTTATAACCCATTTTTTTTCAAATGTCACCCATAGATGGAAAGTGAAATCAAAAAAACCATGCCCCATTCGCCGACTATCGATAAGATTCGGGTCTAGAACACTAGTCGCCCACCCAGTTTGCAATATAACGACTCGTTCTCAACTCTAACGAGCAGCAATTTGACGACGGCCTTTTACTATTTCTATGCCCGCAAAGAGAATCGGGTCTGATTGAGATAATGGCAGGGTCCCATCTTCCAATGGTTTAGCAATCATCTGCACATCTACGTCAGGTGTAACACCACGTCCACTGATTTGGTGACCAGCGGGAGAATAGAATCGAGCAGTAGTTAAACGCAAACCACAATTATACGCAGCCAATGGAAAAATCCCTTGCACGCTGCCCTTGCCGTATGTGCAATGCCCGACGATTGCACCGCGCTGGTGATCTTTAATTGCACCTGCGAATATTTCACTAGCACTAGCCGATCTCGCATTAATCAATACAACCAAAGGTTCACTACAAGTGCCGCCTTGATGAGCTTGATAATCCACTTCTTCGTTTACACTGCGACCACGCGTTGAAACAATCGTTCCCGCAGGAATGAACATATCTGCAATTGCAACTGCACTAGTAACCAAACCACCAGGGTTACCACGTAAATCAAGCACTAAGCGTTGCATACCGTCTTGGCGCAATTGCCACAACGCACTGTTTACCTCGCGGACTGTATTTTTCTGGAAGCTAACGATCCGCAAATAGCCCACTTTCGCTTGTTGATCAATGATTCTCGCATCGACCACACTCGCAACTTGTACTCGCCGTCGAGTTAGTGTCATCCGCCGCGCAGAACCTGTCGCTGAAACGACGACTATTTCGACTTCAGTTCCTCGCAAACCTTTGAGCATATCCGCAGCTTTCGCCGCAGCGACTGTCGGAATCATATTTCGATCTACTTCAATTATTTTATCGCCAGATTTCAACCCCGCATCCGCCGCTGGGCCCTTGGGAATCACTCGTTCCACTAAAAGACCGTTTTCTTGGATTCGTAGTTCAATCCCCAGTCCAACAAAATTTCCATCAATTTGAGAGAACATATCATCGAGCTGAGTACTTGTTAGATACGAAGAATATCGATCCAAGGCAATGATCGTTCCTGATAGTAATTCCAACATTACCGCCTGCTGTGATACCTTCAATGTGCGTTCCGCTATTTGACTTACCGTGATCGCCGACTGCAACACGTCACGATCGCTGCGACAAACTCGATTTGTTAGGATACGAGCAACGGCAGTCCGATACTGTTGCAAACCGGGGCTGTTTACCGTGAGCCCATGGTGTCCGCAAAACAATTCGTCGTGGAGAGCTACTTCAAATTGTTCGATTCCTGATTTTAAAATTAGTTGCCAATTCAATTCCGCAAAATAGTACGTTGCAATTTTCCCCAGAACTTCTCGATAAACCGCTTGGCTCGCCGTCAAGTCCATCTGCTTGATGGAATACAAGTAGCTGGCATCGTGATAGCGCCGAGCGATATCAACGTGAGATCGGCTTATTTGATAACGAACCGCGATGGTCGACTGCTGTGGGTAGTTACGGGCAGCACGTTCATACAATCTCAATGCCGCTCGCCAATTTTTAGACGCTTCAAGCTGCGCCCCTTGGTTTTCAATCGCATCGATCTCTGCCTGTGCGGTTGCTGCAACTCCGGAATTTATAGGTAACTCTTGCCCCCAGGTTGCTGTAACAGTAGTCGCAACAATGCTGAACGCAAGTAGTAGTGAGAAAGAGAGTCGAGAAGCAAATCTCATAAAGACAGTGACCGAATGGAGCAACGAGGAGGGGAATGACAAAACACAAGACGTGCTTTATCGCTGCTCAAGAATAGGTCGCCAAACGCACAGAGGTCGTCTTTAAGGCTTTAAAACTGGTGAAAAACAACCGTCAAAATCGGCAACACCCGATGCTGAATAGCTGATCAGCATGCCTGTAGCGAATATGCGGATAGATAATGGACAGCCCTCTTATAAAGCGTCCAAATGGCGAGCCAACGTTCGCATTCGCTATATCAATTCGGCAATCGGTGGGCGCTGGTCCAACAAGAACTGGGGACGGCCATTAGGGTCATGCAATTGAACGCGCTGTGAATCAATTCCTATGTTGTGGTACAACGTCGCCAACACTTCTTGCAAATGAACAGGGCGATCCTGAGCGAACTCGGCATTTTTGCTTGTCGTACCAACGGCTTGTCCAAGTTGCATACCACCGCCGGCTAAGAATACTTGTGATAAACGCGTCCAATGATCACGTCCCGCTTTACTATTTACGCGAGGCGTCCGTCCGAATTCACCCCACACAACGACCGTGACATCTTGATCCATACCCCGTAGCGACAAATCCTCTAAAAGTGCACTCAAGGCCTGATCGAGTTGCGGTAGCAGTTTTTTCAAGCTTACAAAGTTATTACTGTGTGTATCCCAGCCACCCCATTGCATCGTAACCACACGTGAACCGGCTTCAATTAAACGCCGTGCAAGTAACAAATTTTTGCCTTGCCCATTTCCATATCGCTCAACAATAGCTGGGTCTTCTAGTCTGACATCTAACGCATCTGCAACGGTACCAGAAGTAACCAATGCAGCCGCCTGTTGCGTGTATGCATCCAATGCGTCAAGTTGACCCGAAGAGTCAATATCACGACGTATCGTATCCAGAGAACCAAGTAAGCTCCGCCGATCCGTCAGTCGGTCTTCGGTAATGGACCGTAATTTAAGATCATTGCCACTGGGCTTGTAGGGGAGATAAACTGGCCCCAAGTAACCTGGCTTTCCACCCATATACGAAATATAAGGTGGCGCACCGTTCTCAGTTGGACCCTGCAGCTTGGCAACAACACTGCCCATGTAGGGTCGGCCACCGATGTTACTTAATGACTTTTGATCAAAACCAGTCGAAGTATGGTTTGCGCTGTGAGAACTAATCATGCCAACCAGCGAACGGACGATCGCAAACTTATCTGCCATTCGTGATAGCAATGGAAAATGTTCACAGATGTCCAGTCCAGGCACGTTTGTGTGGATCGGGTTGAACTCACCGCGAAATTCACTCGGTGCATCGGGCTTGAGATCAAACATATCCTGATGCGAGGGGCCACCTCCCAAATGCAGATGAATCAAAGACTTATGGCTACTTCCAGTTTGTTGCCTTGCCTCTGCTTGCAATAAAGCCGGAAGACTTAGGGCACCAATCCCGCCACCTATGGATAAAAAGTTGCGGCGGTCAATTACGTTTCGAGATGAACCTGATTGTTTGTTGTAGATCGTAAACATTCAACACTCCAACAGAAAAACGATATATTGCCAGACACGTATTCCAACTCTAGTATCGGGATTATATGCAAAAGGAGTAGCGAAAATCAATCGAATCCCTGCCTTTTGACAAGCTGGGTAAGTATTTTTTCGCTTTTCCCCCTGCGACAGAGGGGAAAGCTATACGTCTACGGGCTTCCGACCTATCGCCGATTCTGTTTGACGCTGACACAGTCCGATTGCGTCACGTGCAAGCGCTCCGCCGAGTAATGTCGACGACGTGCCGGTTTCTAACGCACGCACCACTTCGGCCATCTCTTGCTCAAACGACAACACGGGGTCGCCATCACCTACATCTGGGCGCTGCACGTTGCCCTCATTGTCGAACACTTTCAAAGAACTAACTTCTGGTTTATCCGCCAATGCCGCAAACCCAAACTGCAAGGTGGCTCGTTCAAAATGAGCCTCATAGCTATGCATGAACGGCCGACCCTGTTGGCCAATAACACCACTAGTTGCCGTGACCACTAAATCTCGATCGGCAAACTCAAAGTTAGTCATACCATATTCCACAACATCGCCCCGCATGCGCGCGCGACACTCAAGGCGCTCAGGCATTCCAAACAATATGCGAATTAGGTGTGCGTCATGAACATGCAAGTCGATGAGTGGTCCACCCACTTTTTCCACATCCCAAAAATCAACTAACCAGGTCGGGTCCGAAATCACTCGGTTGAAATGACCACCGAGCAGCTTGCCGTATTTCCCGCTGACCGCCGCTTCACGTAAGAATGCGTACTCCGGAAAGAACGGGAGCACATGGGCCACAAACACTTGACGATCGGCAGCTTCCGCCTCTGCCACTATTTCATCACATTGGTCAACGGTTAACGCCATTGGTTTTTCAATCAAGACGTGTTTGCCCGCCTGCAACGCCGCAATCGCTGCATCCGTGTGCAAATCTGGCGGCAGACAAATATCAACCAAGTCAACGCTGTCGTCAGCGAGCAAGGAATCCAAGTCGCTGTGGCAGTTCCATGAACTGACATCCACCTGTTCCCCAGGTGGGCCAAAGTTGCCTTGAATCGATGTCCAGTCCCCCGCGCGCTTGTCTTGATTGCGAGCACAAATCGCGGAAATCTCGATTCCTGCTGTCTTTTGATAGGCTAAATAATGAATCCAACCCATAAACCCAATACCTGCAATTCCAACTTTAATCATCTCAGTTTTCCCTCGTGTTGTGCTGCTTGTTTTAACCTAAACCTAGTCACATTCCTAAGCGTTTACCAAGTCCGCAAATCGTTCACTAGCGGTTGCCCAATCACCCGAAGTGTCAGGCACATACGTCTCTTGATCAAAACTGTGGCTAATGATTTCCCGCGCTTCCTCAATGGAACTAACCACGCCGCTGCTTATCAATTGAACCATCAAGTTCCCGATGGCCGTAGCCTCGATGGGACCAGTAACCACCGATCTTCCGCAGGCGTTCGCTGTAAGTTGGCACAATAAACGGTTCTGAATCCCACCGCCAACAATGTGCACCGTCTTGATGGATCCGCCAGTCAATCGTTCTAACATCTGTAGCACCATTCGGTACCGTAGTGCCAGACTCTCTAGAGCACATCGAATTACCGCTCCATCGGTATCCGGAACTGCTTGACCAGTTTTTCGACAGTAGTCCCTAATCGCCTCGGGCATTGATTCTGGAGCCAGGAAACATTCGTCGTCGGGATCGACCAGCGAGGCTAACGGAGCGGCAGCGGTTGCAATTTCCACCAACTCATCCCAATCATAAGACTGGCCCCCCGCATTGAAAATCCGTCGGCATTCTTGTACTAACCATAAACCCGCAATGTTCTTCAACAACCGAATGCTATCCCCCACACCGCCTTCGTTGGTGAAATTTAGCTCTTGGCATTCTGCCGAGATGATGGGGTCGGCGATTTCCACACCCATTAAAGACCAAGTGCCACTACTGATGTAACACCAATCGGGTTGATTCGACAACTCACCAACAGCTGGCACTGCCATTACAGCACTCGCTGTGTCATGAGTTCCTGGTAATACAACTTTGAAATTTGCTCCACCCAGTTCACGACTGATAGCACCATGGAGCGGGCCAAGTTCCGTGCCGGGAGGAACAACTTGTCCTAGCAGTTTTTGTGGCAAGGAAAATGAATCAAATAATTCCGTAGCCCAGCGTTTTTTTTGAGGATTATAGAATTGAGTGGTTGTTGCATTGGTGTATTCGTTCGCTTTTTCACCGGTGAGTAACCAATGAAAAAGATCAGGCATCAAGAGCATTGATTCGGCAGCATCAAGCAGTGGTGAATTGACATGCTGCAATGCTAGCAATTGATAAAGCGTGTTGAACCGCATGAACTGCAAGCCGCTCTGGTTGAATATCTCCGTGCGCGACACTTGCTCAAATGCATACTCCATCATCCCTTCGGTATGACTGTCTCGATAATGGATCGGATTTGCCAACAACTCATCGTTGGGACCTAGCAGACCAAAATCCACTCCCCAGGTATCAACACCAACACTCGTAATGGTAGTTCCATAACGATCCACGGCTTGTTGCAATGACCGCTTAATATGGGACCATTGCTCTAAAACGTCCCAGTGAACATAACGCCCAGCGGGTACTCCACTATTGTCAAAACGGTAGACTTCCTCAAGCGAAATGCGGGTACCATCAAATTCTCCGGCTACTAATCTCCCGCTAGATGCTCCAATATCAACAGCTAGATAGACCTGCCCCGCCATGTCTTTTCCACTTTCTATATATTCTAAACTCAAATCTCTCAAACAATGCCATCATACACCATCCACAAACACTCGTTAGCTGCGCAATATCAAAAATCAAATCCAAAACATTATCCACTCCAAGTTATTAAAAATCACCCTATTGTTTAGTTACTTGATAATGTTTATGATTATTACTTAAGCCACGCTAAATATCACTGCATTTTGTGAACGATCGGCCAACTTTTGAACGCGCACCCTCCAACAGACACACTTCTGGATGAACTTCAGCAAGCCAGTGCTGCATTAGAAAGCGCCGCGCCGTTAGAAATCCTGCAATGGGCAGTGGAACAATACGCACCGAACTTTGCCATGGCGACAGCCTTTGGCCCAGAGGGGATGACAATGATTTACATGTTGTCGCAATTTGCCCCTGAAACTCCTATTTTTAATCTCGACACCGGATATCAGTTCCAAGAAACACTCGATCTCCGTGACCAAGTTAAATCACGCTACGGAATGGATGTCCGTTTGGCAAAACCTGCATTAGATGTCGCTCAGTACGAAGACTTGAACGGCGGTCCCGTCTACAAAAGTAATCCCAGCCAATGCTGTTATGACCGCAAACTATCACTGTTGGAACAAGTCGCTAGCGAACTACAGTGTTGGTCGAGTGCAATTCGGCGCGATCAGAGTCCCGATCGAGCCACCGCGCCGATTGTCGGCTGGGATAAAAAATTCGGTTTGATCAAAGTTAGTCCCTTAGCCAATTCAACCAAAGCCGATATTTGGAAAATGATTACCGACAACAATATCCCGTATAACCCATTACACGACAAAGGCTATCCAAGTATTGGATGCTGGCCTTGTACTCGAAAAATATCGCTCGGTGAAGATGAACGGGCGGGTCGTTGGAGCGGTACAGCAAAAACCGAATGCGGATTACATTCCATTGACAAAAATGAGAACTAACCCCATGCAATTTTCAGCCAAAACTGAATACGCTTGTTTAGCCATCCTCGAATTGTCTTTACACCAAAACGACATTCGACCCTTGCGTATTGACGACATCGCGTCACGACACGGCATTCCCAGTAGATTCTTAGTCCAAATACTATTGCAACTCAAAGCCGCGGGTATTGTGTTGAGTATCCGAGGGGCAGCGGGTGGATACCGACTAGCCAAACCTGCAGACACTATTAGCCTAGGCGAAGTCATGACCGTTATTACTGGTGACCGAACAAATTTCGCGCAGAATTCAAACAACGTCACTCCAATGTCAGAAGCCTTATTTCAGACGTGGAACAGCATTTCTCAGTTAGAACAAGAAAACCTCTGCGCCATTACCTTTGAAGGCCTGCTCCAGCAAGCTGGTGGCAGCAACGAGGATATGTACTACATCTAGACTCTCAGTCATCTACCCCTTAGCTTACTTGACCATACACAATTACACCGCATAAACTGAAGCATTACACAGCGATTTCCTCCATCACTATTCAGCGGTGGAGCCCCTATATAACTAATCCAGTCGCGCAAATTCACTTTGCTCCTTTTCACCCATTAGACTTCCCATGACTGCAACTGTACTCGACGTCTACGATTCCGATGATCCACAAGCGATCATCGCCGAGGCGGTTAACCGATTGAATGCGGGAGAAATTGTAGCATTTCCGACCGAAACAGTTTATGGTATCGCAGCAAAGTCGTCTGCTGCTGACGCAGTTGCCAAACTGTTCGACGCAAAGGCACGATCAACGGGAAAACCAATGAGCTTGGCGATCGGCTACGATGATTCCCTCGACAACTATGCACAAAACCCAACGGCGATAATGTACCGACTCGCCCGCCGCTGCTGGCCCGGCCCGCTAACAATGGTAATTCAAGCCACCGAACAGCCCGCGGGACTTTCTAACGAATCACTCGCATTGCTAGCCCCAAATAATTGGCTCGGACTGCGAGTTCCTAGCAACGAGGTTTTACTCAGCGTACTCGATCAACTCGACGAACCGTTGGTGCTTACAAGTGCCAACAAAAGCGACCAAGCAGATGCAACCACGGCGATCGAAGTCGCTGAACAACTCGACGACAACGTTCAACTAATCCTCGACGGTGGTCCTACTAAAATCGGCACGCCGTCCACGGTAATCAAGATTCACGAACACCACATAGAAATTCTCCGTAACGGAGCACTCACTCGCGACCAAATCCAAACCGCCTTACAACTGGAAATCGTAATTGTCTGCACCGGTAATACGTGCCGTAGCCCTATGGCTGAAATGTTGCTCAAAAAGAAATTAGCGGCAGCGAACGGTATCCCAATGGAACAACTTCCCCAACACGGCATTCATGTCTGCTCTGCCGGAATCACAGCAAACAATGGCTCGCCGGCTGCGGGTCAAGCCATTGACGTACTTGGCAAACAAGATCTCGACTTAACGTGCCACAGTAGCCAACCATTGAGCTATGCACTGGCCAACAGCGCTGATTTAATCCTTACATTGTCGAATTCCCATCAACAAGCAATTATCAATGAATGGCCAGAATTCGCCGATAAAACCTCGCTGCTGGCACATGACGGCTCCAGCGTCAGCGATCCAATCGGAGGTTCGTATGAGATTTATCAACAATGTGCCGCGCAAATCGATACCCACCTTGATAAACAGCAAAGTCGCATCAATAATCTAATCATTCCTGATCAGGATATTATAAGAGAGTAAAAAAGATGAAACTTACTATTGGTAGTGACCACCGCGGCTACCGTGTCAAACAAAAGATCGTTGATTACCTAAATAAAAACGGTCACCAGTGTCACGATGTCGGTACAAACAGCGACCAAAGCGTCGATTACCCTGACATTGCACAAGCAGTGAGTCGTGACGTTTGCGCGGGCGACAGCGAGCGGGGAATCCTTATATGCGGGACTGGTATTGGCATGGCAATTGCCGCTAATAAATACCCAGGAGTACGAGCTGCATCTTGCCACGATGAAATAACCGCGGAAATGAGTCGTCGCCACAACGATGCCAATGTACTCTGTCTATCAGCGGACCTCTTCGGCGAACGCAACGTCGAACCCTTGCTACAACTCTGGCTGAATACCGGTTTTGAAGGTGGCCGACATGAACGCCGCGTGCAGAAAATCAGTGAAATAGAGAACTCTCTCGATTCCAAATAACCGCACGCACCGCCTACGCTTACAGAATTATCAAAGCTTGCCGAATTTTCATATTCGCGCAAATTCGTATTAATTAGTGGTCGTAACGGTCGCGCCGAATAGAGCGTCTGTTTTTTTCTCGCGAACGTGCATTCACAGATAATTACACCTTGCTTGCCGGCTAATAGCGATTAAATTCAAGGACATAGCTTATAAAAGCTACGGGGCAACCCATGAAGCATCTTTGCTCAATACACCTCACGCGAATCTCTAATCATAAAATTGAATCCGATGCACGAAACCAGTTTACCAGAGAGCGAAGTCGAACAATTGCTGCATAACGCGCAACTGCGAGACCAACTCGAACCTTTTTTCGACGAATCGATCGCCCTAGTCGACGTCACGGAAATGTCGACATCCGAAGAGAATCAATTCCTAGAATCGATGCTCACTTGGGAATACGCCCCCGTGCTTCCAATAAGCCAATGGTTCGAACCCGAACTCAGTTTGCCGCAACCTGAGACACTGTCCAACCGCGATCTTTCGAAAATGTTGTGGGACACACTTCAACGCCTCGCTGAACAAAACATCTTTCTACAATACACCGATCACCTATCCGATCGAGAACTGTTCTGCGTCTTAGTTCGCGACATCCTTACAGCAACTGAAAAGAAGCTCGACATCACCAACAACCCTATCGTGTGGCGACTTGTCGACAATGAATCGGATCCTGATACGTGGCTTACCTATTACGCCACCGATGAACAACGCTATCTCTGGCAACTGGAACACGGGCAAGCTCCGCCAACATCCAAATCTTTGCAATTCCCACGACAACTGCCACGCCCCACGTAATGCGAAGCAACATTTACGACGCCATTAAAACAGTTCGTGACTTCGACACACTGGCAATTAACCCCGACAGTTGCCATACTAGATGTGCCCCTTGCGTATAAAATTACTTAAACTGTAGTGGCTAAATTTACCCACCAGTTTACTCCGGACGGAAAGCGCAAGGCGAACTGGGCCCTTACTCCCTCAAGAAAGACATCGTTATGCTTTATCGTGCTCTATCCCTTACTCTGCTGCTGCTCATATTCGCTTCAAGCCTCACAGCGCAAAATCCGAGTGCCGACCTATCCAACATACCACCGTCACGCTCAACCTACTTTGGCCGGCGCATCGCCCAAACCATGCACTTCAACGGTGCTCCTTGGCTCATCCGTGACAATCGTGAAAATGAGGAACGCTGTTCAATCATGCTCGGGCAACTCAAGCTCAAAACAGGAATGACCGTCTGTGACATGGGTTGTGGTAATGGCTTCTACGCTTTGAAAATGGCGAAAATGGTCGGCCCGCAAGGCACAATCTTGGGCGTCGACGTACAACCTCAGATGTTACAATTCCTGCGCACGCGTATGGAAAAAGAAGGGATCGACAACATCACTCCAATTCTGGGATCCTTTCATAATCCACATCTACCGCGCAACACAGTTGACGTCATACTCATGGTCGACGTCTATCACGAATTATCACATCCCGAAATCATGTTACGGGCCATGCGTGATAGTCTAAAACCCAACGGCCAGATAGTTCTTTTGGAATACCGGGAAGAAGATGATAAAGTGCCTATTAAACCTTTACACAAAATGAACAAGATTCAGATACTTAAAGAATACGCAGCTAATGGTTTTCGTATTGCCAGCCAATTTGACAAGTTACCTTGGCAGCACATGATGTTCTTTGAAAAAGATCCCGACTGGAAACCAAACAGCAAATAATAAGGATTTCTCTGCTACAACTTCCAGACAAGCACAAGTGAATAGGTAAGATCGTTGGGTCGCCTGCCATGCGGAGTACTATCATATCGGTCTACCATCGAGAGCTTCAAACTCCAACCATGCGCTTTATCGATGACGATTTCCCACGACGCTTTGGATTCGAACCGATACTCGCTGAAATCAGACCAATCTGGATAATAGTCCGCAGTTGTTTGCACACTCTGCCGCGGCGATATATTACACCGTGCGATCATTCCAAAATCCGCCTCAGGTATCACTTGGTCATCAACTCCACCTAACTCCTGCGACACCCCAGCGCCAACTCGCCAACTCAGCGTCACCTGTTCCTCATCGACAAACATCTTTTGCAATCCCGCATTCGCTTTCATCCGAATATCAAACTGCTTGAACTCGTCATACTCCAATCCCCCTTTAGCAAACCAACTCAAGGGGTTGTCTTTTCTGATCCAGAAATGAGCAAAATCGACCAACGTGCGATGCGTCGTTAATATGCCACTCGCGCGTTTCTTGGAAAAATCCAAATCTAGATCAAATCGTCCCGGCGTCGTTTTTCGCGCCAAATCGAATCCGGCAAACACGCTAAAGGTTGTTGAATTTCCATGGGCACCATGACTGCTAAACTCAACACTGCCATCCCAAATATCTCGATCTAAACGCAGCGTCGGCACCCAAAATCCAAGGTTCTCGGTAAACACATCAATCTCACCCTCTGGAAAAGGAGGCGCATCTATTTCGGATGCGTACGCTTGGAGACTCCGACTTAAACTACTTACACCCTCGCGCCAATTAGGAGCATGCAAGACACGTTGACCAGCTGGATGTAACGCCACGGGTTTTTCAGCAGCTTCCGATTGCTTAGCGGCGAGGTCCGCGCACGTGGGAACACATGCTAGTAACAGTGCGTAAAACGATCTACGGACGGACATTTAAGACAGATTGGGACAAAAGGAGCAACGGTGTACAAATACGAAAACAATTTATACTAAATTTTTCGGCAGCGAGCGATACCAAATATGTTTGGTGGCACTTACCGCGAAACGCAAAACATGCCACCGCTATTGTGTCCGTAGGTTGCAATAGAGATCCGTTAACCGTCGGGTAATCATGCCTGGCGAGCCCGTACCGATCTGGTTGCCATCCACTTCGCGAACGGGGACAACTTCCGCCGCGCTGCCGGTCAGAAAACATTCATCGGCTGTGTACACATCCTCAAGCGTCATTGTCACTTCTTCGACTTGAATACCATCCTCACGTGCCAATTCCATAACGGCGCCACGGGTCACTCCCTTAAGCACACCCGCTGAAACCGGCGGTGTCTGCAGCACACCCGAATTCACAATAAAAATATTGTCGCCTGTACACTCAGCTACTTCACCTTCGTGATTGAGCATCAAAGTTTCCGCACAACCCGCTTTGAGACCTTCGATTTTCGCAAGGATGTTATTCAAGTAATTCAGCGATTTGATTTGCGGATCAAGCGCTAATGGATGGTTGCGCATTGTTTTGGCGGTTACAATCGCTAGACCGTTTTCGTAGAATTCGTCAGGGTAGAGTGTGATCATATCCGTGATGATGATCACTTGAGCCTGAGAGCATTTAGTGGGATCCAACCCTAGTGACCCTGAACCACGTGTCACAATTAAACGGATGTAACCATCACGAAGGTCATTAGCAGCAAGCGTGCTATTTACCGCAATTTCCATTTCCTCTGGAGAGATGGGTATCGTCAATTCGATCTTACTCGCCGAAGTCCATAATCGATCCAAATGTTCGCGCATCCGAAACACTTGGCCAGCATAACATCGCATTCCCTCAAACACGCCGTCACCATAGAGTAGTCCATGATCATACACGCTGATCTTAGCATCCTGTTTGTCGAACAGCGTTCCATTGATATAAATTTTCAGTGACATATCTTTATGCTAAACACCCATGCAACAAATATTCAATTCTTCGATTGTTCTTTCAACATCCAGTCTAATGGGTAACCGCGAATCTGAGTAGCGTGGGATTAGCATATAAGGCCTGACGACGCACTTTCCTGCGTGGGGATGAACCGTGGGAACCCCTAGGTCAATTAGGCACCCAACTGGATCTCCAACAGCAAGAAACGTGAGATCGCGAGTCCCCCCCGCGCAACAAACTGAGCGACTCACATCGCTCGCACTCGACCTTCAACAAGATGGATCGTACGATCAGCCTGCTCGGCAATCGCATCGTCATGCGTGACCACTACCACCGTCAAGCCTTGCTCACGATTCAGTTCTCGCAATATCTCCATAATCTCATCACCCGCTTGCCGATCTAAATTGCCAGTGGGTTCATCTGCCAATAGTAATTGCGGATCTGCCATAAGCGCTCGGGCGATCGCAACTCGCTGCATTTCACCACCCGACAACTCACGGGGACGATGCTTCAATCGATGACTCAGACCCACCTTGTCCAACAACTCTATCGCGCGGCGGCGGTTTTTACGCCGTCCCAGCATATACTTGGTGAAACCATAGCGAATCATCAGCGGCATCAATACATTTTCCAAGGCACTAAGTTCCGGCAGTAAATGATAAAACTGAAACACGATTCCAATATATCGATTCCTCAGGATGTCACGTGACTTGGCAGGCAAATTATCAATGCGATTTCCTTCGAAGAATATTTCACCGTCATCAGGTTGGTCAAGCGTCGCTAATAAGTGTAAAAGAGTGCTTTTCCCTGAACCGCTCGTCCCAACAATTGCTTGAAACTCACCTTCCCTAACTTCAAAATCCACTCCGTTTAAAACCGGAATTTCAACTTTACCCTTGCGATAACTCTTCGTTAAACCCGTTGCACGCATCACCAGTGGCGCCATTGCCCAATGAAGATGGGGTGCTTGCTCGGCAACCTTCGATATTTTTGACTGTGGTAATTTATAGGCACTACTCATACCGTAATGCCTCCACGGGGTGAAGCCTGGCGGCTTTGCGAGCGGGCAATACACTGGCTATTACGGCAATACCGACTGCACCGAGCACAACCCACAGACACGTCAGCGGATTCACGACGACCGGAATCTCGGAAAAATAATAAACCGTTGGGTCAAATACCTCTTGGCCAGTTACCTTTTCTATCCAGCTTGCCACAACATTAATTTGGTCAACAAACAGCAACCCCAACGCTAATCCTGCCAGCGACCCAGCGATACCGAGTGATAACCCATAGCCCAAGAAAATACTCATCACGCCACGACTCGGCGCGCCCAAACTCTTAAGGATTCCAACATCTCGTGTCTTTTCGACGACAATCATAAAAAAAGTGGCTAAGATACCAAAGCCAGCGACTGCAATGATCAAGAACAACAAGATATTCAAGATTGTTGTTTCCAACTGCACCGCGGACAACAGCGGGCCTTGCATGTCGCGCCAAGTTTGAATTTGATAACCGAACTGTTGCAGCGGAAACCGCGCCTGCAGACGATCACGAACCATGTTCAAGTCGGCCCCTGCCCGCAATTTAATTTGAATAGCAGAAACACTCGCCACACCCGTTTCCGCGGTGATCATGCCTCGCAGATTTTGCAATTTACTCAGCGGCACAAAAGCGAATGACGAATCGTATTCACTCATCTCACTTTCATAAAAATCAACAATTGTAAATGAGTCGCTCACCGCCTTTGGTGGTTGACCCGTATTGGGGAAAGTGATTTTGACATCGTCTCCAGGCAATGCAAAATAATAATCCATCAAATCGCCTTCGACATCGCGACCTCGCAAACTGCAAATGGAAATCCCTAAAACAATTCCTGTGTGCTGCTCCGTCGCCGCGTCAAATGTCAACTGCGGAGCGTCCTCCGTCTGAAACGGCACCGCTGGCAGGCTGCCTTGTTGCCCAACCCCACGAGGACCGTTGTCCAGCGGTCCCTGCAATTCTGGCAATTCTTCGATAGAATCGGGCAATGCTGGTAGTTCTGCTGGCGTTTGAGAATCATCCACCAACTCAAATGGCGGCGATGTTATCAATGCCGCATTATTGGAGGTAACAGCACCGTTTTCGACCTGGTCTGCAATATTCCTTTGTTCCCACTGTGCCGCAACGCGCCGCCGAACCCAACCCGCTACGGGGAATTTTTCCTTGCAGCCACGACCGTAGTCGTTCTCACGCAATAAGAACTCCATCTGATCTCGATTAAGCGGATGCAGTAAATGTTGCTTAAACTCAGAAACGTCGGAATAGGTAGTCGCATCGATGCCAATGAGGTTAATCGGTTGGGTAATCCATTGCCCGCGAATATTGTCGCGAAAATTAATCATTGCCGGAACTGAAACTGTGGCCGTCATGGCCACAATCTCATCGCCGGCAACCTTACGGATTTCCTCCATGTGCCACTCAGCATCTGGTAGGCCGTTGAGATTGTGGCTGCGAACAACGATATCGGAAAGGATTCCGTGCAAACGGTCATGCATTTCAACAGTAAAGCCAGCCATTACGCTGTTGACGACAATGAGAGTCGCCACGCCTAGCGTTACGCTCACAATCGAGGCCAAGGCAATATAACGGCTCTTCAGATACCGCCATGATAGCAATACTTTGTACATGCCAATCCTTTGGCTGGAGGTTGGAAACCTCCAGCTAGTGGAAAGTCTCTAACCAATAATGTATTTAAGTTTTTGTGCCGTACGTGACACATTAACGTGCTGGCTATTCTATTGTTCGGACTGTTCTGGACGCAATAAAGGAAACAGAATTATTTCCCGAATCGACTGGGAATTGGTCAATAACATTACCAACCGGTCAATTCCTACACCTAAGCCGCCCGTCGGCGGCATGCCATGACGTAAAGCGCGAATAAAATCCGAGTCCATTTTGGCCATCGAGTCCTCATCCGATAAACCTGCAAGCTGAGTTTGAAACAACTCTTGCTGCAAATCCGGATCATTTAATTCGGTGTAAGCGTTTGCGATTTCCATACCGCGAATAAACAACTCGAACCGTTCAGCAATTTCAGGATTGTCCTTTTTACGTTTAGTCAGCGGACAAATACTCGCAGGATAATCGATCACAAAGACTGGCCCCACCAAAGAATCCTCGACCTTCTCCTCGAAGATCTCATTCTTGATGACATCCAAGTGGCGACCCTCGACTTCGATACCGATTTCCGTCGCATATTTTTTCACAGCTTCTTCGTCACTCGGATCGATACCCGTCTGTTCCGTAAACAGTTCGAGATACGGCCGTCGCTGAAATGGCGGAGTAAAATCCACCATGTGTTCACCGTACGGAACGACGTAACCGTTGCCGAGCGCATCGAGTGCGTTAACTATCAAGTTTTCCGTCAAATCCATCATGCTGCGATAGTCGCCAAATGCCTGATAAAGCTCAAGCATCGTAAACTCAGGATTATGCTTCGGACTAATTCCTTCATTGCGATAGACTCGCCCTAATTCATACACACGTTCCATGCCACCAACGATCAAACGCTTTAAATGCAATTCCAAGGCAATTCGCAAATACAATTCAAGACCCAACGCGTTGTGGTGAGTCTTAAAGGGCCGAGCAGCAGCGCCACCGGCGATCGAATGTAATGTTGGCCCCTCGATCTCGACGAACCCTGCGGTATTGAGAGTGCTGCGAATCGAAGAAACAATTTTAGTGCGATCTAAGAACCGTTGTCGCACGCCCTCGTTGTACGCTAAGTCAACATAACGCCGACGTTGCCGCAATTCGGGGTCTGTCATCCCTACATGCTTGGCCGGAGGTGGCTCGAGCGACTTGGTTAAAAAATGTAGTTTCTCAGCAAAAATGGTCAACTCGCCGGTATTGGTAACACCGAGGCGACCGTCGACACCAATGATATCGCCTAAGTCAAACAAACCAGCTAAATCAAAATCCTCATCACCAACTTGCTTCTTACCTATAAATAATTGGATGCTGCCAGACCAATCCTGAATATCAATAAATCGCAATTTCCCTTTATCACGCTGCAGCATAATTCTGCCAGCCGCTCGAACAGTCGGCCTCACCTCTGCGCCAGGCCCTTGATCACTACGCCATTGCCGCATATTTACGCGTTCTTCGACATCACATTCCAAATCCGGGAGATCTATCAGCGTACCGTCTTCCTGCTGAAACTGAACTTCACTAAGACGGTCCCGAATTTCACCTATCAGTTGGCGGTTATCAAATCGACTGCCCCATGGATCGATACCAAGTTTTTGGATCTGCCGTAATTTATCACGGCGGGCAACAACGTGCATTTGTTGATCTTGTTCACTGCTGCCTTGCTCCGCGGCAACATCTGCCGACTCAGGTTGCTCGGGCTGATTACTTTGCGATTCGGTCATAGTAGATTTTCGCGTATCTCGTTGGTTATTTATTAAAACGTCGTATTTTAATGGAATCAGCTTTACCTGTAAGCCCCAATGTAACTAAACGAGCGCCAACTAGGGTAAAATAGATATCGAACAAGATACCACTTTTTTAAAGCGTTCCGCCCCTAAATCCACATGTCAGACAACCTCACGCAACATCAAACCGATGGCGATCATGACCGATCGCGACAACTGAGTCTGCAGTCGACTGATTCGCATGCAGATATTCCCGGCGTGCAAATTACTCGACTGCTAGGAACCGGGGCCTATGGCGAAGTCTGGGTCGGAATCGATAAAAACACGAACCGACAAGTAGCCGTAAAATTCTTTCACCATCAAAGTGGCGTCGACTGGCAACTGCTCAGTAAGGAAGTTGAAAAGCTAGTGTCACTCGCTACCCAGCGGTATGTCGTACAACTCCTAGACGTTGGCTGGGACGCATCCCCTCCCTACTATGTCATGGAATACCTCGAGGATGGTTCCTTAGATCAATTCATCAAAGCTACTGATTCAATTAGCATCCAGCAAGCCGTCGAACTTTTCCATGACATTACCACCGGATTAAGCCACGCTCACAACAAAGGCATTTTACACTGTGACCTAAAACCGGCCAACATCTTATTAGATGCGGATCGCCGTCCACGCATAGCAGATTTTGGTCAATCGCGACTTTCCACTGACCAATCTCCAGCTTTGGGAACACTGTTTTTCATGGCGCCTGAGCAAGCGGATCTAGATGCCAGTCCCGATCAACGCTGGGATGTTTATGGACTAGGAGCAATTCTCTATACACTGCTTGAAGGTTCTGCCCCCAATCGCAGCGAAACTGACCTCAAGAAAATTGAGACGTCCGGCGGCCTTAAAAAGCGTCTAAAATCGTACCAAACCACGATTAACAATGCTGGCAACCCAGCGGATTCAATGCTGCGACCTGATATTGACCCGCCACTACGGCAAATTATCCGCAAATGTCTTGCCGCCGATCCCCAAGAACGTTTTTCATCGGTCCGAGATATTCTCGACGCGCTGCAGCACCGACAAACGACCCGAGACCGCCGGCCACTTACAATCCTAGGTATTTTTGGTCCCATTCTCCTGCTCGCAATCATGGCAATCTTTAGCAGCCTGTGGTACCAGCAAGCAGTTGCTGATGCAGAACTGGCCGTACGCGAACGTGTTTATGAAAGTAATGCTTGGATTTCACGGCACGTTGCACTCAGTGTTAAAGACGAACTCCGCAACTACTATAACATCGTGGAACTAGAATCCTCCCAAGGAGAATTGCCTAACGTTATTACAACTATCCTCGGTTCCTCTGGGTTGCAAAATATCCACGCCGATCGTCAACCGTGGTTGAAATTAACGCCTTCACAAAAAGCATTTAAAGATGACCCGCAACGACTGCCGTTAGATGTCGTCCTGAAAAGACGAATTCAACACTACCACCAAGAGTTCAAACAGGACAAAACGAAACCTAAAATTGCAAGTTTATTTATTGTTGGTCCACAAGGCGACATGCTGGGCATTGCATTTAGCCCCGGTGAAAAACGTGGCCCGCAATCTATCGGCCGCTATTACGGTTATCGCAATTATTTCCACGGAGGCCCCCGAGACCTTGCCCAAGATATTGAGTCCAGAGCAATCCCGACAATCAGCAATACACATCTGTCCCGTGCCTTTCAAAGTACAACGACGAAAAAATGGAAAATTGCAATTACGACTCCAATCTATAGGCCCACCAATCAAGCTAGCCAAGCAGATATATCCGAACCATCAAATCACGGGGAACTCATCGGGATTATGGCCGTGACGGTAAACCTCGGTGATTTTTCGTCTTTAAAAAATGATGATTTAATTGAGAACCATTTCGCAGTATTTATCGACGGTCGAGCGGGATCTGAAACCGGAGGAGGCCAGAGCCGCGGTACGATTCTGCAACATCCCGCTATGGACGAACTTGATTCCACTCCTGAAAAACCATTTCAACTTTCGGCAAAACAATTCAGAGGCTTGCTGCAGAAAAAAGAGTCGCTTTACAGAGATCCCGTTGGTGAAGCCGGAATAGAAAAATATCGTGGCAAGTGGATTGCCGTACTCGAACCCGTATTGCTCCCAGACGAAACGTCTTCGACAACGAACGGCGAAAAAAGCCATCTTAAGATTCTGGTACAAGAAAGTTACTTGCAAGCGACTTTACCCATTCGAGAATTAGGACGAAAACTTATCCTCGAGGGTATCTTCGCTGCGGCGGTCATCCTGATCGTCGTCAGCGCCCTCTGGTTCTTCGTCATCCGAAAATTTTCGCAACCCGTCGGCAAAGCATAACATTCGTGCTAATGAGCGTTAATTTGTGGTCGCAGGACGTCGCGTATCACGTGCCCATGCACATCCGTCAAACGGCGCTCAATTCCGTTGTGATAGAACGTCAACCGTTTATGGTCTAATCCCAACAAATGCAGAATCGTCGCGTGAAAATCATAAACTGTCGATACATTTTCGACGGCCCGATGTCCAAAATCATCCGTTGCGCCATAGGAAAACGGCGCTTTCACCCCCGCGCCCATCATCCAAGCAGTAAATCCCGAGGGATTATGATCTCGACCACTCGCACCACTCTGAAACGTCGGCATCCTGCCAAATTCCGTTGTCCAAACCACTAACGTATCCTGCAACAACCCTCGTTGTTTTAGGTCCGTTAGCAATGCCGCTACCGGTTGGTCTAACACGGGACCGTGTAAACTGTATTGATCCTTCAGTTTCTTATGCCCATCCCAATTACTTGTCCCCTCGCCCCCAGTTTGATACGAACCATTGAAAAGCTGGATAAAGCGAACGCCCTTTTCCACCAGTCGTCGAGCTAGGATGCAATTCTTAGCAAAATTCGCTCGCAAAGTGTTACTGGTGTCATCAGCCGCATACATCTTTAAAGTAGCGGCTGTTTCGGTCGAGAGATCACTGATCTGCGGTACCGATAACTGCATGCGAGCGGCCAATTCGTAGCTTGCTATCCGAGCAGCTAATTGGGTGTCTCCTGGAAAACGAGCTAAATGGCGATCGTTCAACCGCTTTAGAAACTCGCGTGTAGCAACGTCTTCACTCTTGGATAAAGAGGTCGGTGGTAACAGATTTCGAATGGGATTCGTGGCATTGAAGGCAGTACCTTGAAACGTTGCTGGCAAAAACCCAGGTCCCCAATTATTAACGCTCGATTGCGGAGTCCCTCGTGGATCAGGAATCGCAACGAATGCTGGCAGCTCGGCCGTCTCACTACCGAGGGCATAGGTTGCCCACGACCCGATACTGGGAAAGCCGTCCAGCGTAAAACCGGTCGACATGAAGTTCTCGCCCGGACCATGCGTATTTGTTTTACTTGTTAGGGAATGGATGAACGCCATGTCATCGGCATGTTCACCAATATGATCTACTAAAGTAGATATCATCTTGCCACTCTCACCACGAGGCTTAAACTGCCAAGGGCTACGCGTAATATTCCCTTGTTTACCTTGGAACGTCACAAGGTCGGAAGCTCCTGGTAGCGACTCCCCGTCACGCTTAATCAACTCGTTCTTATAGTCAAACGTATCTAAATGGCTACAAGCCCCTGCGCAGAAAATCATAATCACATTCTTCGCTGCCGCTGGAAAATGTGGATCGCGCGAAGCATGCGGGTGCTCGGGATCAATCTGAGGTCGAATCGTCGTCGCGTTTTCTTCTGCGTGTGCTAACAATGAATTGTCACTCAACAATTTTGTCAGCGCAATGCTACTCAAGCCGAACGCCATATCGCCCAGCGCCGACCGGCGACTCAATAAGTGACGTCCTCGCATTGGCATTTGCCTGTGATGTTTCATAAATAATACTCGCTTGCTTAGTCGTCTATCTATCTCTATTGAACAAACAAAAACTCATTGGAATTAAACAACACTCGGCAGAATGCCGCTAATCCATACTGTTCAATAAACCGCTTGCTATCTTTAACTTCATCCAGCGTTGGTTTGCGAGCATAAAAGTAAACATAGGCTGCCCGAATTTGTCCTGACACGGACTCGGGGTCTTCAACAATCAGACGCTCAGACATAATTTGTGACTGCTGGATTACAAATTTACTATTCAAGAGGTTCAATGCCTGTAGTGGAGTGGTCGACCGACTGCGTTTAGCAACAACCTGACTGGCATCGGGACAATCAAACACACCAAAAACACCATCCTGCTCTTGTCGCACCTTCGTTTGATAAATCATCCGCCGCCAATGCTCCGGACCGTACTGTTCAATTGGAAAATAATGTCGCACGTTTTCCATCTCGACTTCGAACCCAGAAAACCCAGGACCACCGCGCCGTAAATCCAGCACACCAGAAACCGCCAGGATCGAGTCTCGTATCGCTTCCGCCTCTAACCGTCGCGGAGGAAACCGCCATAAATATCGCGAATCGCCATCTTTCTTGAGTGCCATAGTCCGCGGGGTGCTGACCTGACGAAACGTCGCCGATTCTAGTATCAAGCGGTGAATATGTTTGAGACTCCACTGGTTTTCTCGCAGCTCACAAGCCAAATAATCCAGTAAAGCGGGGTGCGTAGGCGATGTCCCCGCTGCTCCAAAATCACTAGGCGTATCAACAATTCCAATACCAAAGCAATGCTGCCAAATTCTATTCACAATCACCCGAGCGGTTAACGGATTCTCTGGTGCAACGATCCATTTACCTAAACGTTCCCGGCGTTGTTTTTCGGGAGCATCGATGGCCAAACCTAAACTACCTAGAATCTCAATAGCATCCGGCTTCATTTGTTCTCGTGGTGCCTGCGGGTCACCTCGATATAATCGGAAAATAGCTGGCGGCGTGGTAAACGTGCCGGCATACACCACCTGAGACTTGCTGAGATGCGTCATCTGCTGCCGTAACGATTGTAGTTGCACGACAGATTCCTCGAGCAAAGATCGTTTCGCGGCAGCGACTTGGCTAAAATCGTATTCAACGACCGCCGCCACGGCGTTTTTGTCATACGGCAATCGATCTTTGTGTGTAGCTACGGTTGTCCATTGATCGGGTTGCAAAGCAATTTCTATTTTGTATTGAACTGGCAAGCGATCTCGAAACTTGCCTTCCTGATCACGCGCCCAGTGGATTCGGTCAATCTCAACGGGCTCGGGGAACTCGAGTTGGATCCAGCCCGCCCCATTTTCAGCAGAAATCCAACTATGCGAATTCCCAACAATTCCGTCATTAATATGCGCAATCTTGTGCTTGGGGTTGTTGGGATACTCCGAGGATGCGTTAGCCTTGACGCCGAGATTTGATAACGACACGTTTTCTGATTTCGAGAACACCGATAATTCGTCAATACACGGTTGCCCGCTAGTGCAACGGAAAACCGTAAATCGCACAAAACGTGTTACAGCAGCATCAAACCGTTCTTCATTAAATTTCGCGGTCACAGAATCTCGCAGATCCGGCGTGACAACGTAGCGGGATAGGTCTTCATCAATTGATTCAATCTCGGCCGCTACCTTTTGCCGTTGATTCTGCGTATCAAGTGTCACAGGCAACTCGCGTTCAGCATGATTCACTCCTGCAAACACTGCCTGCAACGAGTAATAGTCCTTTTGGGAGATCGGATCGAATTTGTGGGAATGGCAACGCGCGCAACCGAGCGTAAGTCCCAAGAAAGTCGTTCCCGTAGTATTGATCATATCCGCAAGTTCGTCCTGACGTTGCAACTCACGGAAATCGGGGTCTTGGCTTTTCACCATGTCGTTCGGGCCAGCAACAAGAAATCCCGTAGCGCGTGGCGCGTCCAATGCATCGCCCGCGAGTTGTTCGAGTACAAACTGGTCGTAGGGTTTGTCGGAATTAAGCGACTCGATCACATAGTCGCGGTACGGCCAAGCGTTGACCCGTTCACGATTAACTTCAAATCCAGTTGTTTCGCCAAAACGTACTAGGTCCAACCAATGCCGCGCCCAACGTTCACCGTAGTGCGCACTCGAAAGAATTTCAGCGACCAAGGCAGAGTAATCCTGGTGTTTCTTGAGTCGAGCTATTTGTGCTGGCGTTGGTGGTAAACCATGTTCAACGAGCCGTAGTCGTCGTAATAATTCAATCGGGGATGCCGTTGGAGAAGGCTCTAACCCTTGTTGCTCAAGTGCATCCAAAATAAATCTATCAATGTCATTGCGGACCCAACTACTGCTATTCGTTGGAACTGCAGGCCGTTGGATTGGCTGAAACGACCAATGGTCAGTTGTCAGTTCTGTCGCATCTGGTTGACCCGGCCAAGGTATTCCCATGTCAATCCACTTGCGGAGCACACCAATTTCAGTTGCCGTAAGTTGCGAGTCTTTAGGGGGCATTTTTAAATCTTCATTAAGCCCAGCAACTACTTGAATCAGAAAGCTCTTACCACTTTTCCCAGAGACGATCGCCGGTTCTCCAAAATCGCCACCGCGCAAAAGTGACGCTTTTTGATCAACGCGCAATCCACTTTCTTGCAATTTTGGCCCGTGGCATTTCAGACAGTGCTTTGTCAGAATTGGAGCGACATCTTTGGTATAGGTTACATCGTGCTGTGCTGCGGGAGGCAAATCATCAATAGCTTTGGCTATGTTGTTCCAGGCAGCAACTAGCGCAACGGCGAACATAAATCGCGTCAAATAGGCTAATTGTAAGTTGATCCCCTGAGACATACGCCACTCCGTACAACCAATGCCCTAATAATACCTTATTGATACCATTTCGCCGAAGCTACATTATACCAACATTCAATACGTGATTTCGATTGTAGTCTATAATATAGAAAGACTACCCAGTACCACTCTGTCCTATTGCGAACCGGCAACCAATTCCATGTCTTATTTACTTGCACAAGGACCCCAGCTAGAAAATCGCTGGCGTCGCGAGTTGCCTGCATCAGACACAGTGCTGCTCGGTCGAAGTGCAACCCACTGGCAAGTTACCTGGGACGCGAGTATCTCACGCCAGCACGTTGAATTGCAACTGACCACAAATGGCCTTAGCGTAAAAAAACTGGAGCAGGCGGGGAATCCGGTTTTCCATAATGGCGAACAACAAAACGCACTGTTGTTACAGCCGGGTGAGCACTTTGTCATAGGTAAAACAACCTTCACCTATTCGGAGTCCGAAGTCATTGCGACACTGGACCACTCAACACCGGCGATCGAACAGACATTTTTGCTCGATGATTTACAGCATGTTCAATTTGATAAAACTCCGCAACGCATTGATTTGTTAAGTCAGCTTCCAGATCTCATTTCCAATGCTGGCGACGACCATGAGTTATTCAGTAAACTCGTAACTTGGCTCATGCTGGGAATACCTCGAGCAGCTGGTATTGCCTTTGTGTCCTGGAAAGCAGATCAACAAATCCCACAGGGCGTCGAAGTGTTGTATTGGGATAGCCGTGGAATAAAAAGTGAAAATTTTACACCGAGCCAACAGTTGATTCAGCAGACAATTGAAGCAGATGTCAGTACATTGCATTTTTGGAACCAGGATTCCGAATCTGAATACACTGAGTTGCAAGGTATTGACTGGGCATTCTGCATTCCCATTGGTGGATCTAGTTGCTCAGGTTGGGGGTTATATATTGCGGGGCGTAGTGAATCGAACACCGCTCTACCTGAGGACTCTGAGCAACAATTAAACATCAAAATCGACATGAAGTATGCTCAGCTTGCCGCCTCAACACTCGGCAAACTTCGTACACTCAAATTCCTACAACGTACGGAAACCCACTTTCGACAGTTCTTTCCAGATGTCGTTGTTGACGCCTTGCAGAGCACTACACCAGAAGAACTTTTGAGCCCGCGCGAGTGCGAGGTCTCAGTGTTATTTTGTGACCTGCGTGGATTTGCGCGCACTAGCGAACAATCAAAACACGACCTCATGCGATTGTTGCAAACAACCAGTCAATCACTGTCGGTGATGACGCGACAAATCCTTGATCACCACGGTGTCATCGGAGATTTCCACGGTGATGCGGCAATGGGGTTTTGGGGTTGGCCTGTTGCCACCGACGACGGTTCTGAGGCGCTGCGCGCATGTCAGACCGCCCTGGCCATTACGGCAGAATTTACAAAACAAGCAGAACCAACTCGAGCAACGATTGGAATTGCCTCGGGATTAGCAGTCGCAGGGAAAATTGGATCCGACGATCAAGTAAAAGTTTCTGTGCTCGGGCCAATCGTCAATTTAGCCGCCCGACTCGAATCGATGAATCGACAGTTCAACACCATGATTCTTGTCGATGAAGCAACGGCTCAAGTGGTTGAGCGAGCTAAATTTCCACTCGATACAGTAAAGCTCGCAACAGTTCGTCCGCTAGGAATGGAAACGGACACAGGCATTTATATGTTGTTAGCGCAGGCAGAGTTTCAAAACAACATTGAGTCCTACGAACGATATAGTGTGGCGTTACAAGCGATTGAGAAGGGAGACATGCTAACTGGAACAGCAAGCCTTAAAACACTTTTGGCTGACTACCCCACACAAGCGGGTTTCGCCCAGTTTATCCTTGAGCACATCAGTCAACAAGCATCGCACGTCATTCACTTACACGATAAATAAATCAATCCGCTTTAGTCGTTGTGGATCCGAGCACCTAAGCTACGAAGCTGATTGAGCTGTTTTTTTGTGCTGCGGGCTAACGGGTTCTCACTGACGTAGATTTTCCAAAACGGTGAAAATCGTTTTTGCCCGTCGCTATCAGCGGTAGCCATTTCAACAAGCACGCTAAGGTCAACGACTTCGTTACCTGTCAAAAGTAAGTACTTGAGTTCGGTGAATTTTGCTAACGGAGCAAGATCTACTACTTTGTTATTTCGCAGGTCTAGTGAGGAGACGCGAGTGAGTCCGCTCAGAGAATCAAGTTTTGTAATTTTGTTTTCATCTAGATAAAGTGACCACAGTTTTGTTAATTCAGCGATGGCCGAGGTGTCTTGGATTTGATTCCCCGAGAGGTACAGCGAACGCAGGTTAGTAAGTGATTTAAGTGGTGCGAGATCGGAAATTTCATTATTGGAAAGTTTGAGATACTGCAGAGCCTCGAGATTCGCGAGGGCTGAAAGATCGGATATTTTATTGCCTGCCAAATTCAAGGATTGAATATTTTTGAGTCCTGCGAGTGCCGCGACGTCAGTAATTTCGTTGTCGGATAAAATTAATTGCGCTAAGCTTCGGCATTTTTCCAGTCCGGCAAGATTCGTAATCCCAACTCCTGAACCTTCGATACTTGAAATGTTTTCCACGTCTGCTGCGGTTAAAGGCTCTTCGTTGTTACGTTTTGCAAATACGTATCTACGAACGACTTTTTCAAGATTCTTATCCGCAAACACCCCTTCGCCTTGCGCTTGCGTAGCGGCGGAATTGAAGAGCAGGCAAATTGAGAGAGCAGCAATTACGAGTGATTTCATTTGAGCGAATCCAGTTTGTTGACTGTGGTGACTTGGAGTTTACTTACAGTATCGTAAGCTCTGTTCATTTTACGATTACGCAGTACCGCTCGACAACCGGTAGCGATAATGATTTTTGCACTTTTACCGGTTACGGTTTGAAACCAATGCCACCACGAATCACACAAATTCGCAAGAATTTTAATTATGGCCAAAACTTCGATACTTTTGTAGCGTCGATTTTGTTTGCACATCCGAGCTTCTGGTAGCCCCTACGCTTCGCTGGAGGACCCTCCGCGGCCTGGTCGTTATTACCGATCTAACTTTAGATCGCTTGTTTTACGCCCACAAAACTCATTTGTGATTTGATACAGGCCGCTTTGAAGCTCTCGGGGCGTGATACGGATTCGAGGCGACCGGTCACAGCACCTGCTTGTTTAAAAATAAGATCCCCACAATCGTACCAAGATTGCCCGGCATCAATTGCAATCTCAACTTCATCGAAACTATCTAACGCAATCGTCTCTTGAATTGTTGAGCCATCAAACGCGTCTTCACTGAGAATCGCTCGAGTGGTAATTCGATAACGCTGCGGGGCGAGTCCAAGTTTTTTCGAGAGCGTGCCGATTAGAGGCAAGCGATTGACAGGCAAAACACGTCCAATCCAAAGTCCGGCACAAAGCGGTGCTGATACAAGTGCGATCAGATTTCCGATGGTCAGTGGTTTAATACCAATTTGAATATTAAAGAGTCGTCCGAGTATTTTCCCAATCCCGCCGGGTGCTCCAGCAATAGAGGGATAAACAATCATAACAGTAATCTCGTCATCAAACGCGACGACACCGGCAATTGCCTGTTTCATGAATCTATTTCTCGTTCTCAAAAGACATTAATTGGATCGGATATTTGTTCTTACGCGATGATTGTAACGAGGAAGCGTTTGCTTGTGAACCACTAACGGTCATGAAAGTCCGGCACAGCACGAGATATTGGCAAACATATTCTCTCAGCGCATATTCTCTCAGCGCATATTCTCTCAGCGCATATTCTCTCAGCGCATATTCTCTCAGCGCATA
>LWDU01043092.1_pt2 | contig 27999 bp, 25 predicted proteins | sample 727161 | NCBI WGS metagenome assembly LWDU01 (sample SAMN04566230, study PRJNA314399) | hydrothermal vent metagenome | isolation source: deep sea hydrothermal plume seawater | place: Mexico: Gulf of California, Guaymas Basin | collected 2004-07-11
GACTAGGTCCGATTATGGAGGTATTAGATGAACATCTGGCGTATCAAAATAAAATACAAGATGAAGGGATCATGTTTGGGGCCGGCCCCTTTTCCGATGACGCAGAACAAAACTGGGACGGCGATGGCATGGTAATCATCCGTGCAGACTCTATGGCTGCTGCCAAAGTAATTGCTGATAATGACCCAATGCACAAAGCGGGCGCTCGTTCTTATAAAATTAGGCCGTGGCTTTTAAATGAAGGTAAGGTGACTGTCGACTTAACATTTTCAAACAAGAGTATGGTAATCAAATAGCATACGCTAGTCATACTCTTGTTTGTAGATGGTAGCATAATCTAAAATTTTCTAACACCAGAACCCACCTTATTATAGTGGTAAATACACTACAGACCCACTTAACTTCCGGGCCTCCAAATCAATATGTGCCTGCATTGCGTTTTGCAATTTATAAGTATTGCCAATCTCAATTTTAATTGTACCGGCTTGAACGAGTTTCATAAGCTCGCCGGATACATTCTCAAGCTCTTTACGTGTTCTTATAAAATGGTTCATATTTGTTCTTTGAAATGACAACGATCCTTTATCCATAAGCAAAAACGGATCAAATTTTGGGAAATTACCTGATGCATTTCCATAACCAACTAATTTTCCTTGAGCCCTAAGACTATCAATAGACCCTTCAAACGTCGCAGCCCCAACTCCATCATAGACGACCGGTACGCCTTCACCTTTAGTAATCTCTCTTACCCTTTTTGAAAAATTCTCAGTGGTATAATTAATCGTGTAATCACAGCCATAAGATGTTGCTAATTCTGCTTTCTCATCTGTACTTACGGTGCCAATAACTGTTGCGCCTAAATGCTTTGCCCATTGACACAGAATAAGACCAACACCACCTGCAACAGCATGAATAAGAATTGTATCATCTGGCTTAACATCAAAGCAGGAACGGATTAAATATTGTGCCGCCATACCTTTAACCATCATCGCGGCAGCCGTTTGGTAATCTATATCATCAGGTAGCGCCAAAACAAATTCAGCTGGCATCAGACGAGATTGTGAATAAGAACCCATGGGTCCATTACCATAGGCAACACGCTGACCAACAATTAAATTGCTTACACGGCTGCCAATCCCCTCGATGGTACCAGCACCGTCGCCCCCAATAATCGCTGGAAATTTGTTTCCTGGAACTCCATAGGAGCCAGATCGATGGTAAGTATCGCGAAAATTAAGGCCAATTGCTTCATGTTTAATCCGAACTTCATCTGGTCCTGGATTGCCAACTTCAACATCCTCCCATTGAAGTACTTCCGGCCCACCATATTTATGAATCACGATAGCTTTTGTCATAAGGCTTTCCAATTATTTTATTTGTTTTGTTTTCAACAATAGAAATCAAGTATAGAATTACGTTATTTTATTTGTCTTTAAATGCTAATTAGTCGCCTATTTATGCCTAATTGATCTAAAACTCATAATATGGCAAGTTTTAATAACCAAATGAATTCTGATTTTAACAGCTAGTTAGGCTAGGAAATAATCCTTGATTAAAGTCACAGACCTCGCTTACGCAAGATTTCAAGCCCCTGACTTAGATGAGATGGAAACTTTTCTAAAACATTTTGGTCTTGCCCGCTCCGCTCGCACGGAAACTGCGCTTTACATGCGAGCAACTGACAAAGATCATCATGTCCATATTACCGAGCTTGGCGAACCAAAGTTTATTGGCCCCGCATTCTACGCAGCAGATGAGTCTGATTTAGACATACTATCTAAATCTCCAGGGGCATCAAACGTAGAAGAAATTAATGAGCCGGGTGGTGGAAAACGTGTACGAATCAAAGATCCAGATGGTTTTGAGGTTGAAATTGTACATGGCATTGCGTCATTGGAACACATTCCGGTAAGAAACAGCTACAAAACAAATAATGGGAGCAATATCCGACGAAAAGGAGAGCTAGTTCGGCTTGAACCAGGGCCAGTTCAATGTAAACGCGTGGGCCACATCGTCTTAAATGTTACTAATTTTAATGCCAGCGATGCATTTTATAAAAATAATTTTGGCTTCATCAGCTCAGATGAATGCCAAGATAAAGAAGGGGAAACTATTTTTGCCTTTAACCGTTTAGATAAAGGCAAAAAATATGTTGACCATCACACGCTTCTGACTGTTCCAGCAGATGAGGCTAGTCTTGGTCACCTCGCTTTTGAGGTAGAGGATATCAATGCCATATACATGGGACACGAACACCTTAAGTCTATGAGATACCATCATTCATGGGGTATCGGGCGCCATATATTGGGCTCTCAAATATTTGACTATTGGTTTGATCCTTTGGGCTTTAGGGTAGAGCATTGGACTGATGGGGATCTCCTAAATAATGATATACCAATGGGCAACACCCCCGCAGATACCGCTCTAGACGTTCAATGGGGTGCTGGCGCAGAAACACGTATAGCAAAAATTCCCAAGAAACCACGAATGGCCAATAAATAATAAGCAATTAAAACCTGATAGAAAGTGGGGGAAATATATAAAACGTCGTTTACTAAGAAAGCTAAAGCAAAGAAAAAATAACTATCAAATTTATTAATTAAAAAGTCCACTGATCACTCACAGCGGGCTTTTTCTATTTCTTTCCGGGGAAGTCTAATCCTACACCTTTGAGATGCCCAAAATACTCGTCTATCTTATTAAGAACTTCTTTCGGCAAACGGGGTGCCAGAATAGATGCAAGATTGATTTCTAAATGCTCCAAACTACCAGTTCCAAAAAGCACCGTATCGGCACCCTTTTCATGACGAGCATATCGATAACAGGCATCCATCACGCTATTCGCACCGCCTTCTTTTATTAGAAATCCGAGGGGGTTTTCTGTCTCGGAAAACCAACGAGGTAGTTGGTCTTTATCGACAAGCTCTTTAATATCGCGCTGCAAACGGCCAGGAACTGAAAATAAACTTCGAACAGCGAACATCACCATTGTACCTATACTTTTCTCCATCGTTCTTGGAAAAAGTACTTTTTTCGCATTATGGTTCATAAGTGAAAAGGCAAACATCATCACATCGAAACAATCGGCATCTAAAGCTTTTGAGAGTGAACGTTGTTTTGGATCTGCAGGAGCCGATTCAGTGATACCTAGAAAGCGAAATTTACCTTTCTCTTTTTCTTTAAGTAATTGTGGTACTAATGTCATGGCATGATCAAAATATTTTGGCGCGACGCCGTGTAAATGGAATATATCCACGTAGTCTGTGTTCAAGGCGCGCAGTGAATTATCTAAACCAGCCACAACATTTTCAGACGAATAAATTCTTCCTTGCCACGCAGCGTGATGTTTTGTCGAAATAACAACCTGATCACGTGGTACATCTTTAATTGCCTTACCGACAATGGTTTCGGTGCCATAGGCGTTGGCAGTATCGAGAAAGTTCACGCCTAAATCCATCGCCTTTCTGACAACATTGATTGAATGTTCTTCACTCTTGCCACTGGATTTACCAAGGGCACTTCCCCCTCCGCAACCAAGACTTGCTACACTTACGTTAAGTTCCGTCCGACCAAGTGTCGTAAATTCCATACCTTTTTTCCATTCTATTTAGCTCGTCCTTAACAATACTACCTTGTTTTCTATCTCTAAAGGTATTGGCTTAAAGTTTCACTTTGCTATGATTATAATAAAGAATTGTCTCGTAACGAGGGGGGAGCCGATGAAATTAGTAACTTTCTTAAATGACAAAAAAAAAGAGTGCGCTGGAGTTCTAATAGCCGACGGAAAGAAAATTTTAGATCTGGCATCTTCCAGTCAAATGAATAATCATAAATACAACCCTGATCTCATATCGGTTCTCAACATAATTAAAGGCAATGAAAAGGCATTGGCAGATATAAATAAAGAGCTCAACAAACCCCATTCGGAGGCAATTTTTGAAGCTAAATCTGTGACCTTGTGCACCCCTATTCCAGAACCTCCTCAAATCCGTGACTGCCTTTGTTTTGAGGAACATCTAATTCAAGCCTATGAGGTGTTGCAAAAAATTAAGGCTGCAGGTGAGGTGGATCCCGAAGCTGCTCTGCTTCAATATGAAAAACAGGGGTTATTCAAAATTCCAGAGGTTTGGTACCAACAGCCCATCTACTACAAAGCAAATCGTTTCTCCGTAATTGGAACGGACCAGGATGTGATTTGGCCATATTATGCAAAGACGATGGACTTTGAATTAGAATTTGGTTTCTTCATAAGTAAAAAAGGTCGAGATATTTCGCGTGAAAAGGCAATGGATCATATATTTGGCTATTCTATCTTTAACGATATGAGCGCGCGCGACATCCAGGCGACTGAAATGCAAGGCGGCCTTGGTCCAGCCAAGGGTAAAGATTTTGATACGGGTAATATCATAGGTCCCTGTATTGTCACCGCCGACGAAATTGACCCCTACAATTTAACGATGATTGCTCGAGTTAATGGTGAAGAATGGTCGCGGGGGTCAAGTAGTTCTATCAATTGGAAATTTGAAGATTTGATTTGCTATATTTCTAAATCGGAAACACTTTATCCAGGTGAGTTTTTTGGATCAGGAACCGTCGGTGGAGGCTCTGGCCTAGAGTTAGAGCGCTATCTTGCACCGGGCGATATTATAGAGTTGGAAGTTGAAGGTATAGGAACCTTACGTAATAAAATAATAGTGAAAACATAGAATTTTATATAAGGAGAAAACCCATGGTAGAAAAAATTAGAAGAGTAGTTACGGGGCACGATGCCAATGGCAAATCGATTTTTATTAAAGATGGTATAGCTACTAGTGTTAAAGAAATGGAATCCATGCCAGGGTTGGCATTAACGGATCTCTGGGTCACAAACTCAGCGCCAGCTGATAATAGTGGTAATGCTGATGCCGCGGATCGGCCCATCGTCTTAGAGCCACCTGCATCCGGAACTGTTCTTAGAATTGTTGAATTTCCGCCAGATTCGGCTTGGCGAGACAACGCCGACGCAAAAGAAGCGTTTAGCTCTATCGGCGCAGACCACGCCACAGATGATACGAGTGAAGATGCAATGATGCATAAAACGTCAACGGTTGACTACCTTGTTGTTCTTAAGGGCGAAATATGGGCCATCCTAGACGACGGCGCTGAGACCTGCCTCAAACAGGGTGATGTTATGATACAGCGTGGAACGAACCACTCCTGGAGTGTTCGTACAGATGATCCATGTATCCTGGCAGCAATTTTAGTCAATGCAGAACCGATCTAACAAACGCAATATGAAAAGCTAAAGAATGAATATCACCAGCCTTTTAGCAAAATCAAGTATAACCTGGGCCGACCGGCCTGCGATAGCTTATGGTCAGGAAACAGTCCAAACTTATTCAGAATTTGCTAAAAGCGTGAAGCAATTAGCTGGAGCAATGAGAAACAATTTTGGCCTCAAAGCCGGTGACCGCGTTGGCATTGCCATGAAAAATTGCACAAATTACAGTGTAATTTTATTTGCCACATGGCACGCCGGTCTTACTGCAGTCCCTATGAATGCTAAACTGCATCTGCGCGAATTTGAATTTATATTAGAGAACTCGGGGGCAAGCCTGTGTTTTGTTACAAACGATCTAGAAAAGGGTATCAAAGAAGCAAGTGAGGAGAATGCCGGACTTACAATCCTTAACGCCGATAGTGCAGAATATGGTAAATTACTAGAATCTAAAGAAATCACTATGACAGAAACGAAGCCAGACGACGTTGCCTGGCTTTTTTATACCAGTGGCACCACAGGGCGCCCCAAAGGGGCAATGTTAACCCATCGAAATCTTATAATGATGACAATCAGCTACTTTGGCGATGTTGATCCCGTTGATGAACAGGATAGTCTCCTGCACGCGGCTCCGATGTCTCACGGATCGGGGCTCTATATATTGCCATACGTCGCAAAGGGCGCCTTACAAATTATTCCACCTAGCGGGGGCTTTGACCCCGATGAGATCGCAGATTTATTACTTAGTCATAAAAATGTGAACGCCTTCTTCGCTCCAACAATGGTTACCCGCTTGATTGATTCTAAAAAAATATTGGAAGGGGACACCCGTAATCTCAAAACAATTATTTACGGCGGAGGGCCAATGTATGTTGAAGACTGCCAACGAGCCTTGGACGTATTAGGCCCTAAGCTTGTCCAAATATATGGACAAGGTGAGTCTCCCATGACGATAACAGCTCTTTCTCGCGACGCACATACACCCACCGACGATCCGCGTTATTTGCATAAACTCGGATCTGTAGGAACCGCAAGAAGCGACCTTGAAATTTGCATCGTCGATGAAAATGATAGAACCCTCGCAAATGGTGAGGTGGGAGAGGTTTGCGTTCGTGGCGACGTTGTGATGATAGGCTATTGGCGAAACGAAGAAGCGACGCGCCAGACATTACGTGACGGATGGTTACATACTGGTGATATGGGTGAAATCGATGCGGAGGGTTTTCTTACACTAAAAGATCGTTCGAAGGACGTCATAATCTCCGGCGGATCCAATATCTACCCCCGAGAAGTCGAAGAAGTTTTGTTAAAGAATGAAAATGTTGCTGAAGTATCGATTGTAGGACGACCCAACGCGGAATGGGGAGAAGAAGTTATAGCCTTTATCGTCTGCAAGGATGGAACCACCGTAACAGAAATTGAGCTGGATGAACTCTGTATTGCCAATATAGCTCGTTTCAAAAGGCCAAAAAAATACCGTTTTGTCCAAGAACTGCCTAAAAATAACTATGGCAAGGTATTAAAAACACAGCTCCGAGAAATGGTATAAAAAACCCGCCCAAGACATGGGCGGGTTTCTCGACGAATTTATAGAGTTACTTCGCACTAGCCGGTATTTTTAGTCCTATTTCCTTATAATACTTAAGGGCACCCGGATGCAATTTTGTGCTATTCTGTTTAAATATCATTTTTTTATTCAGAGCACCCTTAGCCCATCGAGTTACAGACCACATTTCATCAATATGATCCCAAAATGTTTTGGTCATTTTGTAGATAACATCCTCTGGGACACCTTTGCGGGTATACAACCCAGTATAAGCAGAAATCGTGTGCGTAGGCTTCTCATTGACTTGATTTTTCCCGTAAATGTCAGGTGCTATGAGAGCCCGGGATTTACCAGGAACACGAAACATCTTTTTCATTGACGGCGCATCCCAAGCTTTTGGATCTACAATACCCAAGAAGCGAATTTTACTGGTTAAAGCTACTTGCGAGAAAAAAGAAGCCGGGTGATTCGAAGTTGCCACTATCATGTCAATTTGCCTGTCCTGGAATGCCTGCATGGCCGGGCTAAAACCAAGTTTAACAGGGGTATAATCTTTGCCCATTTTATAGCCCGTCACAGCCTCAATAAACTGAGCGGATACAACTTTCTGCACTCCGGTTGGCGGGCCAATGAATACGCGTTTACCCTTAATATCAAACAACGTTTTTATGCCTGAATCACCGTAAACACCAAAATTATAGGTTCCAATTCGATAGTTAAAAATTAAACGGATGTTCTTGGCCAGTTTGGGGGCATTCTTGACCTTTTTAAACATGGCGACGCCCTTATTCATTAACCACATCAATGAGGGAGCACCAAAAAATAAGTCCGTCTTGCCGTTGGCTGCGTCCAAGGCATGACGAGGAGCCGCGCCTGTAGCGTTAATTTGAATCTCAATACCTTTGTTATATTTCTGTACAATCTTGGCAAAAGTAGTGTTAATTGCAAAAGGTGTAGGCAAACTGATTGTCGACATCTTATAAAAATCTTTTGCTTGCGCAGTGCCGATACACATAACCGCTGCAGCTGCCCCAGCGATAAGTTTTGTCTTTATTCCAGTTGAAATCACAATGTCCTCCCGTTGGTTGGATAACTTATTAAATTAAACATAAACAGTACTTTAAAACAAATCAAGTTGGCATGCCAGATATAGATCCTTGAAAAAAACATATATTGATCATCTTAAGTAATTATTACAACTAATGTTATATAATAATATATATGAATAAAATTATTTACTTAGAAATTATTGTTAACTTTGCTCGCCTGTATTCCACATAGAGCAGTATAATGGAGGCAATAACACCAGCAATCTGCGCTTCAACAAAATTCAGTAGAATTATAACACCAAGGGTTATGCGCAAAATCCTTGAATAAAGCGGCAATGGAGCGCGGTCCACGCCACCTAATGCTGTGGTCATTAACCAGATAGCCAGAGCAAGCCTGATCACAACCGACACAAAAGCGATAACCTCAAAATTATAAACCAGAGATAGAGACGGATTATAAATCAGAACAAAGGGAATTATAAATCCAACGAATGAAAGCTTGATAGCCTGTATAGCTGTTTTCATGGGATTCGAATTAGCGATCGGCGCAGCCGCGTATGCGGCAATAGCAACGGGCGGCGTAATCGCCGACAATACACCAAAATAGACTACGAAAAGATGTACTAACATTTTGGGAACGCCCAATTTTTCAATCGCACCACCCATAATTATGATGATAATGATGTATGCCGGTATCGTGGGAAGTCCCATACCAAGCACCAAACTTGCCAGCGCCATCAATAAAAGTGCGAAGAATAAATTTGTACCTGCAAAAGCAAGTACCATGTTAGAAAAACGTATACCGAGCCCCGTCAAATTCATGACGCCAACAATAATTCCTATGGCCGCGACAGCCACCATAATACGAGCACATTGCTCACCACCCTTGGCTAACGCATCAATAAATATCCGGGGTCTTTTGCGAACAATAGGATTGATAAATCCCATGACGACGCCCGCGACGGTTGCCCACAAACCAGCAGCTGCAGGCGAACGACCCGTAATCAGAACACCAATGATAACTACTACTGGAACAAAAAACATTAGGGATTTGATCCAATCTTCCCGCACCAAAACTTCTCGCTCTTCTTTTGGTATCGAAGTAATTCCTAGTCGTGCCGCTTCAACCCAAACGGCAATGAATAAACTCCCATAGTAAAACAGAGCCGGCATTACGGCTGCAGCAATAATAATTACATAAGGTATACCGGTAAAATCAGCCATGACGAAGGCCACAGCGCCCATAACCGGCGGCATAAACTGTCCTCCTGAGGAAGCTGCCGCTTCAACTCCTCCAGCAAAAGAACTTCTGAATCCACGTGCTTTAATCATCGGTATGGTAAAAACACCAGTTCCGACAACATTGGCGGTTACCGAGCCTGAGACAGTGCCAAAAAAACCACTCGCCGCAATTGCAGCATGTGCCGGCCCCCCCCTCAACGGGCCAGTTAGACTGATGGCTATTTTTAAGAGGGTACTGCCTGCACCTGTCGCTTCCAGCATGGCACCAAAAATAATGAATATAAATATGAGTGATAACACGATGATAACGATAAAGCCGAATACTCCATCAAAACTATACCAAACCGTCCGCATCACCGATTCAAGATCGTAGCCCCCATGAGCAAAGATCCAGGGAAGATCCGCCCCAAATAAAGCATAAATGATCGTAAGTAAGGCAAAAAATGCTAAGGGCCAACCATAACAACGCCGTGTCATCTCAAGAACGACAAGCAGCCCCCCACATCCAACAGCAAGGTCATCAGGCAAAAAACTATAGAGCCCACTCTCAAGTTCATCATAAACGGAAGAAAACCAGACGATCGATAAAACAATCAAAAAAATGAGGACAAAATCAATGGCCCATTGTCCAAATTTAATTTGTTGATCTTCGGTTTGATACAATTTTGCCAAGGAAGATCCAAAAATGGCAACTATGAGCGATACCGCAACGGTAATGCTACGCTGATAAATCTCATCAACGATACCAAATGCAGCTGTATATACTGCAACCAAAGCGATACAAAAACTCAAGACCCAAACAATTGAATCAGATACTTTAATCATTTTCCTTTGAATTCCTACCCTGCTGCCAAATCTATTGTTAGATTTCAATAATTAATGTTCATATTTTTCGTCAAAGTCAATGAGAACAAACTAATAATATTAATTCGAGGAAAGTTAATGCTGCTGATACTCACAATAAACAACAAAATTCATGTTTTTTACCTAATAAAAACCAATACCCCAATTACAATCAACCCTGACTTATCCCTGCATAACGGCGCAGACGAATATCCGCTTGTTCCTTATGGCCGGCAAAACCTTCCAATTCGCAAAGACGTGAGCAATATTTACCAACCTCAATAGAAGCCGCTTCAGTAATACGCTGATAGGTATGGGTTTTGATGAACTTCCCTACCCATAAACCACCCGTATAACGTCCAGCTCCTTTGGTCGGCAAAGTATGGTTAGTGCCAATCACCTTATCACCATAAGAAACATTAGTCTCGGGACCCAAAAATAGTGCCCCATAGTTTGTCATGTTATTAAGAAAATAATCCGGATCCCTTGTCATTACTTGGACGTGTTCGGAGGCAATTCTATCTGCCTCACTCAGCATTTCTTCGTAACTATCACAAACAATTACCTGCCCATAAACATCCCAAGCCTGACCCGCAACTTCACCTGTTGACAATATTTTGAGTTGTCGATCAACTTCCTTCATTGTTTGCAAAGCAAGAGCTTCGGAATTCGTTAAAAGCACCGCAGGGCTGGTCGGCCCATGTTCTGCCTGGCCAAGCAAATCAGCCGCACATAATTCACCATCAACTGTATCGTCGGCAATTATCAATGTCTCTGTCGGACCTGCCAGCAAATCAATACCCACGCGGCCAAAAAGCTGACGCTTTGCTTCAGCAACGTAAGCATTTCCAGGGCCTACAAGCATATCTACGGGTGCTATATTTTCTGTCCCCAAAGCCATAGCGCCCATAGCCTGAACGCCACCAAGACAATAAATTTCATTTGCACCCGCCATGTCTTGAGCAACAACAATTGCTGAACTAGGCTTACCTTCATAAGGCGGAGCGCAAGCAATAATGCGTTTCACACCGGCAACCTTTGCTGTTACTACGCTCATATGGGCCGACGCGACCATCGGGTACTTACCGCCTGGCACATAACAACCAACTGAATTTACAGGAATATTTTTATGCCCAAGAACAACCCCAGGTAACGTCTCCTGTTCCACATCAACTAAAGCCGCTTTCTGAATTTCTGCAAAACCCCTAACTTGTTTTTGAGCAAATGTAATATCTTCAATATTCTGTTTAGTCACTTGGTCATAACATGAATCAATTTCGGTCCGACTGAGACGAAATTCTTCCGGCCGCCAATTATCAAATTTCTCAGAATAATCTTCCAGTGCAGCATCACCGCGAACTTTAATATCGTCCAAAATACCCTCAACCGTTTTCCGCACCTCAACTTCAGCAACATCTTTTTCTTCTTGGCTAATGCCTTTTTTAAGGTATCGGGCCATGTTATAAACTCCTATGAGAAAGCATTTTTTTCTTACTGTCCATTTTCTTATTAGTAGGGAAGATAGAAAATTAACGCTGTTTTAACAAGCTAAGACAGCGTTTACAGTATCTCTTAGGGATGTTAGTCAATATGAATTAAAGTACAGAGATGGAAACAAGTAATGACTGATCCTGTTGACGTAGAATCACTAACTTCTGCCCCTAAATTTAATGGCAAAGTTGCGCTAGTAACGGGTGGAGGTAAAGGTTTGGGCCGCGCTTGTGCTATTGGCCTAGCCGCAGCTGGTGCAAAAGTTATAGCCGTTGCTCGTACCGAGAATGATTTAAAAGAGGTGCAATCCCATAATCCAGATAATATTACTTACTGGGCCGAAGATGTTCTAAATGATAGATTATACTCCAAAATCGAAAATATGGATCAACTTGATATTCTTGTAGGTTGTGCAGGTGCTAACAAACCACAACCTATATCAGATATTACCCTTGAAACAATTGATTGGCTGATGGACCTAAATATCCGTGCTATATTTCGTGCCTCACAAAGTGCAGCAAAGATAATGCTGAAACAAGGTTCAGGGTCAATAATCAACATGTCGTCCCAGATGGGGCACATCGGGGCGCCAAATCGGACCCTATATTGCACCACAAAACATGCGGTCGAAGGTTTGACTAAAGCGTTAGCCGTCGAATTAGCCCCTGAGGGTATTCGGGTTAATGCGGTCGCACCAACATTCATCGACACACCTTTCACACGCCCAATGTTTAAGAATATCGAATTTAAAGAGACCGTCGAAAATAATATAGCACTTGGTCATATTGGAACAGTAGAAGATGTAGCAGCCGCCGTTATTTTCCTGGCTTCACCCGGCGCAGCTATGATTACAGGCGAAAGTCTCAAGGTAGACGGAGGATGGACAGCTTGGTGACAACTTAAATAGACTAACTTTCTAACAATAAATCAAATCGTACGATCTTTTTCCATCCAATAAGGCTCTCTTAAAATATTTTTTTGAATCTTCCCAACAGCAGTTTTTGGCAAAGAATCAACAAATTTAATTAAACGCGGTCGTTTATGGCGAGCAATTTGTGACACGCAATAATCTTCTAATTCATCTTCTGTTATAATTTTACCAGCCTTCAATATAACATGCGCGGCAGGTAATTCTCCCCAGTGATCATCAGGAATTCCAAAAACTGCGCATTCACGTACATTCGGGTGGCTATAAAGCGCATTCTCAATTTCCGTTGGGAAAATATTTTCACCCCCCGAAATAATCATGTCTTTTGAACGGTCTACCAAAAATAAAAAGCCATCTGAATCTATGTAACCGATATCACCAGTTTTTAACCAACCGTCGGAGGTAAACGTTTCTTTAGTCTGATCCGGATCGTTATAATAGTACATCATTGTTTGGACACCTTTAGTGACCACTTCCCCCGATTTTCCAGCTGAAAGTTGTATCTCATCGCGATCAACAATTGCCAACTCGACATCGCTGAATGCCCTTCCAACACTAGCTGCTTTCTTTAAGATAAATTTCTTAGGCCGCACGGTTAGATTTCCAGCTTCAGATTGCCCATACTGTTCTTCCCAAATTACATCAGGTAGTTGTTCAAGCATACGTTGGAGCTGAGCAGTTGATGTTGGCGCACCACCGTGACTGCAATAACGCCAATTTTTTAGCCGCTCTCGCAAAAAATCAGGATGGTTCAGAACACTATTAATCTGAGTTGGGACTAGGAATGCACCTGTTACGCCAGAATTTTCCACAAGATCAATAAATTTTTCAGGATCCCATGATGACAATAAAACACAGGTGCAGCCCATTTTAATACTCGTCTGAAACCAGACAAACAGACCAGCGATGTGGAATAATGGCGTCGAACAGCAATTAATATCACCTGCCACCATATCAAACTCTCGTTCTGCTCGAACACTGCCAATTATCCGAGAAGCATGATTTACAACGACACCTTTAGGGAAACCTGTTGTACCCCCTGTAAAGGTGATAGCAAAAGCATCCGTCTCTTTTATATTTACCCTTGGCTCGCTTGATGATGCACTCCCAACAAACTCATCCAGCGAAGACAATTGATTGCTTGGCGTTTTCTTGCCGCCAAAAACAATTACCTGAGATAAATTAGGTGCTGCGCGCCGAATACTTAAAAGGGTATCCACCAGATCTATATGCACAAAGATTGTACTGATATCTGTTTTATTAATGACGTGAAGCAGTTCATCGGGATTAAAACGACTTGATAGGTGAGCCAATATTTTCCCAGACTTCGCCACCCCAAAATATATAGCGGGATAGTCAAATTGATTAGCAGATAATATCGCAAGGTTTGCATTAACGGGTAGGCCTTGATTTATTATCGCATTTGCAATCTTATTTGCCGCCCCATTCAATTCTTTATAAGAAGCCGCTAACTCGCCAGAAATAATGGCAGTTTTATTTGGATGTCTCTCTGCCGAGTTTTTAATTAAATCACCAATGAGCATTTCTATCCCCCACGCAACATCCTACAAGTATTAAGCGTATTTCTAACTAATATTTTCTTTGTTTTTATTGAACTTAAGCATAAAATATAAAAGACCTAAGGTACAATCCTAATCGGAATGTTTATAAATATATAGGGATCTGGCGGATGAAGCTCTAAATGAATTATAAAGTAACCATTCGAGAGAAAAATGTAACTATCGAAGTTACCATGGGTAAGACAATTTTGGAATGCGCATTAAACCAACAAATAGAATTTCCACATGGCTGCCGATCTGGCAATTGTGGTGCGTGCAAATCAATCCTCCATTCGGGAGATCTGGAAATGTCTCCTTATTCTGAATATGCTCTCACTGGCGAAGAGAAAAACCGTGGATTAATTCTACCCTGCCGATCCGTCCCGTGGTCAGATTGCGAAATTAGTATAGTTGACGACGATGAGACCCGTGTTCACGCTAATAGGTTACTAGAATGTAAAGTAGTAGATCTTATTCAAGCAACCCATGATATCAAAATTGTAAAAATGAGTATCCTATCCGGCGGACCTTACGATTTTTCAGCGGGGCAATATGCATCCCTGACATTTGAGAAATTACCTCCTAGGGATTATTCTATGGCAAATACTCCCGACACAAATACGCTTGAATTTCATATTCGACTATTGCCAGATGGCACAGTAACACCACACATTCAAAATAATTTAAAAGTGGGTGATACAGTCAGCGTACAGGGTCCCTATGGCACAGCCTATCTTCGCGAAAACCATAAAGGTCCAATTATCGCTGTCGCTGGGGGGTCGGGCCTCGCACCAATACAATCGATTTTGAGAACTACTTTGGTTTATGGAATCCAGCAGCCAATCACTTTTTATTTTGGGGTTCGTACGGATCGCGACCTTTATTTAGAAGAAGAATTTAAAAAGCTCTCTCAGTCTTATGAAAATTTCAGTTTTATTCCAGTAATTTCCGAACCAAACATCAAAACCTGTCATCGGACGGGATTTCTTGACGATGCGATTGCAAAAGATTTTCATAAAGTCCGTGGCAATAAAGCTTATATTGCTGGCCCACCAGTAATGGTTGAGAGTGTGATTAAAAGACTTAAAAACTTAGGCATACAGGACGCTGACTGTCACGCCGATGCATTTTATACGGAAGCAGAAAAGAAAAAAATGGAGATCAATTAGGTGTCAAAAAATAATCCTCAACCCCGGGTTGGTATTGTGACTGGTGCTGGACGCGGAATTGGCCTGGCCATCGCGAAAGAATTATCGACCCAAGGGGTCTCTATTGTAGCCGCTGATAATGGTTGCGACATAGACGGATCTCAAGAAAATCACATAATAGTTGAGGAAGCCGTCAAACAACTATCAGGCCCCTCACGGATTTACACGAGAAGCGTAGCCTCGCCAAAAGCAGCAGAAGAATTGGTGGCCATGGCGATCGGCGAATTTGGTGGTATCGATATGATTATCAATTGTGCCGCCATCTTACGCGATGGCCTTATTTTCAAAGGCACGTCGGAAGATTGGGAAATTGTAATAAAAAATAATCTGTCCTCAGCCTTCTATCTGACACGAGCAGCAACGCCGATGATGCGCCAACAATTTAAAGAGAATCGGGGATCTGGTGAAGCATACAATTGGGGACGTATATTAAACATAGGCTCAACTGCAGGACTGTACGGCAATTTTGGGCAAGCAAATTATGGAAGCGCAAAAGCTGGTTTATTTGGTTTAATGAGAATAACAGCACTTGAAATGGCCCGCTCTAACGTTACTTGTAACTATATTGCCCCCTTTGCCCATAGTCGGGTTACAGATATAATTGAACCTGCTAATGACCAACAGGCAGAATATAAAAACAGAGCCTTAAAAGTCTCCCCAAGTCATGTCGCTAGGTTTGTTTCTTATTTATGTTCACCTGCTGCATCAGATGTGACGGGCCAAGTGTTTGGCGTCCGTGGAAGAGAAGTTTTTTTGTTCAGTCAACCCCGCCCTATAGAGACAATTGTACAAATGGATCAAGATTGGTCTATTGACGAATTTACCGTTGCGGTAGATAAAACCTTCAAAAAGAAATTTACAAAGCTAGAAACTGATTTGGAAGCCTTTAACACAGAACCAATTATTTAAAGAGCGAGAAAGTAACTCATAATGCCTGACATCAAACAATTTACAACCCTAGAAGATTGGCGTACGGGGCCCGAAGAATATAAAGTGGCTTGCCGCAAAATTGTTATCAGCCATGCAATAAATGAACTTTATGGTTCGCAGGTCTATGACGAGCCAGCTATCGCCATGGCCCCGGATCCATATGCAAAATGGCAAGTGTGTAGGGTTGTAATGGAAGAATATGGACATCATTACCGGTTTTTTGAACTAGGCCGCGAAATGGGAATCGAAGAATCCCAGATGTTACCAGACCTTACCGAAAAGTCGCCACTGACCATCATGAGTTATAATATGAAAACTTGGGAAGAGTTTTGCGTCATTAAAATGTTGGGTGACCTTGCAGAAATTATTCTCGTTGAAGACCTAGTCCAATGTAGCTTCCACCCCCTTAGAAACCTCGCTCGAATGACCATGCCTGAAGAACATTTTCATGCCGAATTTGGAGAGAATTTTACTGCAGATATTTGTGAGAGAGAAGGCGGTAAAGAGCTTATTCAAGGTTATGTTGACGTTATATTTCCGATAATACCATCAATGTTCGGAAAATCTGAGTCAAAAAATAATGAGATTTACCGAAAATGGGGTATCAAGAAATGCACTAATGAAAACATGCGAGCTGAATATGTAAAACGCGCAGAGACCGTTGTGACAAAACTTGGTCTTACTCTTCCAGATATCAACCTCAACACTTATTAACGGGTATTTATTACATGAAAATTTGCCGCTTCGACGATGATCAATTAGGTCTAATCCAAGGAGAAAATGTTTTCGATGTAAGCCAGGCCTTAGTTGTTTTGCCGAGTTTAAATTGGCCCTACCCTCACGGAGATCAACTTCTTTCTAATCTTGATTCTGTTGTAGCCGTAATAAAAAATATACGTGATACCGCTCCCAGCAAACCAATATCGGAAGTAAAACTTTTAAGCCCGGTGGCAAACCCTATGAATATCGTTGGTGCCCCAATAAATTATCAAAAACATATTGATGAAAGTAACCTAGATGATGGCATCGTCTCTCAACGTCCTATTACCAATATCTGGGATTGGGGAATGTTTTTGAAATCCAACTCGTCACTCGTTGGCGCAGGCGAGGGGGTTGCCCTTCGCTTTGTTGATAATCGAAATGACCATGAAGTTGAGCTAGCTGCAATTATCGGCAAAGAGGGTACAAATATTTCGGCAGACAGCGCCCTCGATCATGTTGCTGGATATGCAATTGGGTTAGACATGACAACACGCGGCAAAGAATTACAAAGCTTTCGCAAATCATCGGATAGCTATTCAGTTTTAGGGCCTTGGATGGTTACAAAAGATGAGATCAAAAATCCAAATGATCTAGATTTAACTATATCGGTCAACGGTAAAGAGCGACAAAACTCCAATACAAGTCAGCTTGTATACAACGTCCAAAAATGTATTGAATATACGACAACCCGTTATACACTCTATCCTGGAGATATTATCATGACAGGAACGCCCGATGGTGTTGGGCCAGTCGAACCTGGAGATACCATGGTAGCCGAAATTGAAAAAATAGGGCGAATGGAGGTTAAGGTGAGAGCAGCTTAATAAATAGATTGGTTTTTTATTGGCAAAAGTCAAATCAGAATTGTGTAGAGTTAAAATAATAGATTTACAGAACCTTAATTGAAGCTACATAATCTTAGACACAATAAAAATAAGATTATTGGGGAGGTTTAAATGTCTACAGTCATTGATGTCCATACACATATGCTCAACGATCTTTGGCTCAGTACAATTCTAGAACATGGCGGACATTATTCGTTAAAAGAGCTTGGTGGTCAGCGTGTAATCCATTATGGCGACGCTCCTTTTATGACACTCATGGATCCGATGTTTGATTATGCACAACGTATCAAAGACATGGATAAAGCAGGAGTAGATATATCAATCGTTTCACTCACTTGCCCGAGTGTATATTGGGGTGGCGAAAAAATTAGCACCTCAACGGCCCAAATGATGAATGATGACATGTCTGACCAACAGTCTAACTATCCAGATCGTATCCGCTGGTTCGCTACTTTGCCTTGGCAATACCCAGAAAAGGCATTGATAGAACTAGAGCGTGCTATTACGAAGGGTTGCGCTGGAGTGTTTGTTTCGGCGAGTATAACCGGAATGTCGCTGACGGACCAGACTTTTGCACCTATCTGGGATGCCATAGACAGTCGTGATTTACCTGTTCTGATTCATCCCGGCGCACCTCCTGGGGTTGCTGAAATGGACATGGAAAAATATAACCTGGCATTTTCAGTTGGCTTTATGTTCGACACAACTTTAGCGATTTCAAGAATGATTTATGGTGGCTTTTTTGATCGTTATAAGAAAGTTAAAATCATAGCCTGTCACGCAGGTGGGGCTTTACCGTATTTAGTTGGAAGACTTGATACTGCATTTGATAATATGCCGCCATGCAGAGAAATTATTTCAGAAAGCCCAAGCACCTATTTTGAACGTCTCTATTTTGACTCGATCGCTTATACTCAAGAAGCACTTGAGCTATGCTTACATGTTTCAGGGTCAGAAAGATTACTATATGGATCTGATTATCCACATAATGTTGGCGATATGAAAGGCAATCTAGAGCGCGTCAACGCTTTAGCGCCTGATATTGCAACAAAAGTCAAAGGCACGAACGCTGAAAAACTATTTAATCTTTGAGCCAAAATATTTAATTCGCTGGAATAATCTACAGAACTTCCAAATCAGATAGACCTAATTCCAGTGATTAGATCATATTTCTATCGGAATGCATTTATCAGTGGCAGAATGCGCTAATGGCAAAACTATAAACCGGTTCCAACATCAACTTCTTCTGATTTAATCTCGTAGCCAGAATTTTTTGCCTGCATTTCGATTAGTGCCGCGAAATCACAATCTGTATAGCCTTGCCCTATTAAATTCTGAATTATTTCTTTTGTCATGGAGGCCACGGGCATGGGCACATCTAATTTACGGGCAGCCGACAAACCGAGCTCCATATCTTTACGTAACAAAAGAGGTGTGAAAGTTGGCGTGAAATCAAGATTGACTAGTGAAGGTGTTTTATAAGTTGAAAACATAGAGCCCATCACACTTTTATTAATAAAATCCATGAAGGCATGCCTTGGAACACCGCCTTTTTCTGCAAGCACCGCAATCTCTGCCAAAGATTGAATAACAACACCAAGAAACACGTTGTGGCAGATTTTAACCATACGGGCGAGTTCCCCTTCACCAACATAACTAACCCCTTGGGCGATCGCATCGAGATATGGCAAGGCCTCTTCAAATGCATCCTGAGCGCCCGAAGCTACAATACTTAACTTTCCAGCCTTAACCACCTTCGCATTTCCACTTACAGGTGCATCAATCATTGCTGTACCAACACTGGTTGCAAACTCTCGCACTTCACGAGACGCCTCTTCTGAAATCGACGTACAATCGATCAACAGACCTGGTGCCTGGCCACTTTGAGAAAGAACGCCATTTTCACCTTTCGTCACTTCTATAAAATCAGCCGGTCCACCAACCATAGTAAAAACAATATCACGATCGGCTAATTCAGCGGGGTTATCAACAATCGTAGCACCCAATTTTGCCAGAGGCTCGGCTTTTGACTTTGTTCTGTTCCAGGCTGATAACTTAGCACCAACTTTTAATAAGCGTTCTGCCATCGCATATCCCATACGGCCAGTTCCTATCCAACCAATTGTTTTTCCCTCTATGTCGTTATTAGCCATATCACTGTCCTTTCTATGAATATTATGCAAACGATTGCATAAATTATAGCATTACGATAAAAGAAGAAAAGCGCTTTGTCTTTATAGGACGTTATCGCATGGCCAAACCTCGCGTCACATTGAAAGATGTCGCCTCCAAAGTCGGGGTTCACTCGTCTACCGTATCGCGCGTTCTTAATCCAGCAACCAAAGATATGGTAACCGAAGAAATTGCCAATAAAATATTATCGACAGTGGCCGAGATGGGTTACCGACCAAACACTTTTGCCCAAAGTCTTAAAACCAATCGATCCTATACAGTCGGTGTCATGGTTCCAGACCTGACAAATCCATCCTTCGCGTTAATAATAAAAGGTATCGATAATATGCTTGAAGCGCATGGCTACAGCATAATAGTCGCAAACACATATAATCTAGAGGAAAAACAAAAAAGCACTTTAGAAAAGTTCAGAGAACGCCACGTTGATGGCCTCATCATCGCCACAGCTAAACGTAAGGAAGAATTAATTGACGACTGTATCCGAGAGGGCACCCCTTTTGTTCAAGCAGTAAGGGCATCTGAAAATATCAACGTGTGTTCCGTTATAAGTGACGAACTCATTGGAGGTAATATGGTGATTTCTCACCTAGCCCACTTAGGTCACAAAGAAATTGCTTATATTGCCGGCCCCCAATTTATTTCAACCGGATTTGCACGTTATCAAGGGTTTCTTCAAGGTATGATGAATGCTGGACTTGATATAGACCAAGAACTTACTGTTTTTTGCGATACCTTTTCGGAGGAAGAAGGGCGAAACGCAGCAAGTAAATTATTGGCTTTAGATAAAAAAATTACGGCTGTATATGTTGGAAATGATATTATGGCTCTTGGCGTTTACGATGAACTCGAAGCTCGCGGTATAAAATGTGGTATAGATATCTCAATCGTTGGTTTTGACGATATGCCGTTTGCAGATAAATTTAATCCGCCACTTACAACAGTTCACACTCCGATGGTTAATATAGGAACAGAGGCTGCTCGTATTCTAATTGATAAAATTAATGATAATAATATTCCTGCCCGAACAATTAAACTCAAGCCAGATTTAATTGTTCGAAATTCCACAGGCCCCGTGAGATAACTTTTCAATTACAATTCTTTTCTAATGAATTGATAAAGGCGGTATTCTTTCTCTAATTAATACCATTCAACCCACACCGAGGAAAAACAAATGCTAATTAATAGAATCCAGCCAGTTTTTGCTCTCAATAATTTCCTTCAGTCTACGCATGAAGGCTCCAGAATATGAACCATCGATAGCACGATGATCAAAGCTTTGTGCCAAAATACCGACGGGCCTAATTGCTATTAAATCCTCACCGTCTTGTTCGATTACCATCGGACGTTTCGTAATTCCATCAGTTGATAAAATAGCAATTTGCGGCTGATTAATAATCGGCGCAGTTATCAATGTGCCAAAAGATCCATTATTTGAAATCGTATACGTAGCATTTGCAAACTCATCTGGAGTGAGTTTATCAGCCCGAGCACGTTGGGCTAAATCATTAATTGATCGGGCAATTTCTGTCACAGCTTTAAGATCTGCATCAAGAATAACAGGGGCAACCAAACCTTCAAAGTTCAAATCAATTGCCATTGCAAGATTAACCCGATCATAAATAACTAGGTGATCCTTCTCAATGTGCCCATTGATGTGAGAAAAATCCTTCATTGCGGAGCAAACGGCTTTCGCAATAAAAGGTAAGTAAGTTAATGAATAACCCTCTCTTCGTTTCCAATCAGGACCGATCGCCTGACGTGCCTTGTCAACGGCAGAGAAATCAACCTCTACCGCCTGTAAAACATGCGGGCTTGTTGCTTTTGACCGTACCATATGCTCTGCCGTCTTTTTACGGCGATAACTGAAAGGGACAACCGTAATTCCATCACCTGAGATTGCACCAAGCGCCTCCGAGGGTACTGGTGGTGTAACAGCAGAGACCCCGATTTTTAAATAAGCCAAAACATCGGCACGTTTAATTCGGCCATCGCGACCTGTACCTTGGATATTTTTATGACTTAGGTTGTTATCTGACAATAATTTGCGGACCACTGGCGACAATTTCATGGAACGGTCACGTTTAGGACGCCCGATCGGAGGGACAGCAGTAGGCTGTTCTGTTACAGTAACATCCTGTATTGGTTCAGTTGAAGCTGTTAGATTAGTTCCATCTTGGATCACGCCAAGCTTCGCACCAACAACAACTGTTTCACCGGCTTGAACAAGTATTTCCGTCAGCACCCCATCTGTCAGGGCTGGGACTTCCATTTCAACTTTATCTGTTCCAATTTCAAACAAAATATCGTTTGGTTTCACCGTTTCGCCTACTTTCTTGTGCCAGACCGTTAAAGTACCTTCAGCCACGGTCTCACCCATTTGCGGCATGAGCACATCCATCAATCAACCTCCCGCCGAATGGTTTCAACGATTTGGTCTACAGATGGGATCATTGCGTCCTCCAACTCATCGGCCGAGGCCAGGGGAATATGAGGCGTCGTTATCCGGACTATCGGCATATCTAGATCATAGAAACATTCTTCAACAATAATTGAAGAAATTTCAGCGCCCCAACCACAAAGTCTTGGGTTTTCCTCGACTGTAACAACCCGACCTGTCTTCTTTGTTTCAGATAGAATTGTCTGTGTATCCAGCGGCACCAAACTTCTAATATCGACAACGGTCGCTGAAATACCAAATTCAACTTGGAGACGCTCGGCAGCTTCCAGAGCACGCGGCACCATCAACGCTAATGCCAAAATGGTCACATCATCGCCATCACGAAGGACTTTGGCTTTCCCAATTTCATCAACATATTCAGTTTCAGGTACTTCCCCTTTAACAGCATAGAGGGATTTTTGCTCAAAGAAAATTACTGGATCTGGATCGCGTATAGCTGCTGCCAAAAGCCCTTTCACATCGGCCGGCGTTGAAGGAGCGACAACTTTAATACCTGGGATCATCATTGCCCAATTTTCAACACTCTGTGAATGTTGAGCACCAAACCGAGCCCCACCGCCATTAGCTGTTCTAATTACCAAAGGCATATCTACCTGGCCACCTGTCATATAACGAGATTTTGCAATCTGATTAGAGACAATGTCCCAACATACGGCTAGAAAATCTGAAAACATTATCTCTGCAATCGGCTTAAGACCTGTCATAGCAGCACCCATCGCTGCGCCTAGGATTGCTTGTTCCGAAATTGGCGTATCGCGTACGCGTAAATCTCCAAATTCTTCCCACAATCCAACTGTAGCTTTAAAAACACCACCGGCTTTAGCAATATCCTCTCCTAGAAAAACAACACTCTCATCTCGACGCATTTCTTGAGCGATCGCTGCTGCAACCGCCTCACGATAAGTTAATTCCGCCATGATGAACCTCCGTCAGCCCAAACATCGGCAAAAGCATATTCCACGGGCGGCGTAGGCGAGGCCTTGGCTGCCTCTGTTGCTTCATCGACTGCTTGAATTACAGCCTCTTCTATACCGTTAACAACTTTTTCTTTTACACCAAAATCTAGTAACCGTTGACGATACATTGGAATTGGATCTTTTTTTAACCACTCCTCCAATTCTCCCTCGGGCCGATAAGAAGCTGGATCAGCGCGCGAATGTCCTGAATGGCGGTAAGTTTTGGCTTCTATTAAAGAGGGCCCACCACCCGATCGAGCCTTCTCAAATGCGGTAATAGCAACCCTATAAACTGCATCTGCATCATTACCATCAACAATTATTGAAGGAAGACCGTAAGCGCTTGCACGGTCGGCTGCAGGATGCTGAACGGCAGTTACTTCGCTTATTGGCGTGTACTCCATATAAAGATTATTCTCACAGACAAATACAACTGGAAGATCCCAAATAACCGCGAAGTTAATCGCCTCATGAAACGCGCCAATATTTGTCGTTCCATCACCAAAAAAGCAAACTGCTATCTGGCCCGTTTTATTATACTGAGCCTGCCACGCGGCACCCGCTGCAATAGGTAAATGCGCCCCAATAATGGCATAGGAACCCATTGCCCCTTTTTCAACATCTGTTAAATGCATAGAGCCTCCCTTACCCTTTAACATTCCACATTCTTTACCCATCAACTCACCAAGCATGCCCGTCATGGAGGTCCCTCGCACTAATGTATGCGCATGGCCGCGGTAAGTACAAAAAGTATAGTCATCTGGACGCAATGCAGCTCCAAATCCAGAAGCAATAGCTTCCTGCCCAATAGCTAAATGACTTGTCCCCTTTATCAAATTTTGAAAAAAGAGATCATGGGCACGTTGCTCTAAATGGCGTACCTCTAATTGAAGGCGATACATTGTAAGGCGTTTTTCTTCACCAATATCATCATTCAAACGAGCCTTCAAAGCCGGTGTTTTGCCTTTCCCCGTCGCTCTCTTTACCATTATAATGCCTCCCGCCGATATTTAATTAAATCGTCACTTGCAGGTAGACGATTTTTATGCAATCGTTTGCATAGATTTTAAGGATATTTTCATAGAGAGTGAAATTTGTCAACTAGTGAGGCAAAAAGGGCTAAAAATTAGTTTATTTACAGATAAACAGTTTATCTAATCCTTATTCCGTTCTATCAATTTACCTCATAGAGCTAATTTTGCTTTTCAAATTATTTTCTATAGAGTTATTGTCACTTAATGAAATGCAAAATGCCATTCTAAGGAGAACATAATGTTTTACTCGCGACCACATTCAACGGCTACTTGGGGCACTCAGGCTAAAGATTGGGAAGCCGGAGTTGATTACCGTAAATTAGTAGTTGATCGCACAGAACGAGCTAGACAAGCTATCATTGATGCGGGACTAGCAGCCGTAATTTGCTTTAACTTCGACAATATCCGTTATATTACCGCGACACATATTGGCGAATGGGGACGTGATAAATTTGATCGATATTGTTTGTTAGGCCAAGAAGGTAGTCCATTCTTGTGGGATCCGGCCGCACCTGCCAAGCGTAAAAGCTCACCTTGGATGGGAAATAATGTTGATGCCCCTGTTTCAACCATGCAAGGTGCGCTTCCTCCAATCCTCGGTATTGAAAAAGTATTTGCCAAACAAATCAAAGAAAAGTTGATTGATATGGGCATTGCAAAGGAGCCAATTGGTATTGATGTGATGGAACTCCCCATGATGCGCGCCCTTGAAGCAGAAGGCGTTCAATTAGTAGATGGTCAACAAGCGCTAATGGATGCCCGTGAAATAAAAACCGACGAAGAAATTGAAATTTTAAAACAAGCAGCTGCAATGGTCGATGGTGTTTATCTGGATATTGCTAAAGCTATCCGACCGGGCGCCCGTGAAAGCGATCTCGTGGCAATCGCCAACGAACAACTTTATGCGATGGGCTCAGAGCGCGTTGAATGTGTTAACTCAGTCGCTGGCCCTCGTGGTGCGCCACATTCACACACATTCTCCGACAGAATGATACAACCTGGCGATATGATTTTCCTAGACATAATGCATAGTCTTAATGGCTATCACACATGCTACTATCGTACATTTATTTGTGGGATTCCTAACCAGGCTCAGAAGGACGCGTACGAACAATGTTCTCAATGGGTAAACTCAGCCCTTGAGGCTATTAAGCCTGGAGCTCTTCTCGATGACGTCTCCAGAGCTTGGCCAAAAGCAGAAGAATTTGGTTATGCCAATGAAGATGAAGCCTTTTTATTACAATTTGGTCATGGCATCGGATTGAGCCTTTGGGAACGCCCCATTATTTCAAGAAGATATATGGAACAAGGTACAACCTTGAAAAAAGGTATGGTTTTTGCTGTCGAGTGTTGGAAAGGGGCATCAGATGGCTCTGGTGCGGCAAGGATCGAAGAGGAAGTTGTAGTGACCGATAACGGTTGCGATATAATAACTAACTTCCCAAGCGATCATTTAATTTCATGCGGCCTTCCCGGCTGTGAAATCTATTAGGCACAGCGTCGAGATAATAATATGGACAAGATTTGGGTCACTCTGATCACAGGATTTTTAGGTAGTGGTAAGACGACGCTTCTAAATACTCTACTTGAACATCCGGATATGTCTCAAGCAGCTATAATCGTCAACGAGTTTGGTGAAATTGGGCTCGACTATGACCTTGTTGAGCGCTCCGATGAAAATGTTATTCAATTAGCTAATGGATGCCTGTGTTGTACGGTTAAAAGTGATTTAATAGATACTTTCCGCGATCTCTATATCCAGCGTAATGCTGGTACAATCCCATTCTTTGACCGAGTTATCATTGAAACTACCGGTATTGCAGACCCGGCCCCTGTTCTCCAAATTATCCTTACGAACCCAATGATATTTAATCATTTTGCCTTGGATGGGGTCGTTACAACAGTTGACACAATTAATGGTGTCTCATCATTGGACCGGTTCCCCGAATGCGTAAAACAAGCAGCAATAGCGGATAGATTGATCATTACCAAAGTCGATATGGTAGAAAATGATAAACAAATCAAAATATTGGAAAAACGCCTGCGTGTCCTTAATCCGGCTGCACCAATAATTGCAACCACGACACAAGACGCCAATCCTTCCGATTTATTCGGTACTGGAATTTTTGATCCTACAACAAAAGCACTCGATTTTGACAACTGGTTACAAGCAGATGCCTATGAAAACCAGGAGGTTTCAGAACCCGCCGGAACCGCCTTAGCTATACCAGATAAAGAGGCCTTAGCTTATTATGAAAAATATGGTCACTCGCCTGCCGAAGTTGACCACCATCATGATCCCAGTATTAACTCATTTGTCATAGTCAAAGAAAACCCAATATCATTGAATACTCTAAGTATGTTCCTGGAAGGTCTTACCAAAGAAGCTGGCCCAGATTTACTTAGAGTTAAAGGCATAATCCATGTTCACGAACGTCCAGATCAACCTGCAGTCATCCAAGGAGCTCAACAAATTTTTCATTCTATAGACTGGATGGATAAATGGCCCAGTGACGATAAACGGACGCGAATTGTATTTATTACACGTAATATTGATCAGGAATATATAGAAGAGACTTACAATCTTATAGAACGTATCGCCGAGCGTACCGTCGCTGCTGCAGAAAATATAAATTAAAAATAAAACAGAAGATTAATTAGAAATCATATTCGAAGAAATAGTTTATTCTTATTCTATTTTTTTTAAAATTCCACCTTAATATCTTGATTTTCTAACAGGAGAAAAAATGCTTTTTACAATTTTTTGCATAGACAAACCTAATATGAGGGAGAAGCGGGCTACCGCAATGCCAGATCACATTGAATATCTGAATGCCCAAACAAAAATTAAAAATATTATGTCGGGCCCTTTAATGGATGATGAAATGGAGAACATCGTTGGCAGTTTATATCTATTAGAAGCATCGAACCGAACTGCTATCGAGGAATTCACAAAAGGAGATCCACTTGTCGCCGCAGACATCTGGACAAGTATCGAAATACGGGCGTTCAACAAACGCGTTGATAACAGAGACTAATGTAAATAATATTATTATTGAATTCACAAAGGAGAAAACTAAATGGATTTAGGACTAAAAGGAAAAAATGCAGCAATTACAGGCTCAAGCCAGGGTATTGGATACGCAATCGCGAAATCGCTTGCGGAGGAGGGATGTAATGTAGCTCTCTCTGCCCGTAATCAGGATCGCTTAGATCAAGCCGTTGCGGATTTTAAAGCTAAGGGCGTCAAAGCTATCGGTATTATTTGCGATTTATCAAGCGAGGAAGGCTGTGGAAAATTTATTGAAGAAGCGGCATCTGGTTTGGGAGGCATCGATATTCTGGTTAATAATGTTGGTGGAATGATACCCGGCACTATTGAAAGCGTAACTCCAGAAATTTGGGACACAATCCTAAATACCAACCTAATGTCTTTTGTTCATACGACAAAGCATGCTGTTCCTCATATTAAGAAATCAAATGCCGGCAGAATATTAAACGTTTCTGGTGTCACGGGTAAACAATTATTCCCTGGAGCCCTAACTACCACCATTCCAAATACCGCAATACACGGATTTGCAAAAATCATGGCCGCTGAATTAGGGCCCGATAACATTACAGTCAACACCATCTGTCCTGGTTTTACAAAAACTGAGTCTTGGGGACCACGGGCCGACGGAATTGCGAAAGCCAAAGGT
>LWDU01033455.1_pt2 | contig 27984 bp, 24 predicted proteins | sample 727161 | NCBI WGS metagenome assembly LWDU01 (sample SAMN04566230, study PRJNA314399) | hydrothermal vent metagenome | isolation source: deep sea hydrothermal plume seawater | place: Mexico: Gulf of California, Guaymas Basin | collected 2004-07-11
ACACCTGAAAATAATCTTTACGCGTATAAGGATGCCGGCGAATGATCTCGCGAATTCCTTCACAAAATGCGTCTATTTGCTCGGGAGTTGTATCATATTGCACCCCAATGGTCGTGGTGAACCGGCGGAATTGGCGACGACCCATATTGTCGACGATCGACGTAGTCAAACGACTATTGGGCAACGTAACCAGGGAATTGTAAAATGTCCGCACGCGGGTGCTGCGCATCCCTACATCTTCAACCGTCCCTTCGACGCCATCGGACACAATCCAGTCACCGATTTCAAATGGTCGGTCGGCCAACACGGTCAATGAACCAAACAAATTGCTGAGCGTATCCTGGGAAGCAAAAGCAAGGGCTGCGCCCCCAATACCTAAACCCCCGATAAGTGCCGTAATCTCCAGCTCAAATACGTCTGCAAAAAAGACGACGCCGATACATACGGCAAAGGTCTTCAGGCATTTCTGAATTAACGGAACCAGTAGATCGTCGAATTTGGTTGCTGTGCCTGCTGCTTTCCGTGAAAGGAAGCCTGCCAGCCAATCAATTACCCGAAACGCTGTCCAGATCGCTGCAAAAACTGCGAACAGTTTCAGCCCGACCGCCAGCATCTTGAGCACCGCAATCGGAAAGCCAATCAGGAAGCAACCAAAGTACCAGGTGGTCGCCTGCATTAATAACCCAATGGGTTTCCATACTTTTCGTTCCGCTTGCCTGTCGGCTTCCGTGTCGTCGGATTGACTATCCTTGCGAAGGAGGCGTACGGCCCAACTCAGTAAAAACCGAACACTGAAATCAACAAACAATCCGAGAAACACCAACACGAGGCAGCTGATCCATTGGTAGTCCTCTATTAGGAATCGCTTCGTGTGGAGGGATTCCGGAAAAAAATCGCTAAAATCTTCGGACCAGTCCTTAAAGGCTGCCACCGTCTTGTCGAAGGTACTCGGCTCTTTCTCAGTATTAATAACCACCACGCTGGCCGGATCCTCATCAGCTACAGCATCTCGCGACTCTTGGGAGACTGTGGCAGCTGTTGGATCAGATTCGTTTTCAGCACAGATTGCAGCGGTTGCGCAAAATACAAACAGCAGGCTAAATCCCCAGCGAAAAATGAGGGCGTTCATAGTCTTTTTCTCCATTTGACCAGTACACGTTTGGCAACGTCGGAGAGTATATCACCACTGCTATCGGTAGATATAGACCGATTACTGCTCTAACTGGTAAGTCCAGCGAGAAAACAGGGTGCGGCTAAGTAAAGAAACACCACCCACCATCGCTACACCAAGCAGTGTTGAAAGAAAAATAGCGGCAAACAGAATCTCGGTTTGAAAGTTTTGGCTGCTCATAAAGATGTAATACCCAAGTCCCTGCTCATCGATCCCATGCCCAGCCATGTATTCGCCAATAACGGCGCCAACAATCGTTAGTCCACTGGAGATCTTTGCTCCCGTGACTAAATAGGGGATTGCATTGGGTAGCCGAACCTTGAAAAGAACTTGGTGTGGTGCTGCTCGATACAATGTCATCAAATCTAACAGACCTGTATCAACACTGCGGAGGCCCGTCGTTACGTTGGTCACGATGGGAAACAAGCTGATGACTGTGACGATAACAACAATACTGGCCATGCCGCCCCCAAACCAAATAATGATCAACGGTGCGATGGCGACGATAGGAACTGTCTGCAAAAAGATCATATATGGGTATACGCCTCGGCGAGCAATTTTGGAAACGGAGAATAACAAGCCGAATGTCGTACCAATTGCCAAGGCCAAGGCAAATCCCGCAAGGGCTGCTTGGGCGGTTATCAGCGTTGCACTCAATAAATCGTCCATTCGCTGGATGCTGATGGTTATGATTTCCCAAGGACTAGGCAGCAGAATCCGAGGGATCTTCCATATCCAGTCCGCAGCTTGCCACACCGCTAAGAGCAACAACAAAAATAGTATTGGGTAAAGGACTACCGAAATCGGGGGTTTCGTTTTCATAAACCCTCCTGCAGGATACGAGTCACTGCGGCCGTCTTTTCAAGAAACGGAGGTGTATTGCGGATGGCTGGGACTCGATCAGCGGGCAAATCAATGGCAACATCACCGCCCACGGTCCCGTTGGCGTTGAGTACTAACACTCGTTGACTTAGATAAACAGCCTCGGTGACATTATGGGTTACAAACAAGACCGTCATTTGTTGCGTTTGCCAGATGTGAAGTAGTTCTTGATTCAGTTGTTGCCGCAGTATTTCATCGAGTGCAGCAAATGGCTCATCGAGCAGCAACGCGTTAGGCTTCATCACCAAGGCTCGAGCAATGGAGACACGCATCCGCATCCCGCCCGATAGTTCCCGCGGGTATTTGTTGATATCGGTAGCGTCAAGTCCGACTAACTGCGCAACCTGTAGTATCCGATCAGACCGGTTTTCCGTAGATTGTTCTTCGAGTTCAAGCGGTAATTGAATATTGTCAGCAGCGCTGCGCCAAGGAAGCAGCGTAGGATCTTGAAACACAAAAGCTGGTTGTTTACCTCCAAGCTGGACCCTTCCCGTGGTTGGGTTGGTTAGTCCAGCAACGCACCGTAACAAGGTCGATTTGCCACAGCCAGAGGGACCGACGATGGAGATCCATTGACCAGCGGGGATGTTACAGGAAACAGAGTCCAATACCGTGGCGCCGCCGTACTGCATACTCAGGTCATCAATAGTGATGGCAGGATTCTGTGACATAGAAATAGGCGCAGTCATGGGTGGGGGGCTTTGCGGAAACGTTTATTGAACCACTATAATAGGCACATCATAGAAAAACTAGCTACGCTTTTGGCAACATTCAATAATCATGACCGACCCTCTTCCTCAACGAATTGACATTCAAGGCGATTGGCCAGTTGATCTTGTTACGACTGATATTGGAATTATCATTATCGACCATGGTTCACGCCGAGAAGAAAGCAATCAATATGTTATTACAGTTGCGCAGAATTTTAAAGCATCCGAGGATTTTGAAATCGTTGAGCCGGCTCATATGGAACTAGCTCAGCCAGATTTGGCCACTGCTTATGACAACTGCGTTAGTCACGGGGCGAAATATATTATTGTGCATCCCTACTTTTTAGCCCCCGGCCGTCATTGGCACGAGCACATCCCGGCGCTCGCTTCGGCAGCCGCCGCCAACCATCCACAAACGTGTTGTGTGGTCACGGCACCGTTAGGAATCCATAACGACATGCTACAAATCATTGCTGACCGCATCGAGCAATCGCTGTAATGACAAAGAGCCAGCCAGTTTTTAGTGCACACGTTGCCCGGGGAGGGCGCCTTCGTCGATGGCCAGCATGAATACTTCTTCACCACCAGGACCAGCGGCAGCAATCATGCCTTCACTGAGGCCAAACCGCATTTTTCGACCTTCTAGATCTGCTGGATCGTAAGCTTGTTTAATACCCGCGAATACTTGGCGAGTTTCATCGCCACCTAAACTGAGGGTCAACTTCAACAATTTATTGGCCTCTTCGACATGTTCGGCTTTAACCACTCGAGCAACGCGCAGATCGACTTTCATAAAGTCATCAAAGCTAATTTCGTCGGCCAACGGTTCATCTTTAAGCGGTTGATCGCTATCGGAGTATGGGTGGTCCACGGTAGGTTCCGTGGCAGCATCATCCGTTTCGGGAGGGGCTGGCTGATTCTCCGTAGACTCGGCAGGCGGATTAGCCATAGATTTAGCAGCGTCATCGGCTTGAGCATCGTTTTCTTCACGTGTTTCGTCGATCATAGTTTGGAGATCTTTCTCTTCGAGTCGTTTTAGCATGTGGTTAAATTTAGCAACGGGACTTCCCGTTAGCGGTGTTTTGGCTTGGTCCCAGCTATTGAGTTGTTCGCCGAGTAGGGATTCTGTTTTTTCAACTAGTTCCGGTAGGACGGGGCTAAGGTAGATAATGATTTGTCTAAATAGATTAATAGCGACCGTGCAGATATTTTGCAGTTCATCCTGTCTGGCCGGGTCTTTCCGTAACTTCCAGGGTTCGTGTGTTTCCACATATGGATTTGCTTCGTCGGCCAATTCCATAATAAGTCGCATGGCTAGATTGTAATTGCACGATTCATATGCCTCAGCAATTGCCTCTCCGGCTGCGGCTCCTTGAGCAAATAGCCCTCCGTCATCTGGGTACTCTGTGGCCAAACCGAGCTCTTGAACGAATTTAGCAGTCCGACTAGCAAGGTTGACTACTTTGCCAACTAGATCGGAATTAACTTTGGCAACGAATTCTTCGATGTTGAGGTCCAAGTCATCAACTTTTCCATTCAACTTGGAAGCATAAAAATACCGGAGGTATGTGGGGTCGACATGTTTGAGATAGGTTTCGGCTTTGATGAATGTGCCGTCGCGTTTCGACATCTTTTTACCACCCACGGTAAGGAACCCATGGATATGTACTTTTGTTGGTAATGTGTAGTCGGCGACCTTAAGCATAGCAGGCCAAAAAAGTGTGTGGAAATACGTGATGTCCTTACCGATGAAATGGTGGATTTCCGTGTCGGCGTTTTTCCACCATGAGTTCAAATCTCCGCCGGTGCGAGCGCAGTATTGTTGGGTGGAAGCGATATATCCAATGGGTGCATCCCACCAAACAAACCAAAAGTGACCTGGATGATCGGGTATTTCAAAACCAAAGTAAGGAGCGGGTCGTGAAATATCCCAATCCCGTAACGGTTCGTGCAAAAAATGTCCTTGTAGATAGTTTGCAATTTCCGTTTGTAGATGTTCACCCGACTGTGACCAGTCTGACAGAAACTCGTGCAACTGTTCAATCATGATAAACAGATGGTCCGCTGATCTTTCAACGGGAACTGAGCCAGTTAACGTACTGGTGGGATTCTTGAGTTCGCGGGCACTATAGGTCGCTCCGCACTGATCACAGCTATCGCCATATTGATTTTCTGCAGCGCAATGGGGGCACGAACCTTGGACAAATCGATCGGCCAAGAAAATGCCCTGTTGGTCGTCAAATAATTGGGTGACTTCACGTTGTTCTATGAGCCCAGCATCTTTAAAAGCTTGCCAGAACTCTTTGCATAGCGCATAGTTTTCTGGACAATTTGTGCTGCCGTAATTATCAAATTCGATTTGGAAGCCAGCGAAATCCCGCATGTGTTCTTGTTGAATTTGTTTGATCCACTGTTCTTCAGTACATTGAGTGCGTTGGGCGCTCATCATGATCGCCGTACCGTGTGTGTCATCGGCACATATGTAGATGCACTCGTTGCCGCGTAGTTTTTGAAATCGCACCCAGATATCCGTTTGGATATATTCTACGAGATGGCCAATGTGAATGGGGCCATTTGCGTAAGGCAAAGCGGAGGTTACGAGTATGCGACGGGGTGTTGACATGCGGGCACTAAAAAGAAACGGGTTTTATATCCCCGTCATTGTATCGAAGAGCGCAAGTTTGCAAAACCGCAGTAGGTGATCGTGTCTGGCTTGACGTTTTGCTGTAGTAGTAGCCTCGCAAGGCTATTAGTTGTTACAGTTTTAAAAAAACCCAACCAACCATTTACGCCCATTAGAAAACTAGTCCTATGGAAAAGCCCTTGCGCTGCGGCACGCCTATTTAACTGGCGGCGCCGGCAACATACACTGGCACATATTGTTCAGCAGTGCGTCCTACTTCTTCGGAACCGCGCCGTTGACCGTAGGTTGGCCACGCGGAAACACCATCGAGCTCCGGCATTAATTCGGTGAGCTGGTTAACGAGCGTATCGGCAAAAGCTTGCATGCTCTCGCAATCAGCGTTTTCTTGGATTGATACCGCACTTTTCATGACGCGAATTAACTGTGCTCGTTGCTTAATGGGACTGGCAAGTCCTTGCCCTGGAGCATCAATTAGATCTTTGACTGGTACACCCAACGCATCGGCCCAATCGGTTAGTTCGATTAGAGTTAGATTTGCCGTTGGTTTTTCTTGCTTACGTAATGTACGCACATCGACTCCGGTATGGCGAGCGACACTACGGAGTGACATTTCTTGTTGTTGTCGCACAAGGGCGATGCGGTTAACCGTTTGATCTGCTTGGTCTACGTCTTTCGAAAAACGCTTTGGTTTAGCTGCGGAATTTGCTTTAACTCGTTTCGCTACCATTGCAGAACGCAATGCAGCAGGTGCGATGGCTTCTAGTAAATGGAAGTTGATGTCGGCGGTCGCCATAGGTGAAGTCCTTTATAGTTTTGAATGCGAAATTTGCCCCGCTCGCGATTCTTCTATTGCTATTTGTGTTTGTTGGATGCACTAGCTGCTCCGCGCGTTCCCTATAAAACAGATAATTTTCCAAAAAACTTTTAAAATATCTAAAAAGGAGGTTTCGGTTTTCTGGTAGACAGCCCCGATAGAAAACCACATACTTACTTGTGTCAGCCACAGAATAGTGAAAACACAATATTTAAGGGAAAACACGTGGAATCTGAATGTGAAAGCTCTGCAAAGGGCCCCGATTTCAGCAAAAACGGTGGTTTGCTACCCGTAATTGCACAGGACTCAAAAACGCATCAAATATTGATGATGGCGTATATGAACGAAGAGGCATACCGCGAGACCTGCGATACGGGTACCGCTGTTTATTACAGCCGTAGCCGTGAAAAACTGTGGCGCAAAGGCGAAGAAAGCGGCCATGTGCAAAAAGTAGAGAAGATCTACGTTGACTGTGACCGCGATACGATTTTATTAAGCGTCGAACAACAAGGGGTCGCTTGTCACGAAGGCTATCGGAGTTGTTTTTTTCGAGAAGTGACGACGGCTGGCCTCCGAGTGATTGCTGAGCGAGTCGTTGATCCGGCAGACGTCTATAAATAAACCAGCCGCCCGGTCTTTCATCGTGCGCCGGAGTACCGATAATAGAGTTTCAGTATTACAACAATCAAAAGCAAACTAATATATAGAGAGACCAGAAAATGAGCGTAGAAGCCCGTGTAGAAGAACTCGGCCTAGAATTACCAACCGCTCCAAAGCCTGGCGGTGTTTACAAACCGGTCTTAATCACCGGCAATATGTGCTACGTGTCTGGTCACGGTCCTCTTAAAGTGGACGACACGATGATGACAGGAAAAGTTGGCTCTGAAGTGGATGAACAATACGGCTATGATTCAGCTCGGCAAGTTGGCCTTGCGATTTTAGCAACGCTGCGAGCAAATCTTGGTAGCCTCGACCGAGTGCGTTGTGTCGTTAAAACTCTCGGCATGGTGAACTGTACTGCAGATTTTTCCACACACCCCCAAGTCATCAATGGGTTCAGCGATTTAATGGCTGAGGTTTTTGGTCCCGACAACGGCGTTGGTGCACGCAGTGCCGTCGGCATGGGCTCGTTACCTGGAAATATTACCACGGAAGTGGAAGTCATCTTTGAATTGAACGCCAGCGAGTAAGACCACAAATTTATTCGAATCCACACAAACATTGCGTGCGAGCATTACACGCCGAGCAGTTTGCCGTTGTGGTTGGCAGCGATCGCTTGGACAATTGTGTCGCGTATAGCGTCCGCTTCTTCCCCAGTCATGGTGGCGTCCGCGCGGCGGAATTTTATGTTGAACAAAACCCGCTTCGTATTTGCTCCGTCTTGGTCAGGTGCGCGATAAGTTTCTTGATAGCCGACGATTTCCAAGGCTTCCCCAGCGGCTTGTTTGACAGTCGCTTGTAGTTGGTCCCAGCGGATAGACTCTGGTAGCACAACATTCAGGTCCCGCGATATTGCAGGGAACGCACTAAGATTTTGATGTTGCGGAATCAAAGCAGCTAAATCGACCAACAGATCCATTTTTAATTCAGCGACCATCGCCGCGGTCTTCAGAGAAAATGCTTTGAGTCCCGGTTTGGATATTTGGCCTAAGAATCCCAGTGTTTTGTCACCGAGCAACAAAGTGCAGCGTTGTTGGTTGTCCAGCAACCCATCAAATTGTTCTCCAGCATCTGCTACGGATAAAGGCGTGGTGATTTTGAGTTTAGCCAGTAAGGATTCAATGACACCTTTGAGATGATAAAAATCTCCGCTGCTGGTAAGCCCGACCGTCTTCTGTTCTTCGGGCAAACCTTCAGCTTGAGGTAGATAGACTTTTGCAGTTTCGAATAACTCGATGGCTGGATTTGCCAACGATTGATTGATTCGTCGTACTTCTAATAAGCTAGGCGTCAAACTTGTACGTAAGGCATCCGCTCCTTGTAGCATTGGTGAAATGGTACGTAGTGGAGTCGTCGTTGCCCACGGGGTGAATTGATTCGTCCAAGCGAGTGGTACAACAGACCCAGTAAGTGACTCATCAAAACCGGTTGCTGTTAGCGTGATACGAATAACTTCAGCCACTCGATCCTCATCGCTGCGAAACGATGCGGCCATCGGCACTCCCACATCTTCGGGTATTTTATCGTAGCCGTGGATGCGGGCGATTTCCTCAAGCAGATCGCATTCACGCGTGAGGTCACGCCGCCAACTTGGTGGGATAACGGTGATGGATTCCGCTGTACTAGCGGATTCGGCGTTCCCCAGTGCGATTAGGATAGCGCGAATTGTTGGGGTGTCAATTTTGATGCCGAGGATTCTCTCAATTTGAGATAACCGTAATACAACTGGTTCTGTGTGCCAGGTTGATTTGCCCGCTTCAATCACGCCAGCGTCTAGTGTGCCACCACAGTGTTCGAGGATTAATTCGCAGCAGCGCTGACTGGCCCAATCAACTCCGGCAGGATCCAAGGCACGTTCAAAGCGATACGAAGACGGGCTATGTAAATTTAACGCGCGTGATGTCGCCCGAATTGACATCGCTGTAAAATCAGCGGATTCGATAAGTACGTCAACAGTTTGTTCACCGACTTCGGTTTCAGCCCCTCCCATCACTCCGGCAATGGCGAGGGATTTGGCCCCATCCGCGATAACGCACATCTCGGACTGCAATTCATATTCTCGATGATCGATCGCTGTAAATTTTTCACCCTGCTCTGCCGCTCGTACGATGATTTGTTCGCCGGCGAGTTTGCCCAGATCGAAGGCATGTAGTGGTTGACCGGCTTCCATTAAAACATAGTTGGTAATGTCAGCGACGTTGTTGATTGGTTTCCAATCTCGATTGTTTGGCAAGAAAACGGTTCGCAACTGATCCTGTATCCACGTTGGACTGTCTTTAATGGTGACGCCGCGGATGATTCTTGCAGTGTAACGAGGACACAACTCGGGGGCTGTAATGGAAACACTAAAATCGGTATTTACATCAGGGCCGCTGGCATCCGGCTGCGGGTTTGGTAGCGTCAGCGTTTGGTTGTAAAGGACTGCGATTTCACGAGCTACGCCGATGTGTCCCAAACAGTCGGGTCGATTGCTTGTTACTTCTAGATCAATGGCAATGTCACTGCCTACTGGTTCCGAACCTTCGTGGTTAAGGCCGGACATAGCGAGTCGGTTTTCCAACTCTTCCCGATCCATATCGAGAGCAACATATTGTTTAAGCCAGTCCCAGGAAACGAGCATGATTCAGGATCACTTTGAAATAAAAGGCAATAAAAGTGTATTGAAAATGGAATTAGAATTGTGCGAGGAAGCGAACGTCATTTTTGTAAAATTCGCGGATGTCGGCAACACCATGCCGCCGCATACAGAGGCGTTCGACTCCTAGCCCAAAAGCAAACCCAGTAACTTCTTCGGGGTCATAGCCCACGGCTTGGAGTACATTGGGGTCTACCATCCCTGCTCCGCCAAACTCAACCCACTGACCATTCCAGTAATAATCAGCTTCCACACTAGGTTCAGTGAAAGGAAAAAAGGAAGGTCTAAAGCGAATAGTAACATCATCGCCGAGGTAGCTTGTTGCAAACAATCGCAGAACGCTTTTTAAGTCTGCCATCGAAACGTCGGTGTCAATCATCAAACCTTCGATTTGATGGAACATTGGATAATGTGTTGCATCAGCGGTATCTGGGCGATAGACTCGGCCGAGCGAAATAATACGTATAGGCGGCGCCGTTTTTTCCATGACTCGAATTTGAACGGTGCTCGTCTGACTACGCAACAACAATCCGACAGGGTTTTTATCGCCACTGATGGCATCCGCGGTTGCTAGATAGAAGTTTTCCAACGGATCTCGAGCGGGATGGTCGTCGGGGATATTTAGTGCAACAAAATTGTGCCAGTCATCTTCAATTTCGGGGCCATCGACAATGGAGAACCCAAGTCGACCCATGATGTCTTTTAATTCTTCGATGGTTTGTGTAATTGGATGGACATTGCCACAGCGAAATGTGGTACCGGGCAACGATGCATCAAATTGGATGCTCGCTGTACTGTCGCTATCTGTGTTGTTGTTGCTGCGCTGTTGAGCGGCTTCAAAGGCAGCTTCGATACGACCCTTGGTCGCGTTAAATGCCTTGCCCGCCGTAGGTTTATCTGCACGCTCAATGGATCCCATTTGTTGTTGAATGGATTTGAGTTGGCCTTTTTTTGCACCTAGAAAGGTAACGCGAGCCGCTTCTAATGCTACAGTGTCGGCAGCGGCGCCAAAAGCGGTTTCCGCTGCGGTGCCCAGTTCGTCGAGCTGATCAAGGAAATCTTGCAGTGCCATAATGGTGATTGTTGAAAGGAAACGTATTTATATAGATAAATGATATAAGAACAGGAGAGAAAAGTCTTGCGACTTGCCTCTCCTGTTCGAGTGCGGTACTTATTGTGCGAAATCTAAGTGTTATGCGGCAAGAGCAGCTTTGGCAAGTTCGACAACGGCTTCAAATGCTGTTGGGTCATGAATTGCCATTTCGCTAAGCGATTTACGATCCAATTCAATGTCAGCTTTATTCAAGCCGTTAATGAATTGACTGTAACGTAGGTCATGAGCGCGACAAGCGGCATTGATACGAGTGATCCATAAGCGGCGGAAATCTCGGGCTCGGACTTTACGGTCACGAAAGGAATACGCACCGGAGCGGATGAGTGTTTCTTTTACGGTCCGAATTAGGTGGCTACGACCTCCAGCATTCCCTTTGGCACGTTTAAATAGACGTCTTTTGGCTTTGGTACGCGCGGCACCTTTACGAGTTCTCATTTTCTAATTCCTTGCTTTCGCAGTGGGTTACGTCAGGCCTTTTCCATATATAAAGTGTGTTCATGCACTTTAGGAAAACGTTCTACTGCCCACGCAACGGAGTATGTTACTTTTAGTTGTCAAATTGTCTTGTTTGAATATCGATTGAGATATTCGGGAAACACAAGCGAGTTATTGTCCCGCTGCGCTGAAGCTGCAGGAGTTGCGAAAATCAGTTACTGTAGCCGTTGAGGGCTCGAGCGATCTTCTTTTCGTCAACTTCGGCTTGAACCGTCGTTCCACGTAGATTACGTCTACGTTTTTTGGAAACGGCTCCAGCTAAATGGCTTGTACCAGCACTACGGTGCTTCGCTTTGCCTTTAGCAGATAGTCGAAAACGCTTTTTGGTTCCCTTATGGGTCTTTTGTTTAGGCATTGTTTTTCTATCTAGTTACGGTTTACTTAAAATAATCCAAGGGGGAAGCTTACTATTGTAGACGCGTGCTAAAAATTCGAAAAGGGGTAAAACAACTCAGAATAGTGATGAAAACATCGAAATTGTGTTTAGGACATCTATTACGCTACTCTATTTCTCATCCACGCCATTAGCAAGGTCTTGTAGCCCCTGATCACGTGATTTGATTTGGTCGAGTGTGCCCTGCACGTTCGATTTGATGTTCTTGATCGATGCCGCTGGGTCTACTGACGCAGCAGGTTTAGTTTCCGTTGGGACGTTTGTTTCCACCGGTTGGTTGTTACAGCCAGTGATGGAGACGATGGTAGTTAGCGTTGCGATTGCAATAAGCTTGTTTATAAGTGGTTTCATTATAAATACCTTCAAATGCAGAGAGAAATATGGACGATGTTCAAGACGTTCTGACAGTAGTTTTCTGTGGCAAAGAACGAAGCGACCTTACCCAATTTACTACCTAATACTATACTCTACCATTAACGCTGAACAGCAACGCTTAAACGGTAAGTTCATTTTTTGTAGCGATGAACGCGTTTGTTCAACAAACATTTAAAAGAAGGCTTGCGCCATGCTTACGGTATCCTTACCCGACGGTTCCACTCGAGAATATTCTGAATCAATTACCCCTGGCCAAATAGCCGCAGAAATTGGTCCTGGCCTCGCAAAAGCAGCCTTGGCAGCTGCAGTCGACGATACGATTGTTGGCTTAGACTTCGTTATCGACGATGGTCAAAGTGTCGCACTACGAATTCTGACAAAAAAAGACCCAGAAGCATTGGGTGTGATGCGCCATTCGGCTGCACACATAATGGCTCGAGCCATTATGAAGTTATTTCCAGGTGTGCAACTTGCGTTTGGTCCGACGATCGAAAATGGTTTTTACTACGATTTTGATCTTGAGCATGCATTAAGCGAAGAAGATTTCGCAGCGATCGAAGCTGAGATGAAAACGATTATTAAAGCGAATGAGGTTTTTGAACGGATTGAGACGACACGCACAGAAGCGATTGATATCGTGGAAGATCTCGCTCAAGAATATAAAGTCGAGCATATCAGTGAGGGTCTAGCGGACCACGATCAATTGTCGTTTTATCGGCAAGGTGAATTTATTGACCTTTGTCGCGGCCCTCACATCCCCTCCGCAGGCGCTGTGGGTGCCTACAAATTGTTAAGCGTTGCCGGCGCCTACTGGAAAGGCGACTCAAGTAACAAACAGCTGCAACGGGTATATGCGACGGCATTTTTCAACAAGGAAGATCTAGCAGAACATTTGGTTCTTATCGAAGAGGCCAAACGCCGTGACCACCGCACATTGGGTAAACAACTCAATCTGTTTACGATCAGCCCCCTCGTTGGTGCCGGCTTGATTTTGTGGCAACCCAAAGGAGCGATTATTCGCAGCACTCTGGAAAACTTCATTCGCGATGAACTTCAGAACCGGGGTTACCAACCAGTTTATACACCGAACATTGGCAAAATCGATTTGTATGAAAAGTCGGGACATTATCCGTACTACAAAGACAGCATGTTCGCGCCAATAAAAATGGAAGATGGCAACGAGTACTTACTTAAGCCAATGAATTGCCCGCATCACATTATGATTTATAAAGCTAACCCGCGTAGTTATCGCGAGTTACCTTTACGGTTGGCGGAATTCGGAACGGTTTACAGAAATGAACAGTCAGGTGAATTAAACGGGATGACGCGAGTTCGCGGCTTCACGCAGGACGACGCGCATATTTTTTGTACAGCCGATCAAGTTCCTGCGGAGTTTATGGGCTGCATCGAGATGACGCAGTTTGTACTTAAAAGCCTAGGGCTGGATAACTACCGTGTGCGTTTAGGATTTCGTGATCCACAAAGTGACAAATATGTTGGTTCACCTAAGTTGTGGGACCATGCTGAGAAATCACTGATTGAAGTTTGTCAAACATTAGGAATTGAAGCTGAGTGTGAAGAAGGCGAAGCCGCTTTCTATGGCCCGAAAGCAGATTTTGTACTGACGGATTGCTTAGGACGGGAATGGCAACTTGGTACGGTTCAACTGGACTACAATTTACCAAGTGATGAACGCTTCGCTTTGGAGTATGTTGGCACAGATAACATGTCCCATATTCCAGTCATGATTCATCGCGCACCGTTGGGGTCGATGGAACGATTCATTGGAATGTTGATTGAGCATTTTGCTGGCGCCTTCCCGTTATGGTTAGCACCAGAACAAGTGCGAGTTTTGATAGTTAGTGAAAAATTTGAAGAGTACGGGCGACAGGTCGAGCAACAATTGAAAGCGGTTGGGTTACGTGTGGGCACGGATTATCGAGCAGAGAAGATTGGCGCGAAAATTCGAGATGCGCAGCTTGAATTAATACCCTACATGCTCATTCTTGGTGGACGAGAAATGGAATCGGGGCAAGTGGCTATTCGTGATCGTATTGAAGGCGATTTGGGAGCAGTGCCAATTCTCGAGGCGATTGCCAAACTGCAGACCGAGATAAATGATCGGGTTGTTCGCCAGTCGTTTAGTGGCAGTGCAGGTTTTGTGGCCAAAGGGTCGCAAAACGAGTACTAATTAGTACCAATGGCGTAAAAAGGCTCCAAAAAACGTTAGTGAGAATGGATGTTTTTTGTTTTGCCGCTTCCCCATTTAAACAAATTATCGATAGAATAAAGTAATAGGTGGAATCGTTTGTTCCACGAAGCTGTTTCATGTTTTATAAAAAGGACACCCGTCATCGATCGCAACGCACCTCGTGTTAATGACTATATTCGAATTTCACCCATCCGCGTCATCGACCATGATGGGGAGCAACTAGGAGTTATTGAGACTGACCGAGCTAAAGAAATTGCCATTGAAGCTGGCCTAGATTTAGTCGAAGTCGCTCCTAATGAAAATCCACCGGTTTGTCGGATTATGGACTACGGTAAATACAAATACGAGAAAAAGAAAAAAGCGAATAAGAATACCGCACATAGCTCGAAAACAAAAGAAGTACGCCTGCGGCCAAAGACGGGAAAACATGATATTGATTTCAAAGTAAATCAAGCTAAGAAGTTTCTTGATAACAAAGACAAAGTCCAGATCACCGTGCAGTTTCGCGGCCGCGAGATGGCTCACATTGACGAAGGTCGTAAAGTGATGGACGACGTTGTCAAGAACTTGTCTGAACACGGCAAGATCGAACAGACGCCGGTACAACATGGGCGTCGCATGACTTGCATGATTGTGCCCCACAGATAGTTTGCACAGCCTCAGCGACATGCGGATTAATTTAGCAGTTTGTAAATAGCAGCGATTGTATTGCTAGCCATGGTGTTTGCATCACGGCGGGCGGAAACGTTTCTGCGTCCCAGATTGCCATACTCAGCCAAACTTATTTGGTTTTCAAGTAGCCCATGTAACAATTGTGCTAACGCGGTGATATTACCAGGCTCAAACAAGATGCCACCTTCAAGGTCGGCCAACATTTCGGGGAATGCACCATGTTCCGGCAAAACAACGGGTACACCCGCTGCCATCGCTTCGAGTGCAAACAAACCTTTGGGTTCTTGATAAACCGTTGGTACACAAAGTAGATCGATGTTGTTAAGCAATTGTTGTTTCTGAGTGTGATCCACCGTACCCAAATCGTTGTAGGCGTTTCCTAATCCAGCGGCATCTAATTTGCCGAGTTCGGCAGCAGCATATTCTTGATTTGTTGTTCCTCGCCAACCGGCTAACAGCAACTGAATATCCTCGGTGTCTGGAAGTTGCTTTAACTGAATGAAAGCATCGACAAGAATATGCAAGCCTTTTTCCTTTGACATCCGCGCCAAATAACCGATGGTGCGGGGACTAGTTGTGCTGCGTGGTTGAGGCTCAAGTAATCCTTCGAGGTTTAGGCCGAGCGGCACGACTTGTATTTTGGATTTGGGTATTCCAAATAAGTCACTCATTGCTTCTTGGTAGAACTTGCTTTGTACAATGAACCCATCGACTTCCTTGGCCAAGTTGCGCATGAGTCTCAGCGCTTGGCTCTTATAGGGTTCCCTCAAATCTTGCAAGAAGATGTCGTCGCCTTGCAGTGTGACAATCACGGGTATGTCGTGTTGCCGGATCGATGTGATGCACCCGCCGATTAAAAGGTTGCTCAGGATGACAACACTCGGTTTGATATCATTGACTAACCATTTTGTTAGCCGCCGGACTTCTTTACGCTGGTTTCCAGCTGTTCCTTTCAACATGGAAACTGCTAGAGCCCCAAGTGCTTGAGGGCTAATCTCAATCCCACGAGCAGTGGCTCGTCGTATCAACCAGGGGGCATCGAGCATGCGATCTATGAATTTGGGAATGTGTCGAAACAGGGGTATTTTTTGTTGCAGAAAAACGTTTATGCCACCAAAAAATACCTGGTCGATGCTGACATCTTCCTCATCAGTTCGGATTGGCGTATACGTTGGCACCAAGAGTGTCTCCACTCCAGCGGCATTCAACGCACGCGCTAAAGTGTTGTCGTGCAAGCAGCTGCCGCAATACATGTTGGCAGCGCCACTTGTAAGGTAGACAATTCGATCGAGGTTGTTTTGTTCAACAGACGTCATCGGAAGTAATTTTTGCTGGGATGTTCAACTATCGATTTTAGTAGACTCAGGGACTCTCGGTAAATTGGTTCCTAGAGTATTCGGGGTGGGTTTGCTCCATCTTGGCAATAGATAGCACACAGTCATTCCGACAGCCAAGTTGATTGACAAAGCAAATGGACCGATCCACTGAAACGAGACGGGGTCGGTGCAATATTCAAACGGAATGCCGGTTGAATCATCAATTCCCTGTGCGATGACACCGCCAACCGCGGTTGGATCAAAGCCATGATTGAGATAGAGCCAGTAACAGATTTGTCCACTAAACGCGGTAAGGATCGCTGTTAAGGTGCCCGCAATCGTGCCAGCCCAAACACCAGTGGGATGTACACGTTTGGCGAAGATGGCATAAAAGAACAATCCAAAAATAGGCGTCGTTAATAAATTGACGGATTTCTGAGTGACGGCGATTATGTTTCCCTCGATATATTCCGTAAGCCCGCTACCAAAAACAACAACAACTCCAACACCGATAGCGATCAACCGCGCGATTTTCAAATGGTGTTTGTCGCTCAATTTGTTTTTCCGTAGTCGCTCGACAAAATCAGACATGACCACGGCTGTAATCGAATTTACACCGGAGTCCATACTCGACATGGCCGCAGCAAACATCGCTGCGATTACTAAACCTGTTAGTCCGATTGGAAGTTCTTGAGATATGAAACGCGGGAACCATTGATCGGAACCGATTAAATCACGTCTAGTTTGTTTCAATGTTGCGGCATTCCATTGCAGCTCTTTTTGGATTTCAGCGTCATTAGGAAATCGCTTATTGTCAATTTGAAAATTAGTATTTAAATCGGAATACATGTTGATGTTGGCTGTTTGCTGCACAGGCAACGCGGCTTTTTCCTTCTGGTAATGTGCCATCAAGGCGATGCCTACTAAACACAGGGTGCCAGTAACAATGATTGAGAGGCCCAATTGATAAAGCAAAGCTTTGCGGGCTGTTGTTGCATCTTTGGTTGCCATGAACCGTTGTACGGAAGTTTGATCGCTACCGAGTGTGGCAACATACCAAACGAGTGTAGTGATCAACGAACCGATCCAAGACACACGTGTCGAAAGTCCTTCGGGTAAGACTGGTTGGGGTTTCCAATCACTCGGCCATTCTGTGGGTATCCATGAAAGCCCTCCAAAGTTGATGGTTACGACCGCGAGTACAGTCACCGCTCCACCATATAGCAATAGAGTTTGCATCAGGTCAGTGATGACGACAGCTTGGAGTCCCCCCATCGACGTATAGATAATGGCGACCAGCCCAATGATGGCGACAACGAGTGTGATCCATTTGTGATCGACATCGAGCATCGTGACCATCGCTTCGCCAGCGAAGTGTAATAGTACGGCCATCCAGATGAGTCGTAGTGTCAGGAAGAGACATGCGCCAAGTACACGAAAAGAATACCCGAGCTGCATTTCAAGCAGTTCATAAGCGCTCGTTACTTTGTGCTTCATATAATAAGGAAGCATTAAAAAGCCGACTAACAGGAATATTAGTGGGTGTGCTAAATAGCCAATAAATGTAATAGGTCCCTTGCCGGCCGCTTCGCCAGGCATCCCTAAGTAGGAAATTGTGCTAAGCAAGGTTGCAAATAATGAAACACCAATTAACAACGGGCTCATGTTGCCACCGCCGGTAAAATAGTCATCACGGTTTTTTTGCCGCTTAGAAATGTAGTACCCGAGGTAGATAGTGCCAATTACGTAAAAGCCCAATACGACAAAATCTAGCGCGTGGATTCCCTTGGCTGTCGAAATTTCGGCTGTATCTGCCGCTGCCAGCAAGCTCACCATTGGAGAAAAAAGCAAGAGCGTTAACACGGCGAGCAATAGACTGTGAATTTTCAAATGCTAGGATTCCAGTAGGATGACGAAATGTTATTGATCGGAAGTTGGAGTCAGGTCAGAGATTGGTTGAGTTTGTTTACAAACCAACGGGTAACCAATAGTACCTTATGCCTGACAATTATTATATATTACGATAGTTCGCTAATTGCTGCACGCCTTGAGTTTCTCTGGCAAGGGTTGTATTCGTTAGCGTCCGTTAAATAACAAAATGAAACCAAACACTATAAAATAAGGACTCTCAACAGTGCGGAAAAGTAAAACTCTGGAAAAGATCCGAAATAACGAAGTAGTAAAAATTTGTGCCTTGGGGCATTTCATACCGTCCTATGTTCGGCATGCCGCCGCCGCTGGATTCGATTGTATCTGGCTGGATTGTGAGCATCGAACTTGGGAGATCCATTTATCGGATATTGACTGCATGTTGCGGTCACCAACGACGGACAAAACACAACTATACCGGTACCTCGAAGATGGTGCATCTGGCTTAATGTGTCCGCATGTCAATGATGGAGAACGAGCCCGATATTTGCGAGATTGCACTAAGTTTCCGCCGCTAGGTGACCGCGGCATTGATTCGGCCGGTTTAGATAGCGACTTTTATCTTTCAGGTGGCTTGCAATACACGCACGCGGCCAATGATGAGACCTTTTTGATTTTGCAGATTGAAACATTGGCTGCTGTGAAAAATGCCGAAGAAATTATTTCGACCACAGGTGTTGATGGTATTTTTGTTGGCCCTGGAGATTTAGGCTTACGGATTGAACGGTGTGGAGCAGATTTTGATCTCGAGCAAGCCATCGAAAAAGTCGCCGCGTTATGTAAACAATACAATAAACCTTGGGGATTGCCGATCGCGGATATCGAAGTTGGAAAACAACGGTATGATCAAGGCGCTCGCTTGCTCGCTTATGGCGGTGAATTTATGGTGCTCAAAGAAATGCTAGAAAAGAACGCTGCTGAATTGTCGACATTGGAATAGTTACAGATGCATCCGAAGATATTGATTATTGGTGTCGGTTCCATTGGTGAACGTCATTTGCGTTGTTTTCAAAATACTGGTCGCTGTGAAATTATATTTTGCGAAGTCAACGATGAGTTGCGAGAGTCGATTGCTGAGCGGTATCAAATTGAACATTGTTTTTCCGATTTCGCAACCGCTGTTGCTGCGGGTCCCGATGCAGCGGTCATTTGTACACCGGCGGACCTGCATATTTCTATGGCGTTCGAGTTAGCAACCGCCGGCATTCACTTGCTGATCGAAAAACCATTGAGCACCAATACTGAGGGTATTGATGTATTGTGTGAGTTGGCGGAGTTGAATTCGCTGACGGTAGGTGTCGCTTTTGTGACTCGATGTCATCCGTTGGTGCAGCGATTGCGCGCGGAGATTAGTGGATTAGCGGATACAGACCAAGTCGTTCAAGCCACATTTGTCGGCGGGCAGGACTTTCCATTTTTTAGGCCCGCCTACCGGGATATATATTACACTCGGCACGATTCCGGTGGTGGTGCCATTCAAGATGCTATGACACATAGCGTCAATACAATGCAATGGTTGATTGGGCCGATGACTTCGCTAGTCACGGACGCCAAACATTTAGTGTTACCGGGCGTTACGGTCGAAGATACGGTGCATGTGTTAGCGCGGCATGGTGAGATTATGTCGAGTTGGTCGTTGAATCAACATCAGCGTGCCAATGAAACAACGATTCAAATAATTTGCCAGCAGACCATTTTGAAGCTGGAATATCATTCGCAACGGTTGTTGAAAATGACGGAAACCGGCAAACCTTGGGAAGTGTTATTAGAATGCCAATTGGAGCGGGATGATAACTTTATTGCTCAAGCTGAAATGTTTTTAGATGCCCTGGCGGGACATGGTCAGGTAACGTGTACGATCGCCGAGGCAAATAATACGCTCCAGGCGAGTTTAGCGATGCTTGAGTCGAACAAACAGCGGACGTGGATTGATATTGATGTGACTTCAACAGAGGCACCAAGATGACGTTAGAACCAACGATTGATTCATTGTTTGATTTGCACGGCAAGGTAGCTTTGATCACCGGTGGGACGGGTTACCTAGGCTCCGCGATGTCTCGTGCTCTTGCGGAAGCTGGTGCGCAAGTTGTCATCACGAGCCGCGCGCTGGCGAGAGCGGAAGAGGCTGCCGCAGCGTTGCCGGGGGCGCAAGCACATTTTGGGGTGGAGTTGGATCATAAAAGCGAAGAGTCGATTATGACAGGGTTTGCGAGGGCTGTGGAGTTAGCGGGTCAAGTTGATATTTTGGTGAACAACGGACAAGGTGGCAACGCCAAAGATTTAACCACGACGGATCAGCAACATTTTGATGAGCAGCTAGCGAATGCGACGGGTTACTTTTTGTTAGCGCGGGAATGTCGTGACCATGTGGTTGCTCGTGAGGAACAGGGGAGCATTGTAAATATAGGATCGATGTACGGAGTCGTTGGTTCTTACCCAGATGCTTATCAGGATATTAGTGAGGCGAGCCCAGTGGCTTATCACGCGCTTAAGGGTGGAGTGGTTCATATGACGCGGCACTTAGCCGTTTATTGGGCAACGGATAATGTGCGCGTCAATTGCTTAAGTCCAGGACCATTTCCAAGCGATAAGGCACCGCTTGGTTTGGTTGACCGTTTGATTGAAAAGAGTCCCATGAAGCGGATGGGTAGCCCGTCGGAGTTGAAGGGCGCGATTGTTTTTCTATGTAGTAATGCGAGCAGTTACGTCACGGGTCAAAATCTATTAGTTGATGGTGGCTGGACTGCTTGGTAGGTGCGTTACTCTTGAAGCACGGTCGCCTTGTGCCAGACATTGGTCCCGATTTATAATGGCAGAGACTTTTCAACAACACAATAAACTTATGCTGCTTACTATTATGACGATGAAACGAAAACTTACAGTTTTATTTGTAATATTTGCCTGTGCGGATAATCTAGCGGGCCAAAAATCGCCAGCGGCAATTGAAGTTCCAGCGGCAGTTGCTGCGACAGAAGCTGAAATGAAGCCGTATGGTGAAATCATTGAACATACGCGCGTGAAAATTGAAATGCTACCGATTCCAAGTGGTCAATACTTGATGGGTAGTCCCACTACGGAAAAATCACGCCGTGCTGATGAAGGACCACAACGAGAAGTCACGTTAGAACCGTTTTGGATGGGTAAAACGGAAATCACGTGGAATGCCTATGACGTGTGGATGTCGGATATCGATATTCAAATTCGCAAAGTCTATGGTAAGAAAGCAAATGCTCGTGATCTACTAGCAGAACCGCTAACGATTTCCAAACCTACTGCGCCCTACACCGATATGTCGTTTGGCATGGGGACGCGCAGTTATCCCGCGATTTGTATGACTCAACATGCCGCGAGAACATTTTGTCAGTGGCTCACCGCAAAAACTGGGCGGTACTATCGACTGCCAACCGAAGCGGAATGGGAATACGCCTGCCGCGCGGGAACAACCACTGCCTATTCATTTGGTGACGATGTAAAAAAACTGGGTGAATACGCTTGGTTTTACGATAACGCTGGCGAACAATATCAAAAAGTTGGGCAAAAACCCCCCAATCCCTGGGGCCTACACGATATGCACGGCAATGTTTCCGAATGGGTATTAGATCAATACGACAATGAGGGCTATGCCAAACTTGAAAAACAACGTAATAATCCGCTAAGCGTGCCAACGATTTTATTTCCTCGAACAGTGCGAGGTGGCAGTTGGCAAGACGACGCGGCACAGTTGCGTAGCGCAGTGCGAGTTGCTTCGACAGAAGATTGGAAAGAACAAGATCCACAGATACCCCAAAGTATTTGGTATCATACAGATGCACTCCATGTTGGGTTTCGAATAGTTAGACCATTGAAAATGCCGTCTGCTGAAGAACTCAAAAACAAGTGGAATAAATCTGAACCTGCACAGTATGACAAAGACAACCCAAAAGAATTCAAAGAATAGCGACTAACGAAAAAGAGAAAGAAATAATAATGAGCGAGACAAAACCATCACGCCGTCAATTTTTGCAAACAACCGGAACTGCTGCCGCTACGGCAGGTGTGTTGAGCGGTGTGCAAGCAGTCCATGCTGCTGGTGAAGGTACTATTCGATTAGCCATTGTCGGTTGTGGCGGCCGCGGCACAGGCGCAGTTTCAAACGCTCTTTCTGTCCCCAACGAAGACATTCAGTTGGTTGCTATGGCCGATGTTTTTGAACACCGACAAAAAGCAAGTTATGAAAGTTTAGTACGCCGGTTTCCGAAGACGGTTAAAGTCGACAAAGAAAACATGTTTTTAGGCTTCGACGGCTACAAAAAGGCAATGGATGTCCTGCGTCCCGGTGATATTGTCGTCCTGACAACTCCTCCCGCCTTTCGCTGGTTGCATTTCACCTATGCGATCGAAAAAGGACTCAATGTGTTCATGGAAAAACCGGTTACTGTAGACGGACCAGGTAGCAAACGCATGTTCGCATTAGCGGAAAAATCCGTTGAAAAAGGATTGAAAGTTGGCGTTGGTTTGATGTGTCGCCATTGTGACGCTCGCGGCGAATTGTTCCAACGAGTGCGCAATGGTGAAATCGGTGATATTACAATGATGCGAGCATACCGCATGGCCGGACCAACGGGCTATGCTGCTGTCCCTCCCAAGCCAGAAGGTATCAGCGATTTGATGTATCAAATTAAAAACTTTCATGGCTTTTTGTGGCTCAGTGGCGGGGCCGTTTCTGACTTCTTGATCCACAACATTGATGAATGCTGCTGGATAAAAGATGCGTGGCCGATCGAAGCCAAGGCCGCCGGTGGTCGTCACTACCGAGGTGACAATATTGATCAAAACTTTGATAACTATTCGATTGAATACACGTTTGAGGACGGAGCTAAGCTATTGATGAACGGGCGAACGATGCCTGGTTGTCACAAAGAGTTTGCCAGCTACGCTCACGGGACCAAAGGTTCCGCGGTGATTTCTCAATCAGGACATGCGCCTTCTAAAGCCCGTATTTTTAAGGGTCATGTAATGACGAAGGAGAATCTTGTTTGGGATTGGGGTAAGCCAGAACCGAATCCTTATCAATTGGAATGGAATCATTTGATCCACGCGATTCGTAATGATGAAGATTACAACGAAGTGCAACGTGGCACGATGGCTAGTCTTGTGACATCGATGGGCCGCATGGCTGCGCACACTGGACAGACGATGACCATTGGCGACATGCTTGAATGTGATCACGACTTTGGTGAGGGGCTAGCAGACCTTACACTCGACGGCGATTCACTGCTGAAGCCCGCCGAAAATGGTACTTATGATATCCCGCAACCAGGTTTGAATCCGGACTACGAATATTAATTGTAGCGGTGGTTAGCTAAGGATTTCGTTGATCACTTTGCCGTGGCTGATGCGAATGGGACGGTTAAGCGGATCTAGGATTTCTGTGTGAGGTTCATACCCCAATAGATGGAACACAGTAGCTAAGATGTCTCGTGGGCGCACAATGCCGTCTATTGGGAAAGCAGCGTGTGCATCGGTCTTGCCATGGACTACTCCGCCTTGAATTCCGCCACCTGCCATAGCGATAGAAAAAGCACTGCCCCAATGATCGCGGCCAGCGCGTGCGTTGAATTTTGGGGTGTGCCCAAATTCACTTTGGATCAGCACTAAGGTTTCGTCCAACAAACCTCGCTGCTCAAGATCTTCGATTAAAGCGCTTAGTGTTTGATCCATTACCGGCATCAAATGCTCTTTCAACGATTGGCTGTGTTTTTTATGAGTATCCCAACCACCACCGTTTTCGTATTTGTTTTCATCAATCACGCGGGTCCAGTTGACTTGTACCAATGAAACACCGGCTTCAACCAAGCGTCGAGCTAACAGACAGCTTTGGGAGAAACGACTGTCCCCATAACGATCGCGAGTCACAGAAGTTTCTTGACTTAAATCAAACGCATTGCCAGTTGCCGCTGACCCCAATAAATCGAATGCTTTTTGGGTATGGCGTTTGAAATCTTGTACAACGTCGGTCCCTTGTAGCGAATGACCTTGTTGATTGATTTGATCCAGCAGCGATTTACGGTTGAGCACTCGCTGCGCTGATATGTCTTCAGGCAAGGACATGCCCGGCACGTCAAAACGGTCTTCTTGTGGATGGCATTTGATGAGCCACGGGTCATGACGGCGACCGAGTACTCCCGCCATTTGTCCGGGCCACGGTATGTTGCCGTTGTTCCAGATATGTTCGGGAATGACCATTGCCGAAGGTAAACCTTTGTCTTTTCGTAACGCTCGAACCATCGCCGCTAGACTAGGTGATAAATTTGGCGCAACAGGCAACGCGTTCTCTCGGCTGAGAGGAATATGTTCAACGCCGGTTAACATTTGGTAACCACTAGAGGAATGGTTATTGTCGTGGGTAACTTGCGGCATTAACTCGCCGACGTGATAGCCGGGCGTGGAGGTGGAGGTCACGCCAAATTCGCCGCGGATTTCTTCTGGGGCATTGGGTTTAGGATCCCATGTCTCATGCTGCGGTACGCCACCATTCAAGTTGAAAACGATAACAGATTTTGCTTTACCAAAACTAGTGCCTTGATCCGACGGTGCCCGTCGAGCCTCAGCCAACGCTCGGTTGTTGAGTAGCGAACTGAGGCTGAGGCCGCCTAAGCCGATTCCACCGACGCGCAACCACTCCCGCCTCGACATTCCATCGCACAGCGTCAAGCCGATTTTGTGTTGATAACTAAGCATGGTAAAAATTCCGTTATTGCCTCCACATTACCAACACAAATAGATGGTGGTGTGGCAACTAATTGAGTGTCGTTTGTTAATGATAGTCCATGCTGAATGCCGTTAATAGGCAAATCTATTTTAGTGCCGCTATAGGAACAAAGGTAGGGTTGGATATTCCCCATTTAACGCAGTGGCGGAATCCCATTCCATCCAGTCGAGCACGGTTGCATAGACTTGGCGAAAATCGAAGGCGTGCTTGAGGTCTCCCTGTTGGATGTCGTCCAACGACGGGTGCGCGCCATGGACTCCAGCTTTAACAGCCGCGCCTGCTAAAAACATCGGCGCTGCAGTACCATGGTCGGTGCCCTTACTGGCGTTTTCCTCGATGCGTCGTCCAAATTCACTAAAGACCATAACGGTTACTCGTTGTTGGTGCCCACGCTGTTTGATATCGGCAATGAATGCTCCAAGCGCATTCGACCATTGTCCACTGAGGACTTGATGTGCATTGGCTTGTTGGGCGTGCGTGTCAAATCCGTCAAGTGTGACATAGTAAACTCGGGTATTTAACGGGCTGTCAATCAATTGTGCAGTTGTTTGTAGTTTTTGGGCCAACGCACTGTCGGCGTATGTAACCACATCATTTCGCTTGACATCTTGGGCCGAGGATTTAATGAGTTCCTTGCTCGTTTTTAGAGCCGCTGAGGTTGAAGACTGTATGAAATCCAGCAAACCATTGTTTTTTTCCGCCGGGTCGGAGGCTTGCCCTTGCGCTACTGCGGCGGCGATCGCTTGTTGATTTCCACGGAGCTTGAACTGTTCCAAAGAGCGAATTGAGATAGCCCGTGGCGTGGGAGCTGCAAGCGCCAATGGTTGCTTTTCGGCGCCGAGGTGCAGGATCGGCGTACTTTGTGATGTGGGTAATGCCGTTGTGACCGATTGCCCAATCCAACCATGATCGCGTTGTTGAGTTTTGCGGCGGCATGTGTGCCAAATATCCATGGATTCGAAATGCGAACGGTTGGGATTGGGATAACCCACTCCTTGAATGATCGCCAACGTGCCAGCTTCGTACAAATTTGCCAGAGCGGTCATCGCTGGATGCAGCCCTAGCTCGTCATTTAGCTTTAACGTTTGATCTTGCTGTATGGCCAAGGTCGGTCGCGCTGCATAATACCGGTCATTTTTGAAAGGTACGATCGTATTAAGACCGTCGTTGCCTCCGGAAAGCTGGATAACGACGAGCACATTGTCGTTAGAATCGGCGTCTTGGTTTTCACTTGCATTTAACAAGAACTGTGGCAGGCCGGCCCCAACAGTAGAACCGGCTAAAATTGCGGATGTCGTCGCGGTGTTTTGCAGCAGGCGTCGACGGGAAATATATGAGTGGTGCATTTTATTAACCGAGTTGAAATTGGGGGAGTGACACGACCTGGTGTAAAAGCGATTTGAATTGTTGTTCGGTATTGTTGGTCTCTTTTTGCGAGCTTGCAATCAACTGTGATTTGGAATTGTCGGCTAATGGTACAGCACAAAACATATCTGAAAAATAGGTTGCGGCATGTGCCAAGCTGTGGATACGGTTGTGCTGCAGATGCGCTTGTAGCGACGTATTGCCAAATGTCGTGGTTTCTGAGTGGATAAGTGCATGCATCAAATTTGATCGTCCTAGGAGTGTTGATGAATTAATCCACGTTCGGCCTCCGTCCCAGCCTTTTACGTTTGGCGGAAAGTAGAGACCATGGCCAATTTCCTGTAACCGCTGGGCAACCTGGGTTAGGTCGGTTTTGATCGACAATCCGCGCATGATTCCGATGACCATGTCGACGGGTGATTTGATTTTTCGCGCGACGGCATGCTCGGAGTAAAACAAGTTGCTACGAAATATCATCTCCAAGGTTCCACGGATTTGAAATTTATCTTTACGCAACCGCTTAGCTAGCGGAGCAAGTAGTTCCTCGGGTGCCGCGGGCTCGTCCATCACATAGTATTGGACCAGTTTCCGAGCAATGAACAGAGGCGCCGCCGGAGTGGAGATAACATGTGCAATGGCTTGCTGTCCTGTTAGTTCTCCTTGGGTCCCGAGAAATGCCTTTTTACCAAAGTCGTGTTGGTATTTGTTAAAGCGGTACGCACGGTTGCGAACTTCCCAGCCAGTAAAACAGCGGGCTAGTTCACGGATGTCTTGTTCCGTGTAATTCCCTTCACCCAAGCAAAACAGTTCCATTAATTCCCGAGCGAAATTTTCGTTAGGGTGTGTCTTGCGGTTATTGGCGGAGTCGAGATAAAGCAGCATGGCGGGGTTTTGTGATATTGCTTGAACCATTTCGCTAAAATCACCGATGGCATGTTTGCGCAACAGATCATTTTGTTGTTGCATCATAAAAGCATCTTGGACTTTGTCAGCACTGGTCGCAAAATGGCCGTGCCAAAACAACGTCGTTTTCTCGTGTAATTGGTCGGTCGTCTTGAGCATTCGATACAGCCAAGCGGTGGCAAGAGATTGCAAGTTACCGCTTGAGACAATGCTACGAGTCATAAGTGCCATTTCATCTTGAAATGACTGTGACTCTTGGTTGTCATGCAATATTTGTTGGACACATCGCTGCACACCACCAGCAACCGCGCGTTGTAATTCACCACGTCCCGCGCCAAATCCTGAGCGGCGGTATAGGTGTGCCGCTTGCGTGAGGCCCCAGGGTTGTCTATTAGTTGACTTGAACTGAGACCAAGCCCATGCTGGATCAATGTTGTTCATTTGTCGTCCGGCTGAAATTTGAGCTCGAATGATAAAGCGAGTTGTTTGGAAGTGGATTTAATCGTGATATCGAGCGAGTTTGTGAGTTGAACCATAGCAATGAGCGAGTCAATTTGCGTTTCGGCTTCCTCTCGAGCGGTGCTGTTTTCAAGCATGTTGTTGGTGATCAAAATCTCTCTGTTTTTTTGCAGGATGGTAGCCAATGGATCGGCTAATAGCGTCAGATGACTGTTGGTTGTCCAGTTGGCTCGGTTACTGTTCCGTTTGGTAGTTTCTTCTTCATGGCTGCCATCGCGCAGTGTTTCGGCGAGTAAACGTGTACTTGAAAGGATGATCTTATCGTCCTTGAATATTATTGTCGGCGAAAAGTTGTATTGAATAGAGATGGGTTGTCCCGCCAGAGGTGGAATAAACGAGGTGGTGATGATACGGTCTTTTTTGTTGTCCACCAATTCAATGTCGAGCTGTGGATTTCCTTCCATCGCGCTTACGACATTTAGA